>OIZX01001610.1_pt1 | contig 11334 bp, 8 predicted proteins | sample 1588621 | NCBI WGS metagenome assembly OIZX01 (sample SAMN03283276) | human gut metagenome | biome: human-associated habitat; material: feces | host: Homo sapiens | place: Peru | collected 2012
TTTTCAAAGAATGATGACAAGATTTCTTTTGCATAATTATATCGTCTTGCATAGTTGTTTGGAACACGAATAAGCTGAAAATTATGTTCATCACATATTTGCTGCTTCTTTTTATCCCTTTCAATTACCTTAGTGTCGTTCGTATGCTCGTTACCATCAAGTTCAATCGCAAAAATCGGCAACAATTCTTTTCCTTCACGCTCATATACTATATAGTCAAATCTGCCTGTATAGAATAAATCATTCACTTGATTTGAAGAATTGAACACCTGCGAAATAGGGACCTCCTTTTTAACAACATATTTTGATTTAGTAATCATCATAGCGGTTATAGCATGATTTAACGTTTCTAAAAATGCTGTTTCTGTTTCGGTGCTGTAAGGTTTAATTCCAAGTGCTCTTGATTCGGGCACACGCTCTGTTACGGTTGTTTTTCCGTTTAATCGAACATAATTACACAATTCAAACAAATCGTCATCATCTCCCGGATGATGAAGTCTGTTTATTTGATCTTTGTCACCTGCAATAACTAATTTTTCTTTAGCTCTTGATGTTGCAACATTTATAAGTTCTTTGTTATTCTTTAACCAAGAATATGTTTTTTCATGCGTCTTATCAGTAAGGGCTAATGAAAAAATTATTTCTTGTTTTTCATCCCCTTGAAATGCATGTACAGTTCCGCAATCAACGTTAGTAATTCCGTTTTGATTTAATTCTTCTTGAATTTTATTACGCTGATTTACAAATGGTGTAATAACTGCAATCGTTTTGTCAGGATGAGTTTTAACATAGTGAACAATTTCTCTTGCCTCACTCTCACTTGTATTTTTCAATGTTGCATTTTTTGAATGACATTCTATAAATTCAAGCGGTTGCTTTTCATTATCAGAAGACAGTACATTAAGCTTGTTGTTATAGTATTTTTTATTATTAAATTCTATTATCTTCGGATGACATCTATAATGATAGCTTAGCAAAACTTCATCACTGACAGCATCGGCAGAAAGAAACGTTTGATAAACAGATTTGTTTTTATAATCATATTCATCAGTAATGTTATATCTCTTTTTTAAAACCAAATTATTCTTTTCGTCAAGTAAAATAACCGGTTTTAACTGTTGCGGATCGCCTACAAGCAAAAGCTGTTCACCTCTGATAATCGGAACAAGTGCTACCGCAGTATTACACTGACTTGCTTCATCCATAATAACCATATCAAAATATTGTTTTGGTTCTCCCAACCGATGAGCAGAAATATTTGTTGTTGCAACAATGGGAAATATCTTGAGAAATTTTTGAAAATTCTCATCATTTGAAAGATACTGATTTAATTGTTTTGCTGCTTCGTTTATGTCTTTAGTGAATATAATATCAGCAAGTTCCTCATATTTAGGCTCTGATAATCGTTTAATAAACTTAGCTGAAGTAAAATTCAAATACTTTAACAATTCAAGTCTGTCTTGTGTAATTAGTGGCTTAATATCGTTATCTGTAATTTCTCCTATCTCTTTAAGCGCACTATTTACTTTGGTAAGCTGTTTGCCTTGCAAATCCGTGAGAAAAGTCAAATTATTTGAAGAAGAAATCATTGTTCTTATCATTTCTTTTCGTTCATTCATATCAAGCTTTTCTTCATATTTACGAAGCAAATCACTTAGAGCTTTTGTTTTGTATTCTTCGTCATTCTTTTTTCTGTTCAATGACGAATCAAACACTTTCATAGAAGCAGTTATTTCAAACAAATGTCGTATTTGTTTAATTGCTTCTTTAAGTTTATTACCGTTTCCAAGACGGATTATCGGGAAAGGTATATCATTACCTTTATATTTAAGATGAGAAAGTTTTTGGTAAATCTCATCAACCGGATGATTATTATACGATGAAATCAAAACACTTTTGTTATTAAAAAATGCGGTGACAACTGTATTGAGAATGGTGTTTGTTTTTCCGCTTCCCGGAGGCCCTTGCACATACAAAACAGGATATTTCAAACCATTATGTATTGCTAAAAGTTGGTCAAGATTTACTTTATCATTATATAAAGCCAAAGGGTAATTTTTAATTCTCCTTGGCTTAGCCGTTAAGTCACCAAAAAATGCTTTAATCGGATATGTCACCGTGTTATCTTCATACATTTTAAGAATGGCATCATACTCCTTATCAAGATTTATCGTGAAATCTCTTGATAAAGCCATAACATATGGCATATCATCAACACCGTTGTATTCAGGATTATTCTTAGTAATTAAATCTTTAATAAGTTCGGCATTTTCTTCAAACTTATCAAGTAATTGGAACTCGTCTGCATCAAGAAACCAATGAGCACTTATCTTTACACCGTCAACCGTGAACTCACGACAAACAGATACATCATCGTCTTGTGTAAGGGTGCGATTTTTGACATCAAACAAAAGTTTTTTATAAGCAAGTACATAAAGTCCTTTTTTAGTATGAATACTACATATATTCATACATAAAGATACTGAACGAGGCATTTTGTTTTGATTCTTATTTTTAGCATTATAATTATAAACTTTGACTAAATGTTCAAACTGTTCATTGCTTAAATTATAATCCCCTTCCCCAACGACATCCACATCAAGTTCATCAATAAGTTTATAATCATTGCGATATGGAGTGTTATCGAGTTTATTACATTCGCTATAATAATCAAGAAGTTTCAAATTTGTGACATTATTAAAAATAAACGAATACCTTGAGGAATGTTCTTCTATATCTTCAAGTAGTTTAGAGTTTATTTTGCAAAATGAACCTTCAATCAAATTAGCGTCAATTATAGAATCATAATACAAATTCAATTCTTTCATTTCCGATGTAGCGACATTAAGCCCATCAACAATGAGCAATTTTTTATACGGGTTTATATTTTTAATTCCAATCCAATATTTTGTTACATTTTGCTGTTTATTCCTGTATTCCACAGCAATCCACTTACCTTCATGAATCGCTTTGAAAATATCTCTTGAAATCTTGTTTATGTCACTCACCTCCGAAACAAAAATATAATCTCCATATTATTCTACATTAGTTTGATACATAAATCAAGTTTCAGGTGATTGATTAGATTTATATACTCATTAGTCAAGACCTCCGGCTTAGCCGGAGGCTTGAGTAAGCCCTAGAAGGGCTTTTTACGGACACAACCCCTAAAGGGGCACTGAAAAGTTTGTCGACCGCATTGTTTTTTCAGGCTACCCCTAAAGGGGTTGTTTTTTGCCTACTTGTTCACGCTACCCGTAAACGGGTCCACAAACTCTTTCAATTCTATTTGGTCTGCTATTTTATCTTCTGTCAATTGATTTCGTATGTACTCTTGTATTTGCTTTTTGTTGCGCCCCACTGTATCTACGAAATATCCTCTTGCCCAAAAATGTCGATTCCCATACTTGTATTTTAAATTTGCGTGTCGGTCGAATATCATCAGGCTACTTTTTCCTTTTAGATATCCCATTATTTGAGATACACTATATTTCGGCGGAATACTTATTAGCATATGTACATGGTCTTGACACAATTCTGCTTCTATTATCTCTATTCCTTTCTGCTTGCATAATTGTCTCAATATTTTCCCTATATCTACCTTGATTTCTCCGTAGATTGCCATTCTTCTGTACTTTGGTGCAAACACCACATGGTATTGACATCTCCACCTCGTATGGTCTAAACTGTTTATGTCTTTCTCTTTCACGATTAAGACCTCCTTGATATTTTAGTTTTGGTCGGCAAACCTACTTCTAATATATCAAGGTGTTTTTATTTTGTCACTTCTCTCCTCGCTAAAGCTTTTCCTTTCCCACCTGCATAGCAGGTGGTTCTCTTTGTTGCAAACAAAAGAAAAGCGTTGGAGAAACCAAATCTCCAACGCCTTTTTAATTGTGCATCATAATTTGCAACATAATATTTGACTTTTTCTAACAATTTGCAACATTATTTATTATTTGCACCTACAAGGAACTATTTTGCATTATTATTTGCACCTATGACTTGATATAACAAATCATTATATAAACACTTATCAAAAATATTATAACGAAATTCACAAAAACGAGCCATGAGGTACCTGAACTGTCCCAAATTGTGCTGACAAGAAAATGTTGTATATAAAAGCCAATTATGGTACTATGATAAAAGGAGGATAAATCGCTATGAAAGAACAGAAAATTGATCTTAAAGAAATGAATAAAGATAACAATCAAGGCGAAATAGTTATTTATCAAACTGATGACGGTGATACAAAAATTGATGTTCGATTTGTTGATGAAACGGTATGGTTGACGCAGGCTCAATTATGTGAACTTTACCAAACAAGCAAATCAAATGTAAGTGAGCATATTAAAAATATTTTTGAAGAGGGCGAGCTTGAAGAAGATTCAACTGTTCGGAAATTCCGAACAGTTCAAAATGAAGGCGAGAGAATTGTCACAAGAGAGCAATTACATTACAATCTCGATATGATTATTTCACTTGGTTACCGAATCAAATCAATCACTGCTACTCAATTTCGGCGTTGGGCAACCGAACGCTTAAAGGAATACATGATAAAAGGTTTCACCATGGATGATGAAAGGCTTAAAAATCTCGGTGGTGGAAATTATTGGAAAGAACTTTTAGACAGAATCAGAGATATTCGTTCTTCCGAAAAAGTTATGTATCGTCAGGTGCTTGACCTTTATGCAACAAGTGTTGACTATAATCCGAAAAGTAGCGAAACTGTTGCCTTTTTCAAAATGGTTCAAAACAAATTGCATTATGCGGCACACGGTCATACTGCCGCCGAAATTATTTACGAGCGTGCAGATGCAAATAAACCGTTTATGGGAATGAATGCTTTTGACGGCGATTTTCCAACTGCAAAAGATATTTGTGTTGCTAAAAATTATCTTAATGAAGATGAGCTAAAAGTGCTCAATAATATTGTTTCAGGTTATTTCGATTTTGCGGAAATTCAAGCTATGCGACACAATCCCGTTTATATGAGCGATTATGTTGACCAACTTGATAATTTGATTCAAGTAACAGGCGGAAAAGTGCTTGATAATGCAGGAAAAATCAGCCACAAGCAAGCACTTGAAAAAGCAAACGAGGAATACAAAAAATATGTGAATCAAAATCTTTCACCTGTAGAGGAAGCGTATTTACAAACTATTAAGCAAATAGAAAAAACTGCAAAAAAGGAATCGAATTAATACAAATTTTTTATATGAAATACGAACGATATGAGTATTTTGAAATCAAAATCAAAAAACTAAAAAATAACAGTACTCTTTGGAATCAAACGATTTCATATGCAAATAATTGTCCATGGAATGTCGGAAAGCATTTAGCTAAGCTATTGGAACAAGATGATTTTCGAGATTTTGAAGGCGTTTTTATAGCTTTGAGCGGTAATAATATTATCGGATTTTGTACTTTTCTTGAAACGGACTACTATCCCGAAAATCGCTATTTTCCTTGGATTAGTTCAATTTTTGTTGATGAAAAATATCGAGGTAATCGAATTAGTGAAAAACTTATCCAAACTGCAATAAATCACGCTCGTGAGTTTGGATTTGATAAAGTTTATATTCCGTCAAATATAATCGGACTTTATGAAAAGTATGGCTTTCGTAAAATAGATGAGCTTAAGAATTATGACGGTGATATCGATAATATTTTTATGAATAAAATATAAAACAAAAGCGTTGGAGAAATCAAGTCTCCAACGCCTTTTTAATTGTGCATCATAATTTGTATCAATTATTATTTCCGGTAAAATTCAATCCTGACAAATCAATTTCATAGTTCAACGAAATTAGTGGTAAATGAAAAAGTAAATATAACGAATAAATCTGGAACACTCATTATTCACTGTAAAAAGTGGCACAGATTGCAAAAGTTCGTTGTAATTTTTGGCACGAACTATATTTGTAAATTTATAAATCGCACATTAGTAAAAGAAAACCTCTTTTGGTACAATTCAAGTATCAAAGGAGGTTTTACTATGAATAACACATTATTTGAACAATACGGCGGTACATATACTAAACAGGGCAATTATCTTTTGCCTAATTTAACTTTACCGGCAGAAGAAGAAAACGGTTACATCGGAGTGTGGGGACAACACAGGTTAAATTATTTAAAGCCCACCGCAAAATTTTGTATTACAATCTGCTCACTTCAGGGAAACTCCATTCCTACCTTGCCGATACCGAAGAACAAGTCCAACAACTCTTTTCTCGGCTGGTAAATGAACTCGCCGAAAAAGAAGGTGTTACCGAAGAACTCAAAGCAACCGATATGATGCTTTGGGTGCAGAGAATGAATAATATTCGTAATCGAGCAATGGAAGTTGTGAATTGTGGGCTGATTTTTGTGTAAGAAAATAAAAATTCTATCTGCACTTAACTTACATTGAACATCGCTTTATCTCTCAATTTTCAAAATAAATTCATATTACCTGACATATACACAGACTGTGGTGATGAACTTATAATCGATACATAAAATAGCAACATGCACAAGAGTCAATTTCTCGTGCCTGTTGCTCGTCTAATACGATAAAGCAAAAGCGTGTTATTGCCAATTGGGCAAAAATGCAGCTTGATTTTATCGTTTATGTTGACTTATTATAACAAATGTTATATAATTACGATAAGAAAATGGAGGGTATTGTAATGTTTTCAGAACAGGTAAAACACGTTCGCAAGATTCTTGATTATAGTCAAGATAAGTTGGCGCAAATATTAGGTGTGAGTTTTGCAACTATAAACCGATGGGAAAACTCTAAAAACACACCAAGCAAACTAGCACAAAAATCGTTTTATGATTTTTGCGAAAGCAATTTTATAGATGTGGAAGAACTTAAAAAGCTCTGACATTTTATAATACATTAATATAATTAGGAGGTATTTATATGGCCAGAGCAGATTTAATATGTGAATTAATAAAATCAGGACTTATAAAAGACGATGTTTCTTTTAGAAAAGCTGCAGAAGCAATTTGTGCCGAAGAAAGATCAAAGCAGCACGAAATATTAGCAAACAAAATTAGCGAATTATTAAATAACAATCAATATCCGAACAATTTAAACACTCGAAATTCCCCTCAAATTATTAATTCCCCAAATAATATTACTAATCAACTATTTTATGAGAAAGTTCCCAATAAACGTCTGGATCAGCTTTTATTACCCGGAAATGTGTATAATTCTTGTCGTGATTTAATTGAGGAACAAACACGAATTGATTTGCTTCGTTCATACGGTCTTGAACCTAGGAACAAAGTACTATTAATTGGGCCTCCTGGCAATGGAAAAACTTCCGTTGCTGAAGGAATTGCAGAGGCACTTATGGTTCCTTTATTGACTGTTAGATACGAGAGTATAATTGGAGCTTACCTAGGTGAAACAGCATCTAGACTTTCAAAACTTTTCGAATATGCCAAAACAAGACAATGTGTGTTGTTTTTTGATGAATTTGATACCATTGGAAAAGAACGAGGAGATCAGCAGGAAACAGGCGAAATTAAGAGAGTGGTTAGTTCTTTGTTACTACAAATCGATGCGTTACCAAGCTATGTGGTAACTATTGCTGCAACAAATCACGATGCCTTGCTTGATAAAGCGGTGTGGAGAAGATTTCAATTAAAACTTGAACTACCCAAACCTACTCGTAGAAATCTTGAACATTGGTTTTCTTCATTTGAGAAAAAAATGAACTTTTCTTTCGGATTAGAACCAAGCACTCTTGCAAAAAAGTTATACGGTAAGAGTTACGCAGAAGCCGAGGAGTTTGCCTTATCAGTTTATAGAAAATTCATTTTGAGATCTCCTACAGTTAGTTCCAAAGCAATAACCAATGAACAATTAAAACTTTTTGGATATCAAACCGAAGAAAAGTAAGGAGGTATAAAAAATGCCTGAAAGACCGTTGGTATTATTTGCACAACCATCCACCGCCGATAAAGAAAAAAAGAGCGGTGGTTCACCAAAATTTTATAAACCTACATTTGATCGACAAAAAGTTCGAATCTCTCCTCAATTTGCTGTTTTACAACGAGCTTTTGAAAACGGCAATGTTAGAATGACAACAACTGCAACTGCAGTTGAACCAGAATACACTCTTGTATTCGAAACTGTTGGTGATCCAAGTGGATTCTACACAGCCATAAACACACTTAAAACTCGTTATCCTAATGTAGAATGGGTTATGGAATTATCTAATACCTGTCCTAATAACGATGATTTCTATATACTTGATGATAAAGGAAATCGTGACGATAACAAACAATTATCAACAAAAGTTTTTTGCATATTAACAAACCAACAAGCATTATCGCAAATTCTCTCTCTTTGGAACAATTATAGTTCAAATGAACACTTCAAGTTTGAAAGAGGCTTAACAGGATTTAAACATTTATTCTCAACATTAAAGGATGTCCACCAATGGGGAATACAAGAAAGAATTGAGGATACAGGCCTATTGGAAGAATGGAGCGAAGAATTACAGGATGATCAAAATAATACCGTTAGAACTCAAATAGAATTATTCTATCGTTCAGCTAAACATAAAAGAGACTCAGCGGAACGCCGAATTACTGATTTAATCAGTTCAGCAGGAGGAACTGTAATCAGTAGTTCGCTTATCCCTGAAATTCAATATCACGCTCTTCTGGCAGAAATACCAAGAGCATATGCACAAAGAATTCTTAACAGAGAAGAAGTAGAGTTGGTCCTTGCTGATGAAGTAATGTTTATGAAAGGAACCGGTCAAACAATTATGGTTGGACCGACAGAAGAAACAGAGGATTTCACATCTTTATCAACACCCACCAGAATTATTAATGAACCTATTATTGCTTTATTTGATGGAATGCCGCAAGAGAATCATCCTTTGTTAAGCAACCTTCTTTTAGTTGATGATCCGGATTCATTAAGTAGCAGTTATCCAGTAGACGAACGTATCCATGGCACATCAATGGCTTCGCTAATTTTACGTGGTCAAACTATGGATTCAATAAAAGAAGATATTCACAGAATCTATGTGCGCCCTATCATGAAATCTCAAAAGGATTGGCGAGATATCGTAGAAGAATTTATACCCAACGATTTCTTGCTTGTAGATAAAATACATGAATGTGTTCGTCGTCTTTTTGAACCAGTTGTTGGAGGAGTTGCTCCTTCAGTTCGTGTAATTAACTTGTCGATTGGAATATCCTATCGTGAATATTATAATATGATAAGTCCGTTGGCCAGATTGCTAGACTGGTTAAGTTATAAATACCGTGTGCTTTTTGTTGTTAGTGCTGGAAATCATTCAAATGACATAGAATTAGGAATGAATTTTTCAACATATGCCGCTTTACCTAACGACGAAAAGAATAAGTTCGTTTATAATTATATTTCTGATAATTTGAGATCATTACGTCTTTTATCTCCAGCTGAAAGCATGAACTCATTAACAATAGGGTCTGTTTTTTCTGACAATAACGATGAAACCCCTTTCTCCAACATGACTAGCATTTGTGACGACGGTGTTCCATCCTTGTATGGATCCTACGGACGAGGAATTAACAGTGCTGTTAAGCCAGATATTTTATATCCAGGCGGTAGAAGTTTTATCAGGGATGATGTAACAAAAAGAGATAATGCAAAATGGGTGATTTCTAACACCGGAAAACCCGGCATTCAATCAGCGTATCCAAATTTATCTAGACAAGGATTAGGAGCCACTGGTTACACATTTGGAACAAGTAATTCTGCCGCACTTATTTCAAACAAAGCAGCGGAGTGTTATGATATCTTAAATGATGTGTTTGTTTCTGAAACTGGCGAAAATGTTCCTTATGATTATGTAGCGGTTATGCTTAAAGCGATGCTTGCACACGGAGCATCTTGGTCGGAGCTAAAAGATGATTGCATAAACTATTTGAACTTATCCGGCAGACAGAAGAAAAATAATATTCATAAAATTTTGGGTTATGGCGTTGCTGATGTTGAAAAAGTAAAAGAATGCACTAAGAATCAAATTACACTGATTGGATATGGCGATATTATGCAAAATCAAGCTTATATCTATTCCATTCCTTTACCCTTTAATTTCCACACCCAAAAATACAAACGCAAACTTACAGTTACACTGGCATATTTTTCACCGATTCATCCTTCATCAATCAAATACCGTGAAAAACAAGTGTGGTTTACTTTAGACAATGGTCAAAATATTGCAGGCGCACGTACAGAATATGACTATAATGCAGTTCAAAGAGGAACGCTGCAGCATGAAATCTTCGAAACAGAAAGCATCCAAGTTTGGGATGAAAACGAATCACTAACAATTAAGGTGAATTGTCGAGGCGATGCTTCTGATTCAGATGCTGATGTCTTAATTCCATATGCTTTATTTGCAACTTTTGAGATGGCTCCGGAATACGACATTGATGTTTATCAAACCGTTCTAGATAAGGTACGAACAAAAGATATTATTACTCCAAATGCAGAATAACAAAAAGAGTTAAAGGTAATTGTTCAAGTCCGTAAAAATGGACAATAAAAAAAGACATCCTCTATGGTAGAATTAAACGAAACTACCATAGGGGATTTTTAATTGTAAGAAGTTGCAGACATATAAGCGATTATGAAAAAGAATTAATAGAAAAAAATGAAGAGAATATATTTGGAAAGATAAAAGAATTCTTTAAAAACTTGTTTAGAAAGAAAGAAGTAGATGTTAATAATATTTCTAATGAAGAGTTAGAAATGGAAATGGAAAAGAGCGAAGATTTTAGAAACAGTATTAGAAATATAGAAGTTGATGAAAATAATATTTTTGAACTTCAAAGAAGATACCATAGTGGGGAAATCTCTGTTGAAGAATTAACAGATGAACAGATAGATGTTTTGTGTGATTTATATGATGAACAAATAGCAGATTTAAGGAAAAGAATTGCATCTATTAATCAGATGATTGACAATTACAAAAATAACAAAAAATAATATATAACAAGAGTATAATTTTGTACTCTTGTTTTTTGGATTACAACTTTTAAATTATTAAATAATATACTTGTAACTTAAAATATTTTGTGATATATTATACATGTAGAAAAATATAATTAAAAGATGTTTATAGGTATAACTATAAAAACCTAAATATATTTAAAGGAATGGAAAATATGGCAAAAGGAAAGAGATATCAAACAGAAGGAAAGTTAAATTATACTAAAGTATTTGCTGTAATAATAGCAATAGCAGTAGTAATTATGTTTATATTTATAATAAGAAATGTATTTATGCAACGTGAAAAAGTAACAAAAAATTATCAATACTTTGCATTA
>OIZX01001611.1_pt1 | contig 11331 bp, 8 predicted proteins | sample 1588621 | NCBI WGS metagenome assembly OIZX01 (sample SAMN03283276) | human gut metagenome | biome: human-associated habitat; material: feces | host: Homo sapiens | place: Peru | collected 2012
TCCACCGAAAACGGCGGTAAAAAAGCGCCTCGTCCGCGCGGCGCGGGAGACGGCGCGGGAGCAGATGGAGACAGGCACGGCGGCGTACTATCCCGATTACGGCGCGCTGCTGCGCCGCGCATTTTCCAGCAGGAGCTTTTATCTGGCGGACGACGGCTTGCACTGGTTCTATCCGATGTATTCCGTCGCGCCCGCAGCGGAGGGCATCGTGGACTTTTCGCTGCCCTACGGCGAAGCGGGGCCGCTCCTGCCGGCGGAGGAGGAAAAAGGATAGAGAGAGGCGGCCCGGCCCGCAGGCCGCGCCGCCTCTCTCCGTAGGGGGATGCGTGGTATCTATTTTAGTAGCTGCCGAGGTCGGCGGACTTGTCGCCCTCGACGCTGACGCCGAAGACATAGTCGTTGCCGGGCAGGATGGCGTTGAGGATCACGCCGCACAGGGCCGCGATGGCGAGGCCGGAGAGGGTGACGGCCGCGCCGCCGACAGTGAAGGTGATGCCGCCGACCGAGCTGAAGCCGAGGCCGCTGACGAACATGACCGCTGCGATGATCAGGTTGCGGGACTTGGTGAGGTCGACCTGGTTTTCCACGATATTGCGCACACCGACCGCGGAGATCATACCGTAGAGGATGAAGCTGACGCCGCCGACGATGGCCGCGGGGATGGAGTTGACGAGCGCGTCAAACTTGGGGGAGAAGCTCAGGATGATGGCGTAGATGGCCGCGAGGCGGACAACGCGGGGGTCGTAGACCTTGGAGAGGGCGAGCACGCCGGTGTTCTCACCGTAGGTGGTGTTGGCAGGGCCGCCGAAGAAGCCGGCGAACGCGGTGGCGAGACCGTCGCCGACGAGCGTGCGGTGCAGGCCCGGGTCTTCGATGAAGTTCTTGCCGGTGGTGGAGGAGATGGCGGAGATATCACCGATGTGCTCCATCATAGCCGCGATGGCGATAGGGGCCATGACCAGGATGGCGGAGACGTCGAATTTGGCGATGACGAACTGCTGGAAACCAAGGAAGCTTGCTTCACTCACACCGGAGAAGTCGACCTGACCGGCGATGACCGCGACGATGTAGGAGCCGACCACGCCGAGCAGGATGGGAATGATCTTGATCATGCCCTTGCCCCAGATGTTGGCGACAACGATGATGGCCATGGCGACAAGCGCAAGCCACCAGCAGGTTGCGGCATTGTTGATGGCGGAGCCGGAGAGGTTCAGACCGATCATGATGATCATGGGGCCGGTGACGATGGGCGGGAAGTAGCGCATGACCTTCTTGGCGCCAAGAAGCTTGAAGAGGAGGGCGAGCACGAGGTAAAGGAGACCTGCGATCACGATGCCGCCGAGCGCGTAGGCGAGCTTCGTTTCGGGATCGAGACCTTCGTAGGCAGGCATCGTCGCGACCGTGGAGAAGCCGCCGAGGTAGGCGAACGAGGAGCCGAGGAACGCGGGGACCTTGAACTTGGTGCACACGTGGAACAGCAGCGTGCCTAAGCCCGCGAACAGCAGCGTCGTCTGGATGGAGAGCGGCAGGCCGTAGCCCTGGACCAGAATGGGGACGAGCACCGTCGCGCCGAACATGGCGAACATGTGCTGCAGGCCCAGCACCAGCATTCTGGGGGTGCCCAGCTGGCGGGCGTCGTAGATGGCTTCGTGTCCGAGATCTTTCTTCATGTGATTTTCCCTCTTTACTTTCTTCTTATTTTTATTCTCTTTTGAATAAACATGGTTGGGCCCCGTGCGGGCAAAAAATAAGACCGGTAAGAAAACTTACCGGTCAAAAGAAACAATATCAATAAAAACAGAAACAGCAATACCAACGGAAGAATTTTTCTTTTTCGGCGCGGTGCAGAGCATCATGGGTCGTTCCTCCTGTTCGTTTGTTGTCGTCTGACCAAGAATACCCGAAAGCAGGCAAGATTGCAAGCCGGAATTTTGACTAATTTACATGAAAGATATCCATCATTTTTGTGCAAAAATGCGGGCAGCAAAACGAAATTTTTCCTGCAAAAGCCCTTGCCAAATGAAATAAAGTGCAGTACAATAAGCACGACCCCTATTGATAATGCCTATAAATGGGGGATCTTCATTTAGAAAGTGTGTGTGGAGCATGGAAAAGAAAAAACTAAGCTTGCCGAAGCAGATCGGAATTGCGCTGCTGCTCGGTATTCTGGCCGGCTATGCCTTTTATATGCTGGGAATACCCGAGTTCACGACCAACTACTTAAAGCCCTTCGGCACCATCTTCGTCAACCTCCTCAAGTTCATCGTCGTGCCCGTCGTGCTGCTGTCGATGATCGACGGCATCATCTCCATGGGCGATATGAAGAAGGTCGGCTCCGTCGGCTGGAAGACGGTCGCCTACTTCCTTGTCACCACGGCCTGCGCCTGCGTCATCGGCCTGGTGTTTGCCAACCTCTTCAACAATGCAGGCTGGTTCCCCACGCTCGCGCTGGAGGACGGCGCGGTCTGGGATAAGGCCACCAGCGCCAACTTCATGGATACCCTGGTCGCCATCTTCCCGAGCAACATGTGGAAGTCCTTCACCGACGCAAACATGCTGCAGGTCATCGTGATCGCCCTGATGTTCGGCGGCGGCATCCTTGCCGCGGGCGAAAAGGGCAAGCTTGCCAAGGACCTGGTCTCCACGCTCTATGCGGTCATCGAGCGTGTGATGGCGTTCATCATTGCCCTCAGCCCCATCGGTGTGTTTACGATGATGGCGTGGGTCGTCGCCACGCAGGGCCCTGAGATCCTCGGCTCTCTTGCCGTGGTGCTCGGCTGCGCGTACCTCGGCTACATCGTCCATGCAGTCCTCTGCTACTCTTTCTCTGCCAAGGCGTTTGCGGGCATCAGCCCCTTCACCTTCTTCGAGAAGGCATCCCCCGCGATGATTTTCGCCTTTACCTCCACCTCCTCTGCCGCCACGATCCCTCTGAGCAAGGAGTGCGCGGATGAGCTGGGCGCGGAGAGCGACGTTTCCTCCTTTGTTATCCCCCTCGGCGCGACGATCAACATGGACGGCACCGCCATCTATCAGTGCGTCGCCACCATCTTTCTTGCCACCTGCTGCGGCATGACGCTGACCCTTGGCCAGATGGTCACGATCGTCGTCACCGCGACGCTTGCCTCCATCGGCACCGCCGGTACGCCGGGCGCGGGCATGATCATGCTCGCTATGGTGCTCGAGGCGATGAACATCCCCGTCGATATGATCATGATCATCTACGGCATCGACCGTCTTTTCGACATGGGGCGTACCTGCCTGAACATCACGGGCGATATCTCCTGCGCCTGCTGCGTGACCAAGTGGGAGAACAAGAAGGCCGCGCAGACTGCCAAGTAATTTTCTGTTCCGCAATCAAAATGCCGCCCCGATTCGGGGCGGCATTTTTCGTCCGAACAAAGCGGATTGGGATTGCATTTTAACACAGCGGGGCATACAATGATGCTGCTTCGCCAAAGGCGAGGCACAGGAGGAAGAAGATGACGACTGATCGGAAACGGGGATATCTCTATATCCTGCTTGCCGCGATGCTCTATTCCACGACGGAGGTCGCGCTCAAGGCGCTCGGCGGCGCGTTTGCACCCATGCAGGTGACAGTCGAGCGTGTGCTGCTCGGCGCGGCTGCGCTGATGCCCTTTGCACTGAACGACCTCAAAAAGCGGGATATCCAGCTTACAAAGGCGGACTGGGGCTATTTCACACTGCTCGGTTTTCTGACGGTGACGCTGCACATGTCGCTTTTGCAGATGGCGGTGCTGCACATGGACGCCTCAGCTACATCGATTATCTACTCGGGCAATCCTGTGTTCGCGGTGGCGCTGGCGCACTTCATCCTGCATGAGCCGCTGAAAAAGAACCATCTGCTGGCTATCGGCGTGGAACTTGTCGGCATTCTCTTCATCCTCAATCCCGCGCACCTTGAGATCAGCCTGCGCGGCTTTTTGGAGATCATCACCGCCACGCTGCTGTTTGCCACTTACGGTACGCTCTGCAAGCTGCGTCTGCCGCGGCTCGGCGCGCTCGTGATCACGACGTTCAACATGCTCATCGGCGGTCTGGAGCTTCTTTTCCTGCTGCTGCTCGGTGAGATTCCGGCGGTCGGTGCGCTTTACAGCGGCCTGGGGCTGGAGATATTCGCGGGCATTCCGTTTTTCACGGGCTTTACGCTCAAAACGACGCTGCTTTTGTGCCATGTCGGCATCGGCTGCGCGGCCATCGGCTTTCTGCTCACGGCGAAGATCACGGAGTACACCTCTGCGACGGAGGCGTCGTTCGTTTATCTCGTCAAGCCCATTCTGGCAACGGCGCTGGCGGTCGTCGTGTACCACGAGCATATCAGCGTGAACCGCATGGTCGGCATCGCGTTCTTTGTGGCGGCGTCGCTGTGTGTCAGCGTGCCGGTGCTGAGAGAAATGCGGCGGGAGCGCGCGGTAAAAACTTGACAATGAGAATGGAAAAGCGGAAGGGCAGCGCCCTTCCGCTTTTTTGTTATTCGTCGATGCGGGTGATGTCGTGGATCCACTTGCCGGAGTGCAGGCGGTAAAGGCCGATGGGGGACTTGATGATATATTCGATCATCAGGCAGAGGCAGAAGACCTCGTTCGGCACCTTGAGCACAAGGCCGAGCAGACACATCATCGGCAGCGTGCCGCACCAGAGGGGGAAATTGTCGATCACAAGCGAGGCATTCACATCGCCGCCGCCGCGCAGCACGCCTACGACCATCGTGGTTGAAAAGCTGTGCAGCGGGATGGCGCAGGCATAGCACATGAGCATCACACTGCAAAGCCGCTCGGCGACCGCCGAGAGCGAGAAGAGCGGCATGACGAACGGGCGCATCAGCGTCACGAACATCGTGTATTCGGCGAGGCCGAGCACAATGCCGAACGCGAACGCCGTGAAGCACAGCGCGCGGCCGATGTTGTAAACGCCCTTTAAGTTGCCCGTGCCGATCTCCTTGCCGACGATGACGGACACCGCCGCCGCGATGCCGAACACGCCGGAGGTCATCAGCTTGTCGATATTGCCCGCAAGCGTGTAGGCGGCGATGAGATCGCTGCTATTTGCCATGTGGCCCATGATGACCGTGATCATCGAAAAGCCCGTGCCCCAGAGCGTCTCATTGATGAGCACCGGCGCGCTGTAGCGCAGGAATTTACGCAGCATGTCTATGCCGGGGCGGAGGATGGCGTGCTTCATGAGCGGCATCGTGCGGCAGCGGAACGCGTAGGAGAACGCGACGACGAACTCCACCACGCGGGACAGAAGCGTCGCTACCGCCGCACCCGTGATGCCGAGCGCGGGCAGACCGAGCTTGCCGAAGATCAGCACATAGTTGCCGAGCGTGTTGCAGAGCATCGAGATCGCGAAGACGATCATGCCGAAACGCGGATTTTCGATGCTGCGCTGCATGCCGATGTAGATGGAGGAAAGCGAGTTGAAAATGTAGGAGAAGCCGACGATGCGCAGGTACGGCTCGGCCAGCTCCACGAGTGTCAGATTGTCGGTGATGAGGTAGAGCACCTGCGCGGGAAACGCGCACAGAATGGCGGCAAACAGCACGCTCACGCCGCCCGCGATCATAAAGCCGATGCCTATGACGCGGTTGATGCTCTCGCGGTCGCCGCGGCCCCAGTATTGGCTGATGAGCACGCTTGAGCCGCTTTGCAGGCCGAAGACGACGAGCTGGATGATGAAGACTGGCACGTTCGCCACCGTGACGGCGGACATCTGATCGCTGCCGAGAAGTCCCACCATGAACGTATCGAGAAAGCCGAGCGACGTGGTGATCAAATTCTGCACGATGACCGGCAGCGCCAGCAGAAAAAGATGCTTGTAAAAGCCCTTGGGCTGGTGAAGATAGGAGAACATAAAAACCTCGAATCGTGGAATTACAGCATGGGGAAGCGCGTGTCGCGGTGCGCCTTGAGCGCGGAGACGAGTGCGTCGATCTCTTCTTTCGCCGTCTCGGGGCCGAAGCTGACACGCAGCACGCCCGCGGCGGTCTTTTTGTCAAGGCCCATCGCGCGGTAGACGTGGCTCAGCTGCCCGCGATGGCAGGCGGAGCCTGCCGAGATGCAGATGCCCTGTGCGCCAAGTTCCGCAACGACATTCGCCGACGGGTAGCCGACGAGCGAGATCGACAGGATGTGCGGCGCGGTCCCGTCGCCGATGCGGACGACGCCGTCGAGCGCGAGGAGCTTTTCCTCGGCGTAGGCCTTGATGGCGGCGACGTGGGCGAGCTTTTCATCGAGATGGTCGGCGCGCAGCTTGACCGCCTTGGCAAAGCCTGCGATCTGGCCCGTGGCCTCTGTGCCGGAGCGCAGGCCGCTCTCCTGCCCGCCGCCAAAGATCAGCGGTTTGGGCGCGCGGATGTGCTCGCCCAAATACAGGCCGCCGATCCCCTTGGGCGCGCCGAGCTTGTGCGCGCTGACGGAGATGAGGTCCGCGCCCAGCGTGTCGGCGCGGAACGGAATTTTCAAAAAGGCCTGCACCGCGTCGGTGTGCAGCAGGGCACGGGACTTTTTCGCTTTCAGAAGCTGCGCGACCTCGGCCACGGGGAAGATGCAGCCCGTCTCGTTGTTGACGAGCATCATCGTGACGAGCGCGGTGTCGTCGCGCAGTGCACTTTCGACCTGAGAGGCGGTGATGTCGCCGTTCTTGTCGGGCTTTAAGTACGTGACGGAGCAGCCCTCCTGCTCGAGGGCCTTGCAGGTCTCGAGAATCGCGCTGTGTTCCACGGCGGTCGTGATGATGTGCTTGCCGGCGTGGCGGTTCTGGTGCAGGGCAAGGCGGACGGCCCAGTTGTCGCTCTCCGACCCGCAGGAGGTGAAGACGAACTGTTCACTCTTGCAGCCGAGCGCGGCGGCAATCGTCTCGCGCGCCGCGGCGACAGCGTCGCGCGCCTGCTTTCCGATGGGGTATTGCGAGCTGGGGTTGCCCCAGCCAGAAACCAGCGTATCGTAAACGGCGTGCGCCACCTCTTCGGGAACGGGGGTGGTGGCCGCGTGATCGAGATAGATCATATCGGGAAAATCCTTTCTTTGGTCTTGTCAGAATGCTCAAATGATTATACAATATAAAAATAAAAAAGCAAGGGCGGCGGACGCTTTGCGTCGGAAACGGCAGAAAAAAGCGGGACTTTACCGCCCAAATCGCGGAAAAGGATACAAACATACATGAAAGTTGCGATCTGCACCCTCGGGTGCAAGGTGAACCAATATGAAACGCAGGCACTCGAGCAGGAGCTTTTGCACCGCGGACATACACTGGTGGATTTTGAGGAGACGGCGGACGCCTACGTTGTCAACACCTGCTCGGTCACGGCGGTGAGCGACAAAAAGTCGCGCCAGATGCTCCGTCAGGCGCAGCGCCGCAACCCGAGCGCGGTCATCGCCGCCTGCGGCTGCTACGCCCAGACGCATCCCGAGGACGTCAAAAAGCTCGGGCTCGACGTCATCGCCGGCACGAATGACCGCGCGAAGTTCATCGACCTTTTGGAGCGCGCGGCACAGGACAAAACGCCTATTGTCGATGTCGACGACGTCTGGGAGCGGCGCGATTTTGAGGTGCTGCCCGCGGGCGGTATGGTGAATCGCACACGCGCGATGCTCAAGGTCGAGGACGGGTGCGTGAACTTCTGCACCTACTGCCTCATTCCTTACGCGCGCGGGCGCGTGCGCTCGCTGCCGATGGACGAAGCTGCAAAGCAGGTGAAAGCGCTGCGTGAGGAGGGCTACCGTGAGATCGTGGTCACGGGCATCGAAATTTCGTCCTACGGCTCGGACTTCAAGGACGGGACCTCACTCATCGACCTTTTGGAGCTCATCGCGCGCGAGGGCGGCGACATGCGCATCCGCCTCGGCTCGCTCGAACCGCGGACCATCACGGAGGAATTCTGCAAGCGGGCGTCGAAGCTTCCTTACCTCTGCCCACATTTCCACCTCTCGATGCAGTCAGGCTGCGACGCGACCTTAAAGCGTATGAACCGCAAATATGATACGGCGCGCTATATGGAATCCTGCGACCTGCTGCGTCAGTATTTTGACGATCCTGCCATCACGACGGACCTCATCACGGGCTTTCCCGAGGAGACGGAGGAGGAATTCGCGCAGACGCTTGACTTCATCGCGCGCGTCGGCTTTGCCGACATGCACGTCTTCCCTTATTCCATCCGCCCGGGCACGAAGGCTGCGGAGATGCGCCAGATCGACATGCCCGTGCGCGAAGAGCGCGCTGCGCGCGCCTCGGCTGTCGCCAAGACGATGCACGAAGCGTATCTTGCGTGCTGCGTGGGCAAGATCTTTCCCGTGCTCTTCGAACGCGACCGCAAGGGCGGCAGCGCGGGCCACGCGCCGAACTATATGGAGGTATCCGTCGCGCAGGAAGGCCTGCACAATCAGGTGAAAAACGTGAAGATCACGGCGGTCGACGGCGGCAGTCTTCGCGGCGAGTTGGAGGAATAACGCATGGCCAACCATTTTTATGCCTATATCTCCCGCATGCGCTGTGTCAAGCGCTGGGCGCTCATGCGCAACACCGAGGAGGAGAACATTCAGGAGCACAGCCACATGGTCGCGGTGCTGGCGCACGCGCTCGCGCTCATCCGCACGCGTGTCTTCGGTCTGCCCACGGACGCGAACGCCGTGGCGGTCGCCGCGCTCTACCACGACGCAACGGAGATCCTGACCGGCGATATGCCGACGCCCATCAAGTACTATAACCCCGAGATCCGCGACGCCTACCGCAAGGTCGAGGCCGTGGCAAGCGACAAGCTGCTCTCCATGCTGCCGGACGAACTGCGCGCGGACTATGAGCCCATCATCAAGATCGAGGACGAGACGACGAAAAAGCTCGTCAAAGCGGCGGACAAGCTCTCGGCCTACATCAAGTGCGTCGAAGAGCTCAAGGCGGGCAACATGGAATTCAAAAAGGCTGCGGAGCAGACGCGCCGCGCGCTGAGCGAGATGCACATGCCCGAGCTCGACTATTTCATGGTCAACTGCATGGAGAGCTTCTCCATGACGCTCGATGAGCTTGAATGACGCGGAATTAAGGAGGAAAACACCATGAACATCATCTGGCGGGGCCATTCCTGCTTTCTCGTCGAGAGCGCGGGCTGGCGCGTCGTGCTCGACCCCTACTATGTAGAGACGTATCCTGCGCTGCACATCGAGGCGGACGAGGCGCTGTGCTCGCACGGCCACCGCGACCACGCCTTTTTAGAGGCAGTGATGCTCTCGGGGCGCGACAAATCGGAGAGCCCGTTCACGGTCGAGACGGTTTCAACGTTCCACGATGACAAGAAAGGTTCACTTCGCGGCGAGAACGCCATCCATATCCTGCGCGCAGAGGGGATGACGCTCGTGCACTGCGGCGACCTTGGCCATGAGCTGAGCGAGAAGCAGCTCGCGGCGGTCAAGGGCTGCGATGCGCTGCTGATTCCCGTTGGCGGGTACTATACGATCGACGCGAAGACGGCAAAAAAGGTCGCGGACGCGATCGCGCCGCGCGTGCTCGTGCCGATGCACTACCGCTTCGGCGCGCACGGCTACCCTGAGATCGGCACACTCGATGAATTTCTGGCGCTGTATGAGGCAAAGAAGATCCACAAACTTGATGGGAACTCTTTCGAACTGACGAAGAACGCACCTGCGGGCGTCATCGTGCCGCGATTTGCCGAATAAGAGAAGAAATGCAAGAGCCGCCCGTTTCGGGCGGCTTTTGCTGTATAAAGTCCTTCTTTCCCGCGTAGACTATAGTGCTTGCCCGGCTTGACCGGGGCGGAAAGGGAGGACGGAGCATGAAACGGGAGCTGCGCCGATGGGAGATTGTCGGCTTTATCGCAACTGGCCTTTTCGGGACGCTGCTGCACTTTGTGTACGAATGGACGGGCGGGAATCGCGTGATCGCGGTGTTTTCGGCGGTCAACGAGTCGACCTGGGAGCACATGAAGCTGTTGTTTATCCCGTTTCTCGTGTTCACGGTGGTGGAGTTTATTGTGTTTTCCGAGGCGTTCCGGAACTTCTTCGCCGTCAAGGCGGCGAGCATCCTGCTGGGCCTTGTCTCGATTCCGGCGCTTTTCTACACGCTGACGGGAATGTTCGGCAAGCTCCCTGACTGGGTGAACATCACGATCTTCTTCCTCGCCGACGCGCTGCTGTACTTTGTGAGTTACCGCCTGCTGACCGATGGCGCGCTGCGCGGGGGCGCGATGCAGCTCATCGGCTTTGTACTTCTGTGGGCGCTGCTGTTCGCGTTCGTCTGGTTCACGTACCGCCCGCTGCACCTGCCGCTCTTTTTAGACTCCGTGAGCGGGTGTTACGGACTGGAAACACCGTGTTAAAAAAGGCCCTGCCGAGATCGGCAGGGCCTTTACAGTTTCTATACAAATAGTATATTTTGCAGAGCTTCTGCAAAATGCGTGTGCAGAAAGGCTCTTGTGATTCGGCAGAACGGCAAAAATAAAAATCAGCAGACATGACGGAAGTTGCGAAAAGCCGTCAAAGTAGCCGCGTTCCCGACAGAATCCGCCGCGATGCGGCAATGTTTGATCGAAACTGACAGATTAACATAATAAATTCAATAAAGAGATTCTACGGTGAGTTATCCACAGTTTCCACAGAGTTTTCCACACAAGCGGATTTCTCAAAATCCCATGATTTGACAGGGAAAAATTGATTTGATTTCCGCGGAGTGGAAAACATACTGTGCAGATAGGCGTGTGTCGAAATTTACATAATTCTGGAATTGGAAAATTTGTGGCAGAACAGAAATTCGATTTGTTACCATAATCGTGGAATTATGCAAGATGGAATAGACTCCTTGCAGCCTGCAAGGGGGAGCAGCGCCGCGGGCGCTGCACGAGGCAAAGGGGGATACTCTCTTTCACAAAAGAGAGTATCCCCCTTTAAATCCCCCGAGAGAAAGGTTTACATTGCAAGCGAGCAGCTCGAAGAGCTGCAATGCTTGCCGATTGCACTGCCCTGATCGCGGCGCTGCCGCGTTTGGTGTTGCTAGACGATTTGGCCTGCTCCTATTATCCGCTGGCGCTCTGCCCATCTTGTGGGAGTGCACAGTAATTTCCGCCTATCGCCAGTCCCTACAATGCGGCGAGCGCAGCAATGCCGCATTCCGCAAGCAGTCTGCCGCCGAGAAAACGTCACTCGCGCCTCACGATAGTAAGGCGCGGTTGCTACTGGTAACGAGTAGTAGGGGTTCATGGCGAAGCCATGTACACCGCACTTACTTTGCGCAGCGCGTGCAGTTCTTCGAGCTGCAAACTGCCAATGTGCGGGGTCAAGGGGCAAGGCCCCTTGCGTTCTCTTG
>OIZX01001613.1_pt1 | contig 11323 bp, 9 predicted proteins | sample 1588621 | NCBI WGS metagenome assembly OIZX01 (sample SAMN03283276) | human gut metagenome | biome: human-associated habitat; material: feces | host: Homo sapiens | place: Peru | collected 2012
GCAGAAGGAAGGCAAGAAGCGCATGAAGCAGGTGGGAAGTGTTGAGCTGCCGCAAGAGGCCTTCATGGCTATTCTTAAGATGGACTAGCTAGGGGGACCGTCTATAAGCACCCATCTACTGCACAACAATTCCTAGACGGACATATTTAATATATACAATGGTTATTATGATAGGAGAAGAACAATTATGATGGTTCAACTGCAGGGCCTGCTGTCGACGATCAGTGTGCTGGATATCATTGATATTGTCGTTGTGGCCTACTTTCTCTATCGTTTATATCTGATGCTGAAAAATACCCGCGCGGCAACGCTGGGCAAGGGCCTTTTGGTGCTCGTGGGCTTTATGGTTATCTGCCGCTGGCTGAATCTGCATGTTATCAGCTGGCTGCTGGAAAAGAGCATGACGGTGATTATGGTTGCGCTGCCGGTTGTCTTTCAGCCGGAGCTGCGCCGCGCGCTGGAGCAGATTGGCCGCGGCAAGCTGTTCCATAAGAGCAGCGAGCTTGATGAGCAGGAGCTGGAGGAAATGCTGGATTCCGTTGCTCATGCGACGAAGATTATGAGTAAGAATAAGGTCGGCGCGCTGATGGTTTTTGAGCGTGCTACCGGTCTGGTGGAGCGTATCGAAACGGGCGTGCCTGTTGATGGTCTGGTGAGCTCCGGCCTGATTCAGAACATCTTCGTTAAGGACACACCGCTGCATGACGGCGCGATTATTATCCGCGGCAACCGCATTGTGGCTGCCTGCTGTCTGCTGCCGCTGACGGAAAACCGCAACCTTAGCCAGGAGCTGGGCACGCGTCACCGTGCAGCCATCGGTATGTCGGAGCAGTCCGATGCGATGGTGCTGGTGGTCAGCGAGGAAACGGGCACGATTTCTATTGCGCGCAACGGTGAGCTGATGCGTTATCTGACTGTTGATGACGTGAAGGACATTTTGCGTACAGCTATTTTCAAACCTCATACGACGGGTAAGAATTCAATTGTTGATAAATTGAAGAATTTGTTGGGCGGTGAGAAAAAATGAGACTTCTGCAAAGACTGGCACGCAAGGAAAATATATTGGCCCGCATTATCTGCCTGCTGATTGCCTGCGCTATGTGGGTTTATGTGATGACAGACCAGAACCCGATTGTGGAGCGCAGTGTGGAGGTGCATCTGCAGCAGAACAATCTGCCGAACAATATGATGGTGTTCAATGCGCCGGAGAAGATTCTGGTGCGTGTGCGCGGCTCGCGCACGCAGGTGATGGCGGATAATCTGGATAAGCAGATCAGCGCTTCTATTAATCTGAAGAATATTACCGAAGGTCAGCAAAGCCTGCCGATTACCGTCACCTATGCCGGGGGCGAGGTGGTTACGGTGACGCCGAAGGAGGTTTCTATCTACGTTGATACGGTCAGCGAGAAGAAGGTTCCTGTGACGACGCGTATCGTGGGCGCTGTTTCCAGCGATATGACGATTGGTACTAGTGTGATTACGCCGCCGGAGGTTACGCTGCGTGGCGCAACGCACCGCATTGATAAGGTGAACAAGGTCGTAGCGCCGATTGACGTTACTGATCATACAGGCAGCTTCGAGGCGGAAAGCGATCTGGTGGCTGTGAGCGACGATGGCTATGATATCCCGAATATGAGAATTATTCCGGAGCGCGTTATGGTGCAGGCTACGATGGTCAGCCAGATGTTGTCGACAAATGTGCCGGTGAAGCTTGTTATGACCGGCGAGCTGCCTAAGGGCATTGTAGTGACAAAAACAGAGATTCTTCCGGAAAGCATCCGCATTACGGCGCCGCCTTCTGTGCTCAAGGAGCTGAAGGAGGTCAAGACGAAGCCTATGGATATCAGCAAGCTGGATGGCAGCGTGGTCAGCGCTGTGGAGCTTGATTTGCCGGAGAAGCTTATTCCTGAGCTGCGCACGGTGCAGGTAAGGATTTCGGTAGAAAGGCAGAGTTGATTAGACGATGAAGCTGAAAATAAATAATGTGCGCATCAGCCTGCTGCATGAGCAGAGTCTGGAGCAGGCTGTCTGCAAAAAGGCCGGTATTTCCCGAGAAATGCTGGGCGGTGTGCAGATTCTGCGTAAGGCTGTGGACGCACGTAAGAAGCAGGATGTCTGTCTTAATTATCACGTGCTGGCTGATATTGAGGCAAATGGCAGGCAGGCGAAGCGCCTGCTGGCCGATAGGGACATCAGCAAATATGAGCAGAAGGCAGCGCCGGAGCTTGTTTTGGGTACGCTGCCGCTGAGCGCACCGCCTGTGGTTATCGGCGCAGGTCCGGCAGGACTTTTGGCGGCGTTGCAGCTGGCAGAGCATGGCTATCAGCCGCTTTTGCTGGAGCGCGGCAAGCCTGTGGCAGAGCGCGTGCAGGATGTGCAGCGCTTCTGGAGCACGGGCGACTTCAACCCGGCGTCCAACGTGCAGTTTGGCGAGGGCGGCGCCGGAACCTTTTCCGACGGCAAGCTGACAACGCGCGTCAATGATCCGCAGATGGCAGATATTTTGCAGCTGTTTGTGGAGGCGGGGGCGCCTGAGAATATTCTTTATGAGCATAAGCCGCACGTCGGCACGGATAAGCTGCGGGCGATGGTTACGGGGCTCAGCAGACGCATTGTCGAGCTTGGCGGCAGCGTGCGCTACAATGCGCGCGTAAGCGATTTGCTTATTAAAAACAATACCGTGCAGGGCGTAGTGCTGGACAACGGCGAGCAGGCAGCAGCCGGAGCAGTCGTATTGGCCTGCGGCCATAGCGCTCGCGACACCTATGCGATGCTCGCCAGCCGTGGCGTGGGCATTGTGAGCAAGCCCTTTGCTATCGGCGTGCGCATTGAGCATCCGCAGGAGCTTATCGACAGGGCGCAGTATGGCAGCTTTGCCGGTAATCATCTGCTGGGAGCAGCGGATTATGCGCTTGTATATCATACGCCGGATAAAAGCAGAACGGCTTATTCCTTCTGCATGTGTCCGGGCGGTCAGGTGGTGGCAGCGGCGTCCGAAAGCGGCGGCGTTGTAGTCAACGGCATGAGCATGTTCAAGCGTGACAGCGGCATTGCCAACAGTGCGCTCGTGGTCAACGTTTCGAGCGAGGATTTTGGCGACGGTCCGCTCGCCGGTGTGGAGTTCCAGCGTCAGTATGAACGCCTGGCCTTCGCAGCAGGCGGCAGCAGCTATTATGCACCGGCGCAGAATCTGGACAGCTTCTTTAAGCGTAGCACGCCTTCGCTTGAGGGCCTGCTGACGGGCAGCTATCGTCCGGGACTGACGGCGTGCAGCCTGGATAAGGTTCTGCCTGCGTATGTCACGGAAACGCTGCGTCAGGGCATCGCCAGCTTCGGACGCAAGCTGGCAGGCTACGCGGACGGCGGCGCACTGCTGACGGGCGTGGAGACACGCACCTCGGCACCTGTACGCATTGAGCGCGACAGGCAGAGCTATGTGTCGGTGACGCATGATTTGCTCTATCCGTGCGGCGAGGGCGCAGGCTATGCCGGCGGCATCATGAGCGCAGCGCTGGATGGCTATCATGTGGCGCGGGCGATTATGGAAAGATTTAAGCCTATTAAGTAGTCTGGCGATAAAGCACCAGCCTTATTTAGTAATATATTAGGGAGGTTTTTATAAAAATGGCAAGATTATTTGGTACTGATGGTGTTCGTGGTGTAGCGAACGTGGAGCTGACTCCTGAGCTGGCCTTTAAGCTTGGCTATGCAGCTGCAAAATATTTTGGTCGTGAGGTTTCCTGTCCGAAGATTATTATCGGCAGAGATACCCGTCGCAGCGGTCAGATGCTGGAAAGCGCTTTGGCAGCAGGCATCTGCAGCGCCGGCGGCAACGCACATCTTCTGGGCGTAATGCCGACTCCGGCAGTTTCCTTCCTCACTAGCGAGGTAAAGGCTAACGCAGGCGTGGTTATTTCTGCATCCCACAATCCGTTCGAGGATAATGGCATTAAATTCTTCTCTCAGACCGGTCACAAGCTGCCGGATACTGTAGAGGACGAAATCGCTGCTATTGTCGCTGCGCCGATTGATTATACGCAGGCAGCTCGCGGCAGCAGCGTTGGTCAGATTATCTACGAAAAGGATTTGTCCGCTTTGTATATCAAGCATATCCTGAGCACTGCTTATGCAAAGCTCAACGGCCTGAAAATCGTTATGGACTGCTCCAATGGTGCCAACAGCGAGATTGCTCCGGTTATCCTGCGCAGCCTTGGCGCAGAGGTTATTGCTATCTTCAACGAGCCTAACGGCCTGAATATCAACAACGGCTGCGGCTCTACGCATCTGGAGGCTTTGCAGAAGAAGGTTGTCGAGGTTGGCGCTAATGTCGGTATCGCTAACGACGGCGACGCTGACCGCTGCCTGGTTGTTGACGAAAACGGCGAGGCTATGGACGGCGACCAGATTATGCTGATTTGCGCTTTGGAGCTTATGAAGCGCGGCAAGCTGCATGACAATATGCTCGTTACCACGGTTATGAGCAACGTTGGTCTGCATCAGGCTATGAAGGCTCATGGCGGCCATACTGTTAAGACTGCTGTTGGCGACCGCTATGTGCTGGAGGAAATGCTCAAGCATAACTATTCCATCGGCGGCGAGCAATCCGGGCATATCATCTTCTCTGAGTTCGCAAAGACTGGCGACGGCATTTTGACCGCTGTACAGCTGCTGTGCGCTATGGTGAAGAACAACAAGAGCCTGTCCGAAATGGGCTCCGTGATGACGAAGTTCCCGCAGGTACTGTTGAACGTGCGCGTGCAGAACAAAAACGGCTGGGAGGAAAAGGCTGCTATCCAGGAGGTTATCAAAAAGTACCAGGAGGAGCTGGGCGAAAACGGCCAGATTCTGGTGCGTGCTTCCGGCACCGAGCCTTTGATTCGCATCATGGCCGAAGGTCCGAAGCAGGAGCGTCTGGAGCAGATTACGAACGCGATTGCTGAGGTTGTAATGAAAGAGCTTGTGTAAACGGACGATAAAGCATCATCTGTCGAAAGTTCACTTTTGGTTTGCTTGACCAGCGAGTCGACATATTGTAAAATTAATATAGTCACAATGATGTGCCACGTGGGATTGTCCGCCTGCGTGGCTCATTGTCTGTTTGCTGCTTTTTTGCAGGTGGCAGTACAGGCTAGGGACAAGAGCGCAGGTACCGCGCAAGCGGTGGACGAGGAATGAGGTTATCGAGTAGTCAGCGGATGCCTCACGGTCAGCTGCAGGACCGCAAGCCAGATACAAAGGCCTTCGGCAACGAGGGAAACAAAAGTCTGGCGGCAGAAAGGACACATAATATTAATACAGGCTCGCAAGGGAGAAGGTATTAGATACGAGGAAGGTTGACGAAGGCGTACTATAAAGGTACGTCGAGGAAACCTGACGAAGTAGATGATGCCTTATACCTTGCAGCGTAGAGGAGGATTACTAATTATGTGTGGAATTGTGGGCTATATAGGCACCAACCAAGCCGCTCCCTTCCTGCTTGATGGCATGAGCAAGCTGGAATATCGTGGATATGACTCTGCCGGTATCGCTGTTTATGAAAATGGCAAAATCCGCGTGGACAAGTGCGTGGGCCGTCTGGACGCACTGCGCCAGAAGCTGTCCGGCAATATGCCGTCGGGCACCGTGGGCATTGGCCATACGCGCTGGGCGACGCATGGCCGTCCGTCGGACCGCAACGCGCATCCGCATACCGATAATACGGGCCGCTTCGTTGTTGTGCATAACGGCATTATCGAAAACTATCTGGCGCTGAAGGAGGAGCTTATCGCTAAGGGCCATGAGTTCCTGTCTGAAACCGACAGCGAGGTTGTAGCTCATCTGCTGGCAGATAAGTATGACGGTGATTTTGAGGAAACCGTCAAAAGAGTGCTGCGTCTGGTGAAGGGCTCCTACAGTCTGGTGATGATGTGTCAGGACGAGCCGGACAAGATTATCTGCACGAAGAAGGATAATCCGCTGATTATCGGCTTGGGCGAGGGCGAGAATTTTATCGCTTCGGATATTCCGGCGATTATCAACCATACGCGCCGCACCTTTATTATGAGCGATGGCGAAATTGCGACGGTGACGGCTGACGACGTTTGGGTGCAGGATATCGACGGCACGCCAATCAGCAAGAAGGTGTTCGAGGTCAACTGGAACGCAGAGGCTGCGGAAAAGGGCGGCTTTGAGCATTTTATGCTGAAGGAGATTTATGAGCAGCCGAAGGCTATGCGCGATACGATGACCAGCCGTCTGGATGCGGAAATGGAAACCATCAGCTTCTCGGAGCTGAACTGGACGAGCGAGGAACTGCGTGATATCAACAAGATTTTTATCGTGGCCTGCGGCACTGCTTATCATGCAGGCATCGTCGGCAAATATTATCTGGAGCAGCTGGCGCGTATGCCGGTTGAGGTGGATATCGCGAGCGAGTTCCGCTATCGTGATCCGCTGGTTGACGGCAACAGCCTGACGATTGTTATCAGCCAGAGCGGCGAGACGAGCGATACGCTGGCAGCGCTGCGCGAGGCGAAGCGCCTGGGCGCACGCACGCTGGCTGTGACGAACGTGGTGGGCAGCTCGATTGCGCGTGAGGCAGACCAGGTTGTTTATACCTATGCCGGTCCGGAGATTGCAGTTGCTTCGACGAAGGCTTATACAACGCAGCTTTTAGCTATGCTGATGCTGGCAATTTATGTAGGCCGTCTGCGCGGCACTCTGGCAGCAGAAAGAGCGCAGGAGCTTGTGCATGGACTGACCTTTATTCCGGAGCAGATTCACCAGATGCTGGAGAATGTTGACCAGATTAAGGTTTTTGCGCGTGAGTATGGCAGCAGCGAGGACGCGTTCTTTTTGGGACGCAGCCTGGACTATGCTGTTGCACTGGAGGGTGCGCTGAAGCTGAAGGAGATTTCGTATATCCATGCGGAGGCGTATGCCGCAGGCGAGCTGAAGCACGGTACGCTGGCGCTTATCGTGGCAGGCGTGCCTGTTATCGTGCTGGCTACGCAGATGGACGTTTATGATAAGACGGTCAGCAACCTGCAGGAGGTTAAGGCGCGTGAGGCTGTGGTTATTGCCATCGGCTTTGAGGGCGACACCTCTCTGGCGAAATATGCGGACCATGTTATCTATATTCCTAAGACGGATAAATATCTGGCACCGCTCATGGCTGTGCTGCCGCTGCAGCTGCTGGCTTACTATGCAGCGCTGACGCGAGGCTGTGACGTGGACAAGCCGCGTAATCTGGCGAAGAGCGTTACGGTAGAGTAAGAAGAATAATATTGCCCCTGGCTTTGCGGAGAAGCAGAGCTGGGGGCTTTTTGGTTTGTAGACAGAGGGGTATTGAAGCAGAGAATAAGTTCATGTATTCTTTTCTTCTCTCTGTATTTTTATCCTCGGAATATGGTATAATATACTATATATAAAACACAGGAGTAGAGTAGATAATGATTTATGGTTTGCTTGCTTTGCTGGTGGTTCTTGTGGATCAGGCAACAAAGTATTTTGTAGTTCAGCATTTTGCTGTAGGGGAGAGCGTTCCGGTGTTGGAAAATATTTTTCACTGGACGTTTATTTTGAATCGTGGCGCGGCCTTCGGTATGCTGGAGGGCAGCCGCTGGCTGTTTGTTGTTATTGCACTGGCTGTAATCGGCGGCGTGCTGTATCTGCGTAAGGAGATTGAGCAGAGCGGCGTGCTGGCCTGCATGGGCGCAGCGCTTTTTACTGGCGGCGCAGTGGGCAATTTGATTGATAGGATGCTGCACGGCGTGGTGATTGACTTTTTTGATTTTCGTATCTGGCCGATTTTTAATGTGGCCGATATTGCTATTTGTACAGGAGTAGGTTTGATTATATGGAGCATCTTGAAGACGGAATTGCTGGAGAGCAAGAAAAATTAATTATTACTGAAAATGAGGCTGGCCAACGCGCCGACGTTGGTCTGGCAGCGCTGCTGGAGCTTACACGCTCAAATATGCAGAAGCTGCTGGACGAGGGACGTGCTGTGCGTGGCGCTAAGGTTCTCAAGTCGAATTACAAGCTGAAGCTGGGTGAGGAGATTACCGTGACGCTGCCTGAGCCGCAGCCGCTGGATGTGCAGCCGGAGAATATTCCGCTGGACATCATCTATGAGGATGAGGACGTCGTGGTTGTCAATAAGGCGCGCGGCATGGTGGTGCATCCTGCGGCCGGCAATTACAGCGGCACGCTGGTGAATGCGCTGCTGTATCATTGCAAGAATTTGTCGGGCATCAACGGTGTTATCCGTCCGGGCATTGTGCACCGTCTGGATAAGGACACCAGCGGCATTATGATTTGCGCGAAGAATGATGCAGCGCATGTGTCGCTGTCGCAGCAGATTCAGGCGAAAACGGCGAAGCGTATCTATCTGGCCGTGGTGCGCGGCAATATCAAGACGGACAGCGGCGTGATTGAGACGCAGATTGCCCGCGACAAGAATGACCGTAAGAAAATGGCGGTTGTCAAGGAGGGTGGCCGCGATGCCGTGACGGAGTATGAGGTGCTGGAGCGCTTTGGCAAATATACGCTGGTGCGCTGCAGGCTGCGTACAGGCCGCACGCATCAGATTCGTGTGCATATGGAATATCTTGGCTATCCGCTCGTGGGTGACCCGAAGTATTCACCGATGAAGACGCAGTTTGCGATTAAGGGACAGGCGCTGCATTCGCAGACGCTGGAGTTCACGCATCCGCGTACAGGCGAGAGAATGCAGTTCGAGGCTCCGCTGCCGGAGGATATGCATAAAATTGTTACCAGACTGCACTTAGGGCAGTTTAATTAATATATCCATATTGACCTGTGGTGCTCTGCAAAATGAGGGGAGCTTTTAGGTCGAAAATAATCAGAAGAGGTGACCAAAATGGGAAATTTTGTTAAAAAGAATGTCATTATGGATGCCGACGCTATGCGCCGTGCAATTGTACGTATTTCGCATGAAATTATTGAAAGAAATAAGGGCGTAGAGGATGTTGTGCTGGTGGGTATCCGTACTCGCGGTGTGCCTATCGCTGAGCGTCTGGCTGCAGCTATCAAGGACATTGAGAATGTAGAGCTTCCGGTTGGTATGCTCGACATCACTCTGTATCGTGATGACCTGTCTACGCTGGCATATAATCCGATTGTGCATGGCACCGAGATTGACCTCGACCTGAATGGCAAGACTATTGTGCTTGTCGACGATGTGCTGTACACCGGCCGTACCATCCGTGCAGCCTTGGACGCTGTTATGGATATGGGCCGTCCGAAGGCTATCCAGCTGGCAGTTATGATTGACCGCGGCCATCGTGAGCTGCCGATTCGTGCTGATTTCGCCGGCAAGAACGTGCCGACCTCGCATAAGGAGTCGGTTGAGGTTCATCTGGAAGAGCTGGACGGTGTTGATGAGGTTGTTATTGGCGATATTGAATAAGCCGAATATTTTTTGGAGGAAAAGCTTATGCAGCAAGCAGAAAAATTGCGCAATGAGGCTTTAGGTCAGACGCTGGTGCAGAATATGCAGCGTCGCGGCTTTGATGCTTATTATTGCGCTGATAAGGAGGCAGCGTTGGCGAAGGCGTTGGAGCTGATTCCGGCGACAGATGTTGTCAGCTGGGGTGGTTCGGTTACGCTTGCCGAAACGGGCGTGCTGGACGCTGTGAAGAGCCGCAATCCTGTTATCGACCGCGATACGGCGGCGAATGCCGAGGAGAAGGGCGAGCTGATGCGCAAGGCGCTTTTGTGCGACACCTATCTGATGAGCAGCAACGCTATCAGCGCTGACGGTCAGCTGGTGAATATCGACGGCAACGGCAACCGTGTGGCCGCTTTGATTTTTGGGCCGAAGCAGGTTATTGTTATCGCCGGACTGAACAAGGTCGCCGGTTCTCTGGATGCGGCGATGGACAGAGCGCGCAACGTGGCAGCGCCGATAAATGCGCAGCGCTTTGCAGGCTTGGCAACGCCGTGCTATAAGCTGGGCCGCTGTGCTGACTGTCAGGCGGCAGACAGCATTTGTGCGCAGATTGTTATTACACGCCGTAGCCGCACGCAGGGACGCATCAAGGTTATCCTTGTCGGCGAGCATTTAGGCTTTTGAATTTGAGGGGGAGCTGCTATGGCAGCTTCCCTTTTGCCTTTTTACGGATACTTAGAAGAAAGCAGGTGTTATTATGTCTCGTACAGTGATTTTATTATTGGATTCCTTTGGCATTGGCTATGCACATGATGCTGCTGTTTATGGCGATAAGGGCGCAGATACCTTGGGTCATATCAGCGAATGGCTGGCGAAAAATCCGCGCAGTGAGGGCGGCGAGATTCGTCCGCTGCAGCTGCCGCATCTGGCGGAGCGCGGACTGGAGGCAGCAGCGGTGCTGAGCCGCGGCGAGAAGCTGGCGGCTCCCTTGGGGGCAGAGCACACCATTGGCGCTTATACGTATGCGCAGGAGGTCAGCAAGGGCAAGGATACGCTTAGCGGTCACTGGGAAATCAGCGGCGTGCCTGTCACCTTCGACTGGGGCTATTTCCCGAATGTGCCGCACTGCTTCCCGCAGGAGCTGGTGGCTGCGCTCATCGAAAAGGGCAAGCTGCCGGGCGTGCTGGGCGAATGTCATGCCAGCGGCACGGAGATTATCAAGGAGCTGGGCGAGGAGCATATGAGGAGCGGCAAGCCGATTATCTATACCTCGGCTGACAGCGTGCTGCAGATTGCGGCGCATGAGGAGGCCTTTGGTCTTGAGCGTCTTTATGAGCTTTGCAAGATAGCGTATGAGCTGGTGCGTCCGTATAATATCGCGCGTATTATTGCGCGTCCCTTCGTGGGCACCTGCGCTGCCAACTTTACGCGCACGACGAATCGTCATGACTACGCTGTGCCTGCGCCGGAGGCTACGCTGCTCGACAAAATGGTGGCAGCAGGCGGCAGTGTGTATGCCGTAGGCAAGATTGCGGATATTTTTGCACACCGCGGCATCACGAAGCATTACGCTGCCGGTGGTCTGGATAAGCTGGTGGAGGCGACGAAGCAGGCTGTGAGCGAAGCGCCGGACAACAGCATCGTCTTTACGAACTTCGTCGACTTTGACTCCTCCTATGGCCATCGCCGCGATATTCAGGGCTATGGTGAGGCGCTGGAGTATTTCGACAGCCGCCTGCCGGAGATTACCGCGCTGCTCAAGCCGGAGGATTTGCTGCTGCTTACGGCAGACCACGGCAATGACCCCAGCTGGACGGGTACAGACCATACGCGTGAATACATCCCATTCTTGGCTTATAGCCCATCCTTCAAGGGCAATGGTGTGATTCCAGTCGGACATTTCTCTGATATCTCTGCAACAATTGCAGA
>OIZX01001615.1_pt1 | contig 11318 bp, 16 predicted proteins | sample 1588621 | NCBI WGS metagenome assembly OIZX01 (sample SAMN03283276) | human gut metagenome | biome: human-associated habitat; material: feces | host: Homo sapiens | place: Peru | collected 2012
GCATCAACGCCCTGCACGAAGCCGTAGCCGTAGCGCTGGACAGCGGGGACAGCCATGCCGCCCAGGAAGCCCAGGTTCTTGTAGCCCAGCTTCACAGCAGCGTAGCCGGCCATGTAGCCGCACAGCTCTTCCTGATAGATGGCGCAGTACACGTTGCTCATGTCAACGTAGTCAGCCAGGTTCCAGTTGTCAGGGTTGTAGTCATAGGACTCGCCCTTGGCGGCCACACCGGCCTCCAGCAGGTCGCCCTTGCCCACGTCCAGCGCGATGAACTTCACGTCCTTGTGCTGGGGAGCAGCCTCGACGATAGCGCCGCCGAAGGCATAGCCGGGCATCACGATGACGTTGTAGCCCTGATCCACGGCACTCTCGATCATGGCCACACGGTCAGCGGTGTTGTCACCGGCGGGCTTGAAGTAGTTGAACTCCACGCCGTTGGCGCCAGCGAAGGCCTTGCAGGCCTCGTAGGTGGTCTGGTTGAAGGACTGGTCGGTGATGTCGCCGTAGTCGGTGATCATGGCGATTTTGTAGGTGACCTCGTTGGTGTCGCCACCGGGGTTCTGGTCATCGGTCTTGGGCTCGTCCTTCTTGCCGCAAGCGACCAGAGACAGAGCCATGACCAGAGCCAGAATCATAGCAAGAAACTTTTTCATGTTCTCATTCTACCTTCCTAAAATTTTTATTTTCGCGCCTTGCGGCGGGAAAACCAGCATTTCGGCACGGGGGGTTCGCTTTCCTCGTGCCGTGGGCATTATAGCAGATTACTTTTGCGTTGGCAAGCCAAATCCCATGTTTTTCGGGGAACTGTAAACATTTGTAATCAAAAATTCACAACTTGTCCCCATTTTGCGGACATCTGTCGTCTCAGCATCGACGCTCCGGCCGTCTTATTTGGCGGCCATCTTCACCGCCGCCTCCAGAGCGATCTTCATCATGTTGGTGAAGGTGGTCTGCCGCTCCTCGGCGGTAAGCTCCTCGCCGGTGATCAGATTGTCGGAGATAGAGCAGATGGCCAGCGCCCGCTTGCCGGTGTAGGCGGCGGTGCAGTACAGGCCGGCGGCCTCCATCTCCACTGCCATGACGCCCATCTTGGCAAAGCGCATATTCCGCCCGGCGGCGTCGTAGAACGTGTCGGAGGAGTACAGGTTGCCCACGGGCATCTTCACTCCCAGCTCTTTGGCGCTGTCCACGGCGGCCATCAGCAGCTCGAAGTCGCAGATGGGCGCAAAAGAGCCGCCCAGCTCATACTGGCTGGCAAAGTCGGAGTTGGTGCAGGCGCCCTGACCGGCCACCACGCTGCCCAGCTCCAGGTCGGCCCGCATGGCGCCGGCGCTGCCCACGCGGATGATGTTGTCCACATCGTAGTGGGTATACAGCTCATAGGCATAGATGCCGATGGAGGGCATGCCCATGCCGCTGGCCATGACGGACACCGGCACACCCTTGTACGTGCCGGTATAGCCCTGCACGCCGCGGACGTTGTTCACCAGCTTCGGGTCGGTGAGAAACGTCTCGGCGATGAATTTGGCCCGGAGGGGATCGCCGGGCATCAGCACGGTCTTGGCAAATTCGCCCTTGGCGGCGTTATTGTGGGGAGTGGACATGGTTCATTTCCTCCTTATATCAATATTATTGTTCCATGGCCTTGACGGCCTTGACGATGCGGGATGTGCCCAGACGATCCGCGCCCAGCGCGACGAAGTCCCGGGCGTCGTTGAGGTCGGCGATGCCGCCGGCGGCCTTGATCTTCACATGGGGCGCGACATGGGCCTTGAACAGCGCCACGTCCTCACGGGTGGCTCCGCCTCCGCCGAAGCCGGTGGAGGTCTTGATGTAGTCCGCGCCGGACTCGGACACCACGCGGCACATTTCGATCTTCTCCGCATCGGTGAGCATACACGTCTCGATGATGACCTTCAGCAGTCTGCCGTCACAGTGACCCTTGATGGCCTTGATCTCCTCCAGCACCCGGTCGTACAGGCCGTCCTTCACCCAGCCGAGGTTGATGACCATGTCGATCTCCGACGCGCCGTTCTTCACCGCGTCGGCGGCCTCGAAGCACTTGGCGGCGGTGGTGTCGTAGCCGTTTGGAAAGCCGATGACGGTGCAGACGGCGATCTTGCCGTCCACGTACTCCGCCGCCTGCTTCACATAGCTGGCGGGGATGCACACGCTGGCGCAGCCGTACTTGACGCCGTCGTCGCAGATGGCCCTGATCTGCTCCCAGGTGGCCGTCTGGCTCAGCAGCGTGTGGTCCACGCGGGAGAGGATGTTTTTCAGCTCTTCGTTCATTATCTTCGCTCCTTTTCGGAATTTTGCGGTCTTACAGGGGCATTGTATCACATCGTGCGGGAAAAGGCAAGGCGAGGCAAAAAAGAGGAGAGGGAACTTCCCTCTCCTCTTTCAAAAAGCCGGTGTTGGCGCGGTTTTGCTTACTTGCCGAAGTAGCGGTTCAGCAGGCCCTCAAAAGCCTTGCCGTGGCGGGCTTCGTCGCGGGCCATCTCATCGTCTCGCCGACGGGCAGGCCGCTTCGCGTCCTATGGGAACCTCGGTATGGCGCGGTTTTCCAGCGTTTTCTCTCCTCCACTTCATCTGTCAAAAATGTCATAGCGGTGTGGAAATCTTCCACAAGACTTCCACAGGAGGGGTTTGTTATGGCGCTGAATGACACTGGCGTTTATAAGTTGAATGATGGCGGGTGGGGTTTTCGCTACACAATCTCAGTTGATAACCGCCGAAAAGATGTAAAAAGAGTCCGGGACGCAAACGGAAACCCCATGCGGACAAAGCGGGCAGCGATTCTCGCAAGGGCAGAAGCTATTAGGAACGATGAGGCGCACTCTCCAAAAACGAAGCCAGTCAGCAGAAAAACTGTCAAGGATGTATATGCGGAGTTCTGCGAAAACGGCAGAGCTGACCGCGCCTATCAGACCAAACGGAAACAGGACAGTATATGGGAAAACCATCTCTGTGCGAAGTTCGGCAAAAAATATGTCAGTGAAATCACTCCGGCGGCTGTGATGGACTACCTCTCGGAACTCTACTATGTGGAGGGATTTTCCTATCAATACACGGAGAGTTTTCTAAAAATGTTCTATCTCATTTTTGGGCAGGCGTATTCCCGCAACTATCTGCCCGTGGATGCCTACAACAAACTGTGTGTCAATAAGGACACAAAAATCAGAATGCCGAAAATGAAAACGGAGGATGATACCGCTATCGTTTCTTTTACCCGTCAGGAGCTTGTGCTTCTGGATGAATACTTCAAAGGAACAAACGCGGAAACCGCATATCTGCTTGGTCGATATTGCGGGCTGCGTATCAATGAGTGTTTCGGCCTGAAATGGTCTAATGTAGATTTGGAGGCAGGCATAATCACCATTGACCGGCAGATGCAGTATCAGGATGGCCTAATCAAACTTGTTGCTCCCAAAACACGAAATTCAAAGCGGGTGATTTACCTGTGTGATTTCCTAAAAGACTATTTAGAAAAGAAACTTGTCCAGAGGGCAGCCGACGAAAAGGAATTTTCCGCCCTGCGGCAGCAAAACCGCCGGGTGATTGAAGATATTGACGGGAAAATGATACCCTCCACCGACCTCGTGAATTGCCTCTCCAATGGCCGTATTCAAACTGTAAATTCAATGAAGTATCCCACGCGGGAAATCAAGGCAAACCTTCATATTACGTTCAAATATCATTACCTGCGGCATACCTATGGCACGTTGATGGCAGAAATGAATACGCCCGCACACCTGCTCTGTAAGCAGATGGGGCACAGCAATATCCACATCACGCAACGCTACTATATCGCTGTATCGCCGTCAGGCGTAGAGGTTCTGCGAGGAAATCTGAACCAGTTATAACGGGACATCTTTTCACATCTTTACACAACAAACAGCAACAGCGGAGAAGTTTTCACTTCTCCGCTTCATCTTTATACATCTCCGCAACTTTTCCAACAAACGCCCTCATTTGATTTACGATTTCCGGCGGGTATGTAATGCGGATGCTGCGGCCCAGACCGGCCACCCAACCATAGAATTGGTCGCTGACCTCCACCGAAGCCGTAAATGTGAAATGGTCTTTATCGTCTGGTATCAATATTGTATCCTTACCAAACCGGTCAAACACAACATCGGCCATTCGGTTTTGGCAGCGGAAACGGACGCGATGCTCTGGGCCGCCAAACATATTGAACATTTTCATCGGACGGGCCAGCAGCTCCTTTTCGTTGTATTCCCGTTTTCCTTGGCGTGGCTGCGGAACCGCTCTGATATTCTCCATTCTATCTACACGGTAATGGCGGAACGTCTCTTTCTCTGTGTAAGCATAGAGGTAGTAATAACCGCCGCTCCACAGAATAGCAAATGGGCTGACTGTGATAGGCTTTCCCTTATTGCTGTATTGCTTCTTCTTGTCCCAAGTATAGTGATAAAATCGGAAGGACACCTGCCAATCGCTGGCGATACAGTCATAGAGCTTGTCGCTCTCCCGCACCACGCTCTCATTCATGCTGCGGACACGCTCTGCGACAAATGCCTGCCGGTTTAGTTTGGAACGGGTATAACAGTCAGTCTTTTTCAATACCTTTTTGGTAAGGCTATCCGCTGTCTTTTGGGTGATGAACTTGGAGGACTGAATACTATCCACAATCAAGCGGAGTTCATTAGAGGTGTAGTCCTTGCGTTCCAACCAATAGCCCCGCGTCCTGCCATCGTAGTTGATGGCAATATCCTCTCTGGTATTTAAGGCGTGAATATCCCGGTAGACTGTCCGCACCTCTACCGCATCATCTACCATAGCATAGTAGTCCAGAATGTCCTTCATATTGGCCGTGTGGCCCTCACAGGTATTTTCCAACAGGTATTCATAAAGAAGGTTCTGACGGGATATAGACATCGCTGCGGCCTCCTGTCATTTTGCTAAAAAGCGGTTGATGATACCCAACAGCATCAGCATATCGTTTTCATCCAAGCGTTTCATTCCCTCCAACGCCTTTTGGATAAGTTCAGGGTTCTGCGTGGATGTATCAAAAAACTGCTGCGGAGTAATCTTGAAGTAATCACAGATGGCAAAAAACTCTTTCAACGGAGGGAGAGCCTTTCCAGAAGAAATGTTATATACATACCCCCTGCTATGGCCCAAATCATAGCTCATTTGATATTCAGAAACGCCCTTTTTCAACCGAAGTTGCGTAATACGTTCTCTTACAAAATCCTCATACATTTCCGTTATCACCTCAAAAAAATGATAGCGTTGCTTTTGACATAAATAGTAGAATAATTTATGCTATTATATGTTGATTTAGTCCAAGAATATATGTTATAATCAATATTGCCTTGATATACCAACAAAACAGGGGGAGGAGAACTGCTTATGACAAAAATCGTCAAATTTACAGAAGATGATGCTGACCTAATTCAGAAAATCAAAGACTATCAAATTGCTCACGGACTGGCATCATTTATCGGGGCTGTCAGAAAATTATGTAAAGACGCATTGGAAATCGAAAAAATCCGCCATTAACAAATCACACTAAGGAGGCAAATGTAATGGTTTTCTCAGCCATTGTCGTTATCGGAATTATCGTAATATATTTTCTCTGTCAAAACAGTGAAAGTAAGGCCGTTTCACAAGAAGTCGCCCAGATTAGGACATCCCTTTCATATGACAGAACTGGTAAGTTGCTCATTTTGAAAAGTAGAACTTCCAATAATAGGAACGTTATAAAAGCAGAAGCATCTCACGATATTAACCTCACCTCTGTGCCAGATAAGTTGGTCTATACCGGTGCAACAGTCGGAGGGGTATCGACAGGTGGTTTTCACGTTCAGAAAGGTGGAAATTATGTATCACTCGGAGCCAAAACAGGCCGATACTATCTATCGTACAAATATGCAGAAGCGTATAACGGAAAATACCTTTCTGATATTATCTCCTTTGTTGAATTGACTGCCTCTGACTTTGCTCTGGCTAAAAACAACAACGTATTAAAGCGATACATCGCTACCCCTGAGATGCAGAAAAGGTTTGGTGATTTTTATTCTTCCAGCCAGTTAAAAAAGTGTACGCACCTACTATTTATGAACGACCTCTCCAAGTCGGATGCCGAATACATTGTCAAGTGGATGTCGGGCAATAACTGAAATATCAAAACGGGGAGCATATTGCTCCCCGTTTTTTAAGTCAGACATTTAACAGAGAATATAAAAAAGTAAGAGCTGTTAAATGTCCAACTCAATTTTATTGTAAAAGAGAAAGATACTTATAGGCCGTTGTCCGGCTGATATTACATACCCGCGACAATTCACTTACATTTAACTTGCCGTTTCGATAGGCAGGGTAATGGCGGAGGAACACCGGCGGAACATCATCCACCGTTGTGCGGGGACGCCCAATCGAAGCACCCTTGGCCCTTGCGTTCGCCATCCCTGACTTCACCCTTGCCCGTATCATCGCCAATTCCAGTTGGCTGAACACTCCGGCCATCTGTAAAAACGCCTCAGTCATAGGGTCTGCGTGTCCCTCACGACAGTCCATTGTGATGCTCCCCACAATCACCAGCCGTAAATGTTTGGCGTTGATAATTTCGATAATCTCACAGAGTTGCTTGGTGCTTCTGGCAAGGCGGGGAACCTCCAACGTGATAATGGTATCGCCCTCCTGTGCCGTGTCAAAAAGCGTCTGCTGTTGTTTTTTCACCGCTGCGTCGCCGTGTTCGTATTCCAGAAAAATTTCTTCCGCACCAGCTATTTTCAATTCCCGCACTTGGCGGTCTATATCCTGCCTGCTCTCGTTGGTAGAACAGCGGGCATAACCGTAATTCATTCCTCTTGACCTCCTTCCCTCTTGGATGGCACCACGGGCGTTCTTATGGCCCGTGGTGCCTTATTCTATATCAGCAACTCACTGTAAACCGACGGGAGCTTACCGGCTTGGTAAAGTCGTGGTAGAGGTCAGCGTAAAGTTTCTTGAAGGTCGTGCTGTCAAAGCGGTTGCTGACGATGCTGGTATAGCGGAGGATATAAGCACCGGCGGTCAGCTCCTCGGTATCCAGACGAAGCATTTCCTCTTTCAACGCATCGCGGATGGCGTCTGCCTTGGCTTTGGCTTTTGCTGCCAAATCATCGTAGTTGTTCATCGTCTCAATCATTGCTACCAGTTCTTTCTTGCTCATTGTATCTGTCTCCTTTTCATTTGTTTGGGTGGTTCCCTTAACTGTCTCTATATTACACCTTTATCGAGTGTATTTCAATTCGCAGAATAGCCAAAGATTACACCTAATTCTTGTGTAATTTTAACACTTGATATAGGTGTAATATTCTGCTATAATCAAGACAATGGAGAAGGAGGCGAATTTTTCAAATGCCCATCATTTACAAAATGGATGTGTTGGCGGCTCTGAAAGAAAAAGGCTATAACACCAATAGAATACGCAAGGATAAGATTATGGGTGAGGCGATGCTTCAAAAAATCAGAAGCGGACAAATGCCCTCGTGGTCTGTGCTGGAAACAATCTGTGATTTGTTGGACTGCCAACCGGCGGACATTATCGAGTTCCGGCGGGACACTGAATAAGCGGGTGTGTCAGCGAAAGGGGCAAAGGTGTTTCCTGAGCGAAAACAGGGCGATTATGGCAGGTTTTGAGGCTGTTTTCAGCGTCCAACAGGTGTAGTCGAAAACAGTTGGTTGATTGAACACCCCCCCGCCCCCTATTTCGGGAAAAAATATTTTTGTTTTCCCCTTGCCGGTTCTGCGTGGCTCTCGCTCCCACCAACCGACATTTTGATTTCAAACACGGTTCCGGCGGCTGTGTTCGGCAGGAGAAAAACCCACCGTCCGGCGGGAAAAACGAAAAACGCGGTTTTAAGTCATTCATTTAACAGTCATTGTCTTTATTATATAACTGTTAATCGTTTGACTTAAAACCGCGTTTGCTTATTTCCACGTTTTGAAAATATCGTCCAGTGCTGCGTCCAATGCCTTTTTCATGGACTGCTCCATAATGCGGAACACCATCAATTCAAGGTCTGACTACTGGCGTTTCTTTTTCTTCTCTTTTTTCTCTTTATCTTCTCGTCTGCTCACTTCTGTATCCTCACCACGCTATTGATTTGAATGGCACCAATTTCATCAACTTGGCTTTCTTTCTCTGTGGCCTACCGATATATTTTCCGATGTATGGCATCTAAAATTTGCTCTGGGGTGTAGCCATCCTGATACATCCCTTTATAGTATTCCGGCACCTGCTTCTGATACTTTACCATTGGTCTGCTCCTCTCTATCTATTCCAACGATGCGAACACACATTGACCCGCCCGCTTGCGGACGGGTCTTGTGCGAGTGTTCGCATCGCTGACATTTTCATATTTATATGAAAATGTCGATAGATGGTTTAACCATTATTGTCTATCTCCGCCTGAATACGCTGGCACACCATATCGTTGATGGCATTGAACGTATTCATATAGATACCGTTCAGGTCTATAATAGCCTGCTTTCTGGCTATGCCCCCGTATTGATAGCACATCATTGAAAGGGCTTCCCGTGAGGAACACCCACCTTCTTTCGCCTGCCAATACTCTCGCCATGCTCGACTGTATTCTTCTCTTGTAGCCTCACGCAAATTGGCTTTTCTGGCAAAGTAATAATGATAGTCCCCGCCGTTGCGACTTATCAGGTCAATGTCTTCCAACCGCCTGAAATAGTTGGCTATGGTTTGCCTGCTAACCGGATGGTCTCGCTCCCTCATCAACACTTCTAAACGTTCATCCGGCAACCTCTGGAAATCATCGTCATTGAGAAAGTAATAGAAAAAGTATGCCAACTTCGTAAAGTTTGTCTGCGGGGCATAATTGAGGTCAAGCATACAATACACTTTGAACGGGTCGGATATTTTCTCAATATTATATGTAATCTGGGGTTTTCTTCCGTCCTCGGTAAAGGCAACACCCCATCGATCTAATCTTCTACTAATTCCCTCAGGGTCGTGCGTTCCCATCATCTGCGATAACTCCGCATAGTGGTAAGGCCTAATTTCTAACATATTCTTCTCCTTCTTTAAGTCAGACATTTAACAACAGTTCTCTTTTTATTATTGCTGTTAAATGTCTGACTTAAAACTATTAAGCGATTTTCTTCGGTTCTTCGGCGGAGGTCTGTTCTTTGCTCTCCGCTTCTGCGTCTTTCTCTTGGGTCGTTTTCAAGTAAGAGCTACAATCAATCACGGCAACCTTGTTGTAGAGATAGAAAATTGGGTTCTCGTAATACTTAGGAAATTGGTCTACAAACCAACGCCTGATAATTGCGTAATGTGAGGGGGCAGTCAGGCCACCGCAATCTTTCAAGAAGTTATATGACTTCAAGTATTGCTCTGCGTCAGGCAGGCCGTTAATGAAACTCTCCATATTCTTGTATGTGAGCTTTTTGTAGGGATTGCATTTGGACTTTTGTCCCGTCTTTTTGGAAACATACTTGCTGGGTGTGCGGTGGGTGCGATTGACAATTCTCATAGCAGGAAAATCCTTGCGGAACCTACAAATTGTCTTATACTCCTCGCTGTTAGGGTTATTCATTCTCTTGGCAAAGTCTGCGGTAATGGTAATAGTCATCTTAGCAAAATCAACATTGTAAGCGTTCATTTTTGTATCCTCCTTTTTTCAATTACTGATTAGCCGCAACGGGAAAATCAGAAACCTTGTCGGCTTTCTGCTCTGCCACAGAGGTAATCTTGTTCACTTTCGCCTCGGCAATTTCATCCTTGGCGGCTGCCATATCAAAGTCTTCAAAAGTGTCGAGGAACCACTTGCGAACCAGCGGGAACTTGCCCATCTCACGGGCCTTCTCATACTGATTATTGAGGGCAGCGGCATTAGCCCGAATAGAAAGATACTCCTTGATAAAAGCCTCCGTCAGCCCCTTGTGGGTCTTCTTACCCTCGTGCTTCTTAATCTCCTTTTCAACGACTTCAAAAGCAGGATGCTGCTTCGTCAGTTTCATCAAAGCCTTATACTCGGCAGAGTTGGGAATACCGGCTTTCTTCAAGGTGGTCTTGGACGCGACGATGGTGTTTTCAGAAAAGTTCACAACAAACAGATTCTTCATGGTAGTTCCTTTCTGATGCTCTTGGCATCTTGCGTATTTCACAGGCCGCCGCCCTTATTTATTGTTCCGTGAGCTCTTGTTTCATCTCTCACTTTCTGTCTGTATTATAGCAATACTCCTCTGCCACAATATAGCAGAGGAGTAAAATTGCTTTCGCCCATTTTTGAGGTAATTTCTTTCCTTAATATCAGTTCCTTGCCAAAGATGCTTTATATTGCTTTTTCTTGCTTCTGGATTAAAAAATATGATGTAAGATGTTCAAAAACGTTCCAATCTCTTGTTTCCTGAACACCTTTACGCCTATAATACAAACATCCACATCGCAGACTTCCACACAGGTGATTTTCAGGAGAAAAATTCGGGCAAACTTCCACATAAACTTCCACCTTTCCCCTCACCGGCACCGCCGACACAACCGAAAAAAGAGGAGAGGGAATTTCCCTCTCCTCTTTCAAAAAGCCGGTGTTGGCGCGGTTTTGCTTACTTCCCAAAGTACCGCTCCAGCAGGCCCTCGAAGGCCTTGCCGTGGCGGGCTTCATCGCGGGCCATTTCATGCACGGTGTCATGGATGGCGTCCAGATTGTACTTCTTCGCCAGCTTGGCCAGCTCGAACTTGCCGGCGGTCGCGCCGTTCTCGGCGTCCACGCGCATGGCGAGGTTCTTCTCGGTGCTGTCGGTGATGACCTCACCCAGCAGCTCGGCGAACTTGGCGGCGTGCTCGGCCTCCTCCAGGCCGGCCTTCTCCCAGTACAGGCCGATCTCGGGATAGCCCTGACGGTGGGCCACACGGGCCATGGCCAGGTACATACCCACCTCGCTGCACTCGCCCTCGAAGTTGGCGCGCAGACCGTCGATGATCTCCTTGCGGACCTCCTCGGGCACATCGTCACCGAAGACCTTGCCTACGCCCACAACGTGCTCGGCGGCCCAGGACTTCTCCTCGGACTGGAGCAGGAACTTGTCGCCGCTGACGTGGCAGACGGGACACTCGGCGGGGGGAACATCACCCTCGTGAACATAACCGCAAACAGGACAGACCCACTTTTTCATAATTCGTATCCTCCATATCATAATTTTTTATTGTCTTGGGGCGTCGCCCCTTGGTTTACTGTGGTCAGTATACCACGGTGGGCAGAATTCAAAAGTTGCAAATGCAACAAAAATGAAATTTTTTCAAATATTTTTGAAAAACACCGCCGCTTTCGCGGCGG
>OIZX01001618.1_pt1 | contig 11309 bp, 6 predicted proteins | sample 1588621 | NCBI WGS metagenome assembly OIZX01 (sample SAMN03283276) | human gut metagenome | biome: human-associated habitat; material: feces | host: Homo sapiens | place: Peru | collected 2012
GGCTACAGGCGATTTAAATAATTTTTGTAATCCTAAAGAAAGTTTTGGCTGTCTTGCTACTTCTTATACTGTAGTTGTTAAGGGATATGATAAGGCTGGTAATGCTATAAAAATAGATAATAGTTCTTATACTTATAATGTAACACCTTCTTATTATGTTAGTACTCAATTGAAACTTCATACTGATAAAAAATCAATAATAGTTGATTATGTAAATAAAAGTGAATTTAAAACTGATGATGGATATGACTTTAGCACTATTATTGATGAGGTGAAGAAAAAGTTGAATAATAAGGATACTTATAGCGAGAATTTGGATCTTATTGCAGATGATACTGCAGTTGGTATTAAAGTTCATGCTAGTATTCCTCAAAATTATATTAATTCTGCTTATGAGTATGATAAAGTTACTACTAATTATTATATTTGTAAACAAGATGAGGAAGAATGTAATAGTGAAACTGCTCTCTACGCATATTCATTAGAAAATCTTAATTATACTGATTCTAACCATATATTTTATTTAGACGATAGTAAATTTGTTAGAGGTAATACATATAAGGTAATGTATGAACTTGTGTTTACTTCTAGTGATGGTACTGAAAGTGTATATTCTAATAATTATACAACTTTAGATGTTCCTATAAAAAGGCAAGCACCTATTTATAATTTCTATATTGTAAATAGCACTAAAAATACTATAACATATGGATATAATATCAAAGATGTTGATAGCGCTATAGTACCTAATGATTATTATTTCTATTATAAAATAGGTGAAGATGATGTTGTTAAAGGTGATGCTTTTACTTTAGATGAAACTAGACAACTTACTATTAAGATGTGTGATGATACTTGTAATTCTACTAAATATGAAGTATATTTAAATGAAAGATTGCTTGGTACTAAAGGTACTAACACTGCTATTGATAGTAGAACTTTTGATGGCGAATATGGTAGTAGTAAAACTGATAATTTTAAATTATATACTTTTGTTAGTGATAATCGCTTATATATAAAGCTTAACGATGATGAACTTGGTAACAGAACAGTTATGTATAGAGTAAGATTAAATGATGAAAGTAAAAACATTATTTATGATAAATATTATTTAGCTTCTATGGCTAATGGATGCAATCAAAGTGATGAAGAAAATAATGATATAATATGTGAAAAATATCCTGGTGATTATAAATATTTAACTGTTGATTATGCTAATGGAGAAGTAATTAAGAATATTGGCAAAAATATATCTGTTTCTATTGATAGTTATTATGATAGTGGACTTATTGGTATTAGACAAACTTTCAAAGATGGTTTAATATTACAAAATGTTATAAAAAATAAATATTTAAATATATATGGGTATAGTAAAGGTGGTAACAAAACTGTTATTGAATCTGAAGATAATAGTTCAAACGGTGTTTATATGATAGATGGTAGTGATACTTTCGAAAGTGGTTCAGTTACCTTGTTTAATAAATTAGGATTGGATAGTATTAAAAATTATTCTGTTAGTAATGGTGCTGATATATTTAATGGTAATACTATTTCTATTAATAAAGAATATGATATTACTTATTTGGAGAATGGTATTAAATTTGGAAACTATTATAATTATGATCCTAAAGTAATTAACATTTCTTCATTAAATTATGATAGTAATACCTTTAAATTTGATAGTGTCATTCCTAAAGTTACTGTAGAAGAAAATAGTGGTATTAATAGTATTTCTCTAAACTTTAAATTTACTAGTGTAACTGAGGATACTTTAAGTAGTCAATTTAAGAATGAAAGTGGTAAATATTATTTGTATGTTAATCTATACGATGAAAATGGCAAGAAAACAGTTAGTGATAGACAAGTTAATATTGATTTAGTTAATGGAACAAATACTGTATTTACTGATTTAGGTATTAAAACTAATTATAAATATGATGTTTGGGTTTATATGAAGAGTGGTAATACTTATAATAAAGTTCAAGTATATGATGGTAAATATCTTGAATATGTTAAAACTACATATGAAACTTCTACTATGGATGAGGAGAAATTACTTAATTCTTTAGTATTTAATGGTAATGCATCAGGATACAAGACCAATGGTGATTCTATTAGTGATAAAGTTATTAATTATAATGTTAAAGTTACAAACGGTAATTATATGAAAGTTCGTTTAGGACTATATGATATTAATGGCAATTTAGTTAATTTTGATGGAAGTAAGTGTAGTAATGAGTCTAATTGCTATGTAGAAATCAGTGATGCATCTCATAATATTATTACTATGGATAATAACTTGAAACAATATAAATTTAACAATAATTCTTATATGTTTGGTGATAATTACTATACATTAAAAGTATTTGCTATACCTTATTATAGTAATGGCTATGATGAGAGTAAGATGCTTACTTTATATGATGATGTACTTTCTAGTAAGAATGAAGGTAAAGTTAGTATTGATACTCATGAACTTGCTTCTGCTGACTTTAATGTTAGTAATTTCAAGAGTGGATATGATGATACTTCTAAATATTATATTGAATTTAACGTTAGTAGTGTAAAAGATCCTGACTTTGTTATGAAAAATGGTGAATATCATATTACTCTATATGATAATAATGGTAATACTGTTTATACCGTAAAAAATAGTAATAATAAAACTGTTATGATAAAATCAGGTTCTAATAATAGTACTAATTTATATGATCAAGCAGTACTTTATTCAAAGAATACTAATATTAAAATTAAATTTCCTAATTTGAATAATAATACTCAGTATTCAATTGAAATTTCTTATGAAACATATAGAAATAACGTAAGTTTTAATGGAGATAGTAATAAAATAAAATCTGTTAATCCTTATACTGACTATATATATACTCCAATAAGTGAGGGAATAACTTTAGGAAATGTGGTAATTAATAAAGAAAATGATAGCGCATTTAAGTTAGAGTATATTGGTAGTAATAATTTAAATAATATTAAAAGAGTTGACTATAAAGTTAATTTAACAGGTAGTACTTACTTTACTTCTGGTAGTATTATTGGAAATTCTATATTTGCTAAGAATGGTAATAACTATAGTTTAAATGTTAATTTAACTAAGAGTGATAATAGTAGTTTTAATTTTAAAACTAGTGGTACTTATAATGTTACGATTACTTATTATACGGATGAAGCTGGTAATAATAAAGTATATAGTAGTACATTTTCTATTTTGGTTTAATGATAGGAGGAATTTAAATGAGAAAATATGATGGGAAGAATAAGAAGTTTATTGGGATAATTTTGGGAATTGTTTTAGTTATTATTATCATATTTTCTTTCTTCCTAAAAAAAGTATTAGATGTCGGCAAGATTGAGTATACTATTTCCACTAATAGTGTCGTATTTGATGCTGATAAAAATAAAATAGATATTACAAAAGATACTAAACTTAAAGTTAAGTGGAGTGGTAATTATTATTTATTAGATGATGATAAAATGATTAATCTTACTGATCACGCTGTTGTTTATGATACTACTAATGGTAATTTAAAACTATATGGTAAGTATTATGAAGTATTAAATACTGGTGATGTTAAGATTTTAAAGAATGAAAATGTTATTGAAAGTTCTGTTAAATCTCATTTTTATAAACTTGCTGATAGAAAATATTTAATAGTTGATAGGGTTATTGAATCCTCTGATGGATTGTTAGTAACTTCTAATTATTTACTTGTTAGTCTTGATAAATCTGGTAGTGCTACATTATTAAATAATAATGTAAATTTAAAAACATTTAGGCCTAAAGTTTTAAAAACTAGTAATTATACTTTTGATATTGCTAATGAAAAATTAAACTTTGGTGGAGAAGATATTGATTTGAAAAAGGTTATTGGTAGTACTAATCTTTATGGTAAAAATACAGGTGGTTCTGGTACTGGAGGAGGAACTGGAGGCGATGGTAATACTAGCGGTGTTACCTCTGGAACTTCAGGAACAGGTACTGGAACAGGATCTGGTTCTGGTAATGGAAATGGTACTGGTAGTGGCTCAGGCTCTGGTAATGGCTCAGGCTCTGGTAATGGCTCAGGCTCTGGTAATGGTGCAGGTGGTTCTGGTACTGGAGGAGGAACTGGCTCTGGAAGTGGTACAGGAACCATAGGTGGAAGTGGCACTGGTGGTAATGGTAGTACTACAACTGGCAGTGATACTAATTATAATCCAGGTGTTTCTGATGGAGCAGTTAATGAAATTAAGAATGCTACTAAAAATACTTCTGTTATTAGGGTTGTGACAAGTTTATCTTCAATTGGTATAGATTATGTTGTATATGATCCTAAAAATGAATATCAGTCTGTTTATGTTGAAATTGAAGAATCTAATAATCCTGACAGAAAAAAACAAATTAGTTTATCTAAAAATGATACAAATGCTACTATAAATGAACTTTCGTTTAATACATTATATAATTTATATTTTAAGTATACTTATTATGACGAAAGTGGTGTTTTAAAGGCTTATACTTTTGATGAAGTTACTGTAGGTACTAAAACTCCTAATATATCTATGAAGGTTACTGGTATATATGATAATAAAGTTTATTATAAAATCCTTTTAGATAATTATTATACTGTATCTGGTGGTTCGTTGAATCTTTTTAAAGGAAATCAAGGAATAGCAACCGGTAGTATTTCTACATTAGGTTCAGTAAATGAAATTACTGGAAGTATAGATATTAGTAATTGTAAATTAAGTACTGGTGATGAGATTAGTTTAAATTTATATAATATTAAGATAAATGTTGATGATAGCTTTGATCCAGATATAACATATAGTTTTGTGTATTAGGAGGTTATTTATGAATATTAATAAAGTTAAGAATTTTATTTTTGATAATTATAAAATATTAATACCTATAATATTAATACTAATAATATTTTTAGGATTTATTATATATTATATTGTATTGCAAACATTTGCTTATACTAAGGTTGTTACTAGTACTTATTATCAATATTTTGGTGATGAAAAGGTTATTTATAAGGCTGACATTACCTATGATAAAAAAGGCGTTATTAAAGAGATTAAGCCTAAAGATAAGTTTATTAATTATGATTCAACTCCTATGTATGAAAAAGGTAAAGATGTAGTAATATTTCCAGGTGATATGAGTGTTGTGGCTCCTGTTATGAATTGTTCTGAATATTTAACTAAAGCTAAATCTTATATTAAATATGAGAATAAGAGGTATTCTTTAATTACTAATAAATATAATAATTATTTGGGTCATTACTTTTTATATGATGGAAAAGATTTATATTTTTTTATTGAGGATATAACTTTGGTTATGGGTGATAACAAGGTTGAATTAAGTCCATTTTCTTATGTTGTTGCAAGTAATAATAGCGTTACTTATTATGATAAGAAGACTGATAAGATTGAGACAGTTACTTCGGACTCTGGAGTTACTTATGTAAAAAATGATTATTATAAGGTGTATATATCTTCTGATTATATTGATTTTTCAGGTCAAAGGGTTATTCTTACAGGGGATATTAGTTATTTAAGTACTATAGATGAGATGAAAAGAATAACTAATGAATAAATTATTAATATTTCCTTATTAATTACATATATATTATTGTAGTCGATAAAGAAAGGAATGAAATAATATGGAAACTTTAAAGGTTGGTACTAAATCAAATCCTAATTCTGTTGCAGGGGCTCTTGCTAATGTTTTTAGGGAGAAAGGAATTGTTGAAATACAAGCAATAGGGGCTGGCGCTTTAAATCAGGCTATTAAAGCTATTGCTATAGCAAGAGGTTTTGTTGCACCCTCTGGTAAAAATTTGGTTTGTATTCCAGCATTTACTGATATATCAATAGATGGTGAAGAAAGGACTGCTATCAAGTTAATTGTAGAGGCTAAGTAAGTCTCTTTTTTTTGGGTATTTTCTAAATTTGATTATTGGTGTATAATATATATTGAAAGAGGGAGATTTTATGTATCATTTTATTGGTATTAAGGGTACTGGTATGAGTGCTTTAGCAATTATATTAAAACAATTAGGTAATGATGTGGATGGCAGTGATATAGATAAACATTTTTTTACTGAAGTTGGGTTAATAGAAAATAATATTAAATTTTTTGTATATGATGAAAATAATATAAAGGACAATATGATTATTATTAAGGGTGGTTCTATTAAGGATGATAATGCAGAATTAAAAAAAGCTAAGGAACTTGGTTTGAAAATTTATGAATATAATGAAATGGTTGGAGAACTAACTAAGAAGTTTAAGACTATATGTATAGCGGGGTGTCATGGTAAGACTACTACTACTGCTATGTTTGCTTGTACTTTAAATAATATATGTGGTATTAACTATTTGATAGGTGATGGTACTGGATATGCTTCAAAAGAAAATGAATTTTTTGCTTTGGAGAGTTGTGAGTATAAGAGACATTTTCTTAAGTATCATCCTTATTATGCTATTATTACTAATATAGATTTAGATCATGTAGATTATTATAAAGATATTTATGATATATGTGATGCTTATCAAGAGTATGCCAATTCTGCAGAGAAGATGGTTATTGCTTGGGGAGATGATCAGTATTTAGATAAATTAAAATTGAATAGACCTTTATTTACTTTTGGTCTTAGTGATAAAAATGATTTGCGTGCTATAAATGTAAGATATAATAGTAATGGTATTTCTTTTGATATAGATGGTTATGGTCATTTTGATTTACCTATTTTTGGAGAGGGGCAATTATTAGATGCACTTGCAGTTATTAGTGTATGTTATTTAGAAAAAATAGATGCTAGAAAAGTAGGCTCTAGTTTAAGTATGTTTAAAGGTGCTAAAAGAAGGTTTAATGAAACAATAATTGGTAATAATGTTGTTATTGATGATTATGCTCATCATCCTAATGAGGTTAAGGCTACAATAAGTGCTATAAAACAAAAATATCCTGATAAGAGTATTGTTGCTATATTTCAACCACATACTTTTACTAGAACTAAAGAGTTTGCTATGGATTTGGTAAATATATTTAGAGATTTACGTGCTAGTTATGTATTGGATATTCATCCTGCTAGAGAAAGACAAGAAGATTATCCAGATGTAACATCTAATTTAATTATTGATAAGTTAGATAATTGTTATCATATTAATATTGATGAGGCTTCTAAGTTGGATAAATATGATAATACTGTATATATTTTTATGAGTCCTAATGATATTAGTAAATTAGAGGATGATTTAAAGAAATTGTTAAATGATAGGAAATAATTCTTATCTTTTTTTATTTTATATATGAATAGATATATTATAAATACTTTATATTTACATTTTATATAAAAAATTTTGTAAATTGTTTTAAATTTTTATTAATATTTTTAAGATAGTGTTATAATAATAATGTATAATGATAAAGGAAGGTGTGATTATTTATATGGAATTTAATTTTAAGGGAAAAAAGGCTTTAGTTACAGGTGGTGGTAGTGGTCTTGGTAGAGAATGTGCTTTACTTTTTGCTAAGAATGGTGCTTCTGTTTTAATTGCTGATAAGATTCCTGAAAGATGTGAAGAAGTTTGTAAAGAAATTAGGGAGTATGGTGTAGATGCTATTGCATATCCTTTAGATGTAAGAGATTATGATAGTGTTCATGCTATGTATAAAAAAATGATAGATGAATGGGGAAGAGTAGATTTTGTTGTTAATAGTGCTGGTGTTTGTTTAACTGAAGAAATTACTAAACAAAGTTTACAGGATATAGATTTGTCTATAGATATTAATATTAAGGGTACATTATATTCTTGTCGAGAGGCTTTAGCTTTAATGAGACCTCAAAAATATGGAAAGATAGTTAATATGTCTTCTATTGCTGCAAAGGCTTGTTTAGGTGGATTTAGTGTTTATAGTGCTACTAAGGCTGCTGTTTTGGCTGCTACTGCATCTTTGGGTAGAGAAGCTGCTTTGGATAATGTTACTGTAAATTGTATATGTCCTGGTATTATTAGAACTAGTATGTGGGAAGAAATACTTGATCAAATTGCAGGGGATGATCCTCAAAAACGTGAAGAAGTATGGAAAGAATGGAATAAGGGTACTCCTAATGGAAAACCTCAAGATCCTATTGATATTGCTAATATGGTAGCATTTTTATGTAGTGAAGAGGCTAGATATATTACTTCTCAAAATATTGGTGTTGATGGTGGATATACTTTCTAAATATAATAGAATAGAATTTAATAAATCAGTATGTTTAATATGTACTGATTTTCTTTTTTTGTAATATTAATCTAATTGTTGGAATTTTGTGATACTGTATTTTAAGTTTTTCTTGCAAAGTACTATATTTATGTTTATAATATAGTTTATCTTTTGTAAATGAGGTGTTTATTTTGGATGGATTTATGATGATTGATAATACGTATAAAGTTAGTAGTGAAATTGTTTTACCTGATGGGTGGCAGTTTATTGATTTTGAAAGGTTTTATAAGTATAAAAATTTAAAAAAGGTAAAGTTACCAAATACTATTTTACATATTGATGATCGTGCTTTTTGTGAATGTTCTTCTTTGGAGGAGATTAATATTCCTGAAGGTGCTACTATTATTAGAGAATCTGCTTTTTCTGGTTGTACATCTTTAGAAAATATTGATTTACCTGATTCTATAACTTTAATTGATAATTATGCTTTTGAAAATTGTAATTCATTAAAAAGTATTACTATTCCTAAAAGTATAGAAACAATGGGGGATAATGTTTTTTGTAAATGTTCTTCTTTAGAAGATGTTATTATATCTTCTGGAGTTAAGAAGGTTTATTGTGGTAGTTTTTGTGGATGTATTAATTTAAAAAATGTAAAACTACCTGATAGTCTTAAAATGATTGAAAATTCTGCTTTTTCGGATTGTAGTTCTTTAGAGAATATTGATATACCTAAAAATGTAAAAATAATAGGTAGGGATGCTTTTAAAAATTGTACTTCATTAAAAAATATAAATATGTCTGATAGTGTTAAGATTATAGGTGAATTTTGTTTTGAGGGTTGTAGTTCATTAAGGAGAATTAAATTACCTAAGAATTTAGATGTAATTGGTTGTGATGCTTTTTTTAATTGTAATTCTTTAGAGAGTATTGATATACCTAGAAATGTTATGTATATTTATCCACGTGCTTTTAAATGTTGTAAATCTTTAAAAGAAATTAATATATATAATAATAGAATAGATATATCTAAGTATGCCTTTGTTGATTGCATTAATTTAAAACGTATTATATTTCATTATGATATTTGTACGTTTGCTTTTACACCTTGGGTTGAATTTTTGGATGATTGTTATTTTAGTGATAATGTTAAGCTTTATAATAAAGAAGATTTAAGAATAATATTTAAGGGAGATAAAATACCTTTTTTTAAAAGAAGAAAGATTAAGTCTATGCTTTCTAAAATTGGTTATAAGAATGTTTCTTTTTTATCTGAAGATGCTGTATTAGAAGATAAGGATACTAATGAGGATATAATTGATAATATTATAGAAAATAGTCAAATTAAGGAATTAATTAATAAGATAGATAATTTATGTAGTAAGTTATCTGATAACTTAAAAGATAGTATTCAAAAAAAGAAAAATGATATTTTAAAATTGTATGATGAAGAACTTAAAAAAGAAAATTCAGTAGATAGTTATAGTTTAACAAAGTCTCTAGATACATCATTAACATTAAATTGTGATGGTATGGCTTTAATTAATTTAGAGGTTAGATTAAATAGTTTATATAATAGTTTATATAAGGAAAAAAGTTTACTTCAAATTTTAAATAAAATTAATAGTTATGAGGGGATGCTATCAAATGTTTATGAAAAGTATCCTGATAATACTAATGATATTAATGGTATTATTACGGCTTTATTATTTATTTTTAATAAATATGGTGAGTTTTTAAACATTGATGTAATAGGAGAGATTAAGAATATTTTAACTGAACCTAAAGTAGAATATGAAAAAGTATTAAATAATATATTGGGTGATAGTTCAATTATTTTAGTTCTTGATAATGAGGTATCACCTGAAATTAAATTAAAAAGTGATTTATCTACATTGCTAGATAAGGTGATAATTAGAAAGAATAAAATAGAGAAATTTGTTATTTTGAGAAATAATATTATGAGTAAGAATTGTGAGTTAAAATATATTGATAATTCTAATGATATTAATGATATGATTAATTCTATATTTTATTTGATTTCTAATATTTTAGTAGGGTCTTCTTTTAATAAGTTAGATAGTGAGTTTAATGATATTTTAACTAGGTATTTAGATAAGATTAATATTATTTTAAAGAAAGATGATATAGAAAATGATGAATATCAAAAATTAGAAAGAGAATTAAGGAGTGATATTCAACCTTTTTTGGATAAACTTTATAATTATTCTTTAGATGATGGGGGAAGAAAGAAGATTTTAATGGGACTTAAAATATTTTTAGATTATAAGTCTAATAATGATTATGTGTGTGATGAGAAAATATCTGTGGTAGAATCTTATTTATATGATATTGATAATAAAATTAATAATAGTTCTTTACCAAGAGAATTAAAGGAAAAATTTGAATTTGAATTAATAAGAAGTGTAAATAATTGGGTTAATTCTTTTGATAGTGATTTTAAAAATATGAAGGTTTCAGAAATAGAAAAATATTTATTAAAGAATATTGCTAGTATGGATGTTAATTTAGATATTATTATGGGTAATATTAGTACTAAAAAGAAGATATTAGTTTAATAAATGGATAATACTAAATTTTAGTGTGATAATAAGGTATGATGTATTGTAATTGTATAAGGTATTGTGAGGGATAAATATGAAAGTAAAGGTTGATTATGTATCAGATGTTCATTTGGGTTTTTATATTGATACAAAGAATACTAAAAATGTTAAGAGTTTTGTGGATAGTAAGATTGCTATTGGTTGTAAGGGAGATATTTTGGTTGTTGCTGGTGATATATCTGAGTATAATGATATTTTGTTTGAATTTTTAAATTCATGTTCTAAGTATTATGATAAGGTATTTTTTGTGGCTGGAAATCATGAATATTATATTACTGATTTTAAGCATATTCATATTAGTGGTGATGGTGAGAAGTATGGCTATAAGAGTATGAATAAGATAAAGGAGATTGCTGATAATTTTAAGGATAGTAAGGATATTATATTTTTAGATAGAAATAGTAGTAATGGTGGTATTTATGATTATAAGGGATTTTTGATAGCAGGTGATACTTTATGGTATAGGCCTA
>OIZX01001623.1_pt1 | contig 11286 bp, 9 predicted proteins | sample 1588621 | NCBI WGS metagenome assembly OIZX01 (sample SAMN03283276) | human gut metagenome | biome: human-associated habitat; material: feces | host: Homo sapiens | place: Peru | collected 2012
CCTATTATCATAATACATATATATTATAGTCTTTAGAGTAAGCTCTAAGTCAAGTGATTTATTTGTGTATTTTGCCTGCGAGTGTAACAATTGGACAGGAATTCTTCCGCCGCAGGATAATGTTGCGCGGCTTCTGGACAAGCCATCATTTACGTGCTATATTATTTAGTAAATTATATTTCAACGTGTAGATTTAGCACGAGAAACGAGGGTGAAGCGATGCTGAAGGGAATTTTCTTAATCGTAGGTGCAGCGACCTGCTGGGGCATGGGCGGCGTTGCCGGACAGTATTTATTTCAATATCATGAGGTTGATTCCTTTTGGCTGTGTATGGCGCGTCAGATTCTTGCGGGCTTGTTATTTTTGCTTTATGCAGCGCTGGTGCAGAAGCAGGATATTTTTGCTATCATCAAAAAGAATACGTGGGATATCGTGGAGTTTTCCTTCCTTGGTATCCTTGGTGCGCAGCTGGGCTTTTATTACACCATCAGCCTGTGCAATGCGGCGACAGCGACGGTGCTGCAATACATGGCGCCGATTTTCGTTATGGTGTGGATGAGCTATAAGGCAAGACGCTGTCCTGAGGGGCGTGAGCTTGTCGGCATTGTGGGTGCGCTGCTCGGCGTGTTCCTAATCGCGACACATGGCAGTCTGGATAGTCTGGCGATTTCCCCGATAGCGCTGTTTGTCGGCATTCTTTCGGCGCTGTCCTACGCTTATTACAGCATTAAGCCGGGCGAGCTGCTCAAAAAATATACGGCGCCGACGCTTATCGGCTGGGGCCAGCTGATTTCCGGCCTGAGCCTGATTGCGGTCAGCAATCCGTTTGCACCTGTGGGCACGTGGAACATGAGCGCATATTTGGCCTTCATTTATCTGCTCTTGGGCGCGACGATTGCCAGCTATGCCTTCTATCTGGCAGGCCTGAAGATTGTCGGACCGACGAAGGCGAGCCTGATTTCCTGCGCCGAGCCGCTGGCTTCGATTATTTCCGTCGTGCTGCTGCTCGACACGAAGCTGCTGCTGCCTGACTATATCGGTATGGGCTGCATAATTTTTACCGTTTTATTATTGTCACTGCCGAAAAAGTAAAGCATTTTTCACACAATTTATGGTACAATAAAGATATACAAGCATGGCATAAAAGCTATGCGCGTGTCTGAATTGCAACGGAGGTGTGGTTATGTCTTTAGTAGATTACAAGTATCATTATGGTCATGGCTATAAAAACTTTTCCTTGGATAACGAGCATGTCATGGGCGAGCTGAAAACGCAGCCCTTTGCGCAGATTCCTGATTTGAAGGCAGCTGTGCTGGATGCGCTCTATCATCCGATTGGCAGCGCGCCGATTAATGAGCTGGTGCGTCCGGGCATGAAGATTGCTTTTATTTGCAACGATTCTACGCGTGTAGCGAATACGCATGATTTTATGCCGATTTTGGTCAACGAGATGAACAAGCTGGGCGTAAAGGATGAGGATATGCATATCGTCTTTGCGCTGGGCACGCATCGCCTGATGAGTCATGAGGAGATGGTGGAGCAGGTGGGCGAGGACGTTGCCGGACGCTTGGCAATGTATAACAGCGACTGCAAAAAGCAGGAGGATTTTGCGTATTTTGGCGAAACCTCCTTTGGTACGCCTGTGTGGCTGAATAAGCAGATTTGCGATGCTGACCTTGTTATCCTCACGGGTACTGTTGTTTATCACTTCTTCAGCGGCTTCGGCGGCGGACGCAAGGCCGTGCTGCCGGGCGTGGCGGCGATGGAGACTGTGCGCAAAAATCACAGCCTGATGATGCAGCCGGGTGCGCAGTTGGGCAAGCTTGACGGCAACCCTGTTTATGAGGACCAGATGGAGGGCGTGGCGCTGTTTGCGAAGGAGCATAAGCTGTTTTTGTTCCACAGCATTCTTGACGCGCAGCACAACTTCCTGAAGGTGTTCGCAGGCGATTGGCGCTTGGCGCATCGTGAGGCGTGCAAATTTGTAGAGCAGGTTTACGGCGTGCCTGTGGACGAGCCGGCGGATATTGTCATCGCCAGCTGCGGCGGCTATCCGAAGGATATAAATATTTATCAGCTGCAAAAGACGATGGACAACGCTTGGTGTGCAGTGCGCGACGGCGGCGTGGTCATCATCATCGGCGAATGCGAGGAGGGCAGCGGCAGTGCGGCGCTGGAAAAAGCGCTGGAGGAGAATCCTTCTCCCGATGCTATCAAGGCCGAGCTGGAGAAAAACTTCGTTATCGGTGCGCATAAGGCTTTCGCCATTACACGCCTGATGAAGAAGGCAAAGTTTATCCTTGTATCTGCGCTGGATAAAAATATTGCGCGTAAGCTGCTCTTTGAGGCAGTGAACGGTGTGGACGAGGCTATCAAGCTGGCAGAGGAGTACGTGGGCAAGGATTACAAGATTTTGCTTATGCCTGAGGGCAGCCTGACTGTACCGGTGCTGAAAAAATAATTTTTAATAAAGTGGAAAATACACTTGCCTTTTTGCAGAATATCGGCTATAATTATAACGTTATTACAACGAGTAAGGAAATAAGTCGAAGGGGAGAGCATTTGTGAAGTTAGACATTGATTATAAGGCGATTGGATTAAGAATTAAGGCTGCGCGTGCTCGCAAAGGTCTTACTCAAGGCAACATCGCTAAATTAACAGGTCTGTCAACTCCGCATATCAGTAATATAGAAACTGGCAATACCAAGCTTGGCTTACCTACTATCATCCATCTGGCGAATGTGCTGGATGTGTCTGTTGATGAGCTTTTATGCGATAATATTCATCGCAGTGAACAGATTTACTGCAATGAGCTTGCCGGTTTAGTAAAGGATTGCTCCGTCGATGAACTGCATATTATTTCTGAGCTGGCGAAGGTTATCAAAAAGGCCGGCATCAACAGTGCGAAGAAGGTAAGAAAGCGTCGTACTAAGGCAGAGATGGCAGCCGCAAAAGCAGCAATGGAAGCTGCGGCGCAGGAAGAAATTTAATAAAGCTTATGTGCTACTGTAGCTCAGCTGGTAGAGCAACTGATTCGTAATCAGTAGGTCGCAGGTTCAAATCCCGTCAGTAGCTCCAATAAAAAAACCGCCTAGGAACAACGTTTCTGGGCGTTTCCTTTTGCCCGAAAAACAAGCGGCAGGTCGCAATTTGGTTGCAATTTGGTTCCACTTTTTTCAGTTGTTGCAGCCTCTTATTTTAGCTTTTTATTTGCACTAAAGCGGCCCTAGCGTTATAATAAACTTCTACTGTATATTTTGTTTTTATTTTGAGGTGGACTTTTATGAAAAACTGGAAAGTTATTTTGGCTATCCTTACGGCTAATGTTGTGCTGATGGCCGCAGGCTATACTATGCTTATTCCCTTTTTGCCAATGTATTTGATTAACGAGCTGGGAGTGAGCGCAGCCGATGTAAAAATGTGGAACGGCGCAATTTTTTCCATAACCTTTCTGATTGGCGGCATTATGGCGCCTATCTGGGGTAAAATGGCTGATACGCGCGGCAAAAAGATGATGGCGGTACGTGCAGGCGCAGGCCTGGCGCTGTCATACTTTTTGGGCGGCATAGTAACTACGCCGGAGCAGATGTTTGGTGTGCGTGTGCTGCAGGGCTTTGCTGCAGGACTGTGGAGCGCCTGTCTGGCGATTGCTACAAGTCTGGTGCCGATGGAAAAGCTGGGCGTGAGCCTTGGTATTATGCAGGCAGGCTTGACCTGCGGCAATGTCATCGGGCCGTTAGTCGGTGGCTCACTGGCAACGTTGTTTGGCATGCGTGCTTCATTCTTCGTTGCAGGCGGGCTGCTGACGATTATTACGCTGGTATTTATGTTCTGTATTCCCGAGCCGCCGAAGGCGGAGCCGAAAAAATTTGCGGCAAAGCCGCAGGTACAGCTTTTGCAGCAGCCTGTAATTCGTGAAACGCTGCTTTATATTGCTGTAGCTCAGATGGTTATCCTGCTGATTCAGCCGATTTTGAGCCTTTATGTGGCAGAGCTGAACCATGGTGAGGGCAATATTATGTTCCTTTCCGGCGTGGCCTTTTCGCTCGTGGGTGTTGCCAGCGCTATTACTGCTCCGAGCTGGGGGCGCTTTGGGCAGGAGCACGGCTTTTATAAAGCGCTGTGTGCTGCAACGCTGCTTTCCGGTCTGATGAGTGCGGTGACGGCAATGCCTAATACATTGCTTTTGTTCTGCGTCTGCAATTTTTGCTATGGCCTGTGCTGTGCAGGCATTCAGCCTTCGCTGAGTGCAGTTTTGGCCAGCAATACGTCTGCCGACCAGCGCGGGCGCGTTTTTGGCTTTATGTTCAGCGCGCAGCAGTTTGGTTCTATGGTAGGGCCTGTGCTGGGCGGAGCCATTGCTACCTATGCACCGATGCAAAGCCTTTTTGTCATAGCAGGCGTGATTCTTTTTGGTATCAGCGTTTGCGCCTGGCTGCGTCATGGTCATGAGCCAAACGCTATTGCATAGGCTTTAATCTGAAGGACAGCAAAAAATATTAGTTTACGAAACTCTGTAAGCCTGAGAGATGGCGCGTCGTTATGAGCCTGACTCTTGCTTATTATTTACATAAATCAAAACAAAGCACCTCACGCGAACGTTTCTGTTCAGGTGAGGTGCTTTTGATTCAATTATATATAGGTGTGTAAAATATCGTCACTATCGTCGTATATCGTCACGCTGCTTGCGGCTCCAGCTTACGCAGCTTGATCACACGACAGTGATTCTCACTTTTCTTTTTATAAAGAATTCCATAATTATTATAAAGCTTATCAGCCTTGACGTTCAGCTGCCTGGTGTAAACATTTGGCTTAACATCAGTGATAGAAAGCTCTGCTAAAAGCTGCGTGGCAGTTCCGGACCAGTACGGATTGTCATTGTTAATAAAACTGGCAATCTGCTCGAGCTGGGGATCTTTAGGCTCCTGCCATAAGTCTTTGTGAGCCTTGAGCAGCTTCCAGGTGCAGGTTTGCGGAGTAAACTCTAAGGCCAATGCCTGATCCTGTTGCTCGCGGCCTACGATGCTAAGCGTAGCATTGAGGTCTGTGCGGTTTTTCTTTTGCAGAACCATTGCGCCGTCGGCCGCACCAAGCAGACCGTTAGTGCCGGAAATCATTTCGAAGCGGTCATCAGCTTCCATTTTGCGCGTATGGTGGACAACAATAAGGCAGATGTTATGACGCGCAGCGATTTCCTTTAGCTTGGAAATGATAAGATAATCCTGGCTATAGCTATAGTTAGAGCTGGACAGCTCGCGAATCTTTTGCAGAGTGTCGATGATGACAAGCTTAGTGCTTGGATGCTCTTGGAGAAAACAGTCCAGCTGCTTTTCTAAGCCTCTACTTAAACTGCCGGAGTTAGTGCAGAGATGGAGATTAGCGTTGGTGTCTACGCCGAACATGCGCGCAAAGCGCTTTTGCAGGCGGGGCATGTCATCTTCTAAAGAAAGATAAAGGACCTCCATTTGTTTTACATCGAAATTCCAAAGCTTAGTTCCTGTAGCAACATGGTAGGCGAGCTGTGCCATAAAGAAGGATTTGCCGATTTTAGGCGGACCTACGAAGAGATAGACACCGCTGTAGAGAAAATCCTCGATTAAAGTAAGCGAGGGCCTGTAAACAGTGTCATATAATTCAGGGAGCGTAACGGTGTTTAATGTAGGCAGAGAATTGGGCTGTTGTTTCAATGGATAATTAGCTTGCATATGTCCTCCTTATAAGCTGACGAATTTAGTGAGAGTGTTTACAAGGTAACTATACTAAATTTAGAAAGTAAAGTCAAGAGAAAAATGCAAAAAATCAAAATAAAATTATATTCTTCAGTTTAGTGAAAGAACGTGGTATACTATTCTTAGGTGATAAGATTATAGATAAGGGGGTAGATAAGCATGGAAAGCAGGTTTAGTATAGGCAGACGGATTAATTTTTTTCGTCGTCTACGGGGATGGACGCAGAAGGAGTTAGGCGCAAAGCTTGGCTTCAGTGAAAAAAGCTGTGATGTGCGTGTAGCGCAATATGAATCGGGGGACCGTATTCCTAAGAAAGAGATGCTGGAAAAGCTGGCTGCTGTTTTTCAAATTAGTCCGCAGGCGCTGGACCTGCCCGAGCTGGGGAACTGGGTGCAGAGAATGCATATTTTCTTTGCGCTCGAGGATATGTACGGCTCGAAGATTAAAAAGATAGATGGCGATTATTATTTACGTATTGAAGACGCTGACGAGGAAGCTTTAGCTGCAGGGATACGTAATGCTGTTTTGCAAGAATGGGCAGATAAGAGGCAGGCGTTGGAGCAAGGCGAGTTGACAAAAGCGGCGTATGATGAGTGGCGCTATAATTATCCGCGTAAGGGAGAGTATGGCTGCGTGACCATGAGGCGTGACGATATTGAGGAAACGACCTATGTGCCGCAGGCTTATATGAAGCTGCTTGAGCTGCAAAGGGATGTAGCTGCAGAGCCTGCGAAGGATAGCGTTGCTGAGCTGCAAGAACGTTATGAAGCTACCGAAGCCTTGATAGCAAAGGAATTGGAGTCTTTGCGGAAGGCGATTGAAGCAGTGAAGAAGCAAGCGTGATTTTTCGTGCGTGACGATATACGACGATAATGACGATATTTTAGAGGGTAGTAATAACAAAGCACCTCATTCGAACGTTTCTGTTCAGGTGAGGTGCTGTTTTGCTATATGTGCTCTTTTTATGTAAGCGTCCAACAGCTATTTTTTGTAAATTAGTGCTCCGATTGCTCAAATATTGAGCAGTTTCCTATTTGTTTTTTCCTGTTATAGACACTTGTTGGGGCTTTGCTGTGGTATAATATATTTAGCTAAAAACGTGTGAAAAATGCTAAACTATAGTGAATATGATGGTGAAATTAAGCAAAGAGAAGTACCAACAGGTTGTATAAAACTACGCAGGAAGGTGAGAAGATGCCAGAAAATCAAAATACTGAGTGGAAAAGCAAGTGGAAGGACGAATATCTGGAATGGATTTGCGGTTATGCTAATGCGCAAGGTGGCAAAATATATATTGGCTGTGACGATGAAGGCAATGTTATTGGTTTGCAGAATGCACGTAAGTTGTTAGAGGATGTTCCTAACAAAATAAGAGATGCTATGGGTATTATCGTTGGCGTTAACCTTTTTGAAAAAGAAGGTAAGGAATATCTGGAAATAGATGTACCTGCTTATCCTATTGGTATTTCATGTAAAGGTATATATTACTATCGTAGTGGTAGTACTAGACAAATTCTTACCGGACCGGCATTGGAAGCGTTTTTATTGCGAAAGCGAGGAGTTACATGGGATAATTTACCTATGCCAGCTTTTTCGCTGCAAGATATCGATGATAATGCGGTTGAAAGGTTTAAGCAGCTTGCTGCTAAAAAAGGTCGTATTGATAAGAGCGTGCTGGATGAACCCAAAGCTGTATTAATGGAAAAACTGCATTTGATGAATGGTGATTATCTTACTAATGCAGCAATGCTTTTGTTTAGCAAAGATCCAGAAAAATGGCAGCTTGGTGCTTATGTGAAAATAGGTTACTTTGAAACGGATGCAGAGTTAATTTATCAGGATGAAATACATGGTTCATTGCTAGAGCAGGTTGATAAAATTGTAGAATTAGTATACCTGAAATATATGAAAGCAAGAATTTCTTATGAAAATATGCAACGCATTGAACGTTATTTTGTACCTGAGGATGCTTTGCGTGAAGCTATCTTAAATGCATTGTGCCATAAACAGTACCAATCTGGTGTGCCTGTGCAGATCAGCGTATATGAAGATAGATTATATATCGCTAATGGTGGCTGTTTACCTGAAAAATGGACCTTGAATAATTTAATGCAAAAGCATGCTTCGGTTCCATATAATCCTAACATTGCTCATGTATTTTATCTTGCAGGATTTATTGAAAGCTGGGGACGTGGTATTGAAAAGATTTGCGCTGCTTGCAAAAATGCCAATGTTCCAGTGCCGGAGTATACGGTTAATCCCGGAGATATTATGATTAAGTTTAGTGCTCCTGAAGAGTTAGTTGTGCGTTCTATTAGGCCTAAGGTGACAGAAAAGGTAATAGAAAAGGTAATAGAAAATCTAGATGATAAGTCGCTGAAAATCTTAAAGCTGCTTGCGGAGGATCCAGGATACAAGTACGTTGAATTGGCTAAAAAGTTATCTTTAAGTCAAAAAACTATATATTTACGTTTGAAAAGAATGCAAGAAGATGGATTGATTGAGAGGGTTGGTTCGGCGCGTAATGGATACTGGAAAGTAATGGTTAGGTAGGTAAAAGGTAATAGAAAAGGTAATAGAAAAGGTGACAGATAATCTTCCTTTGTTTATGCTTCGTATAGCTTTGCGCAAAGCGAAGAGGAATTTATTTCTCTTGTTAAAGCGATGAGAGCATGACTCTTGCTTATTATTTACGTAAACCAAAACAAAGCACCTCACTCGAACGTTTCTGTTCGGGTGAGGTGCTGTTTTGCTATATGCGCTTCTTATTCGCCAAAAAGGTCTTTGTAAAGCTTGAGGATATTGAGGTTTTCATCTGCTGTTCTATTGATTTCCCAAAAATTAAGCGTCAAGGTTGGCTGATTTCTGATGTAAAGAAGATAGGTTACATCGTTATCATAGGATCTGGAGCTAAATATAGGCTTATTCTGCTCAATTTTATAGACGCTGCTCCAAGGATAAAAAAGAGCCTGCTTTAATTTTGTGGGGCCAAGATAATTATTAGCGACACAATATTGGATGCCATATCTGCTCAGGATAAAGGCAGGATGCTTTGCCTTGGCCAATTGATTACAGCGATAGGAATGCATCAATGGGACGCCAAGACTAGCAATGATGCCTAAGATTACGGGAAGATTCCACAAGTTAAATATATGGAAGCTTATCAGGCAGTTACCGAATACCGCAATATGTAAGAGTATGAAACAAAAGTAGTGGTTAATGCCATAATAATAATATATCAGGCGATAGTCCGCGTCCAGAAAGATATCGGAATCAGAAAAGTGCTTTTTCAGATATAAGGCTAAAGCTGTTGTTGTTTCATCAGCACCGCGGCTTTTGGTGACAACAATGGGATTGTATTTGTTATTTGCCATATTAATTATACGCAGCTCATAGCCCGCCTGCGCAAAAAGCTCGGTGAAGCTTTTGAAGGCTGCTGAGCTTTTGACCTGCGCAGGGTTGATAGCAAAGCAAATAGCAGCTGGCGCAATGCCGCCTTGCTGCATGGAATTGATGAAGTTTTTGATAGCGATGGCTGTGTTGTCGATGATGATGTCATGCGGAATGAAGAGCTTGTTGCTTTCATCAAGGATAACAATGCAGCTTTGGGAATCGTTTATTCTTATACCGCCGTAAAGCATGAAGCGCACCTTCTTTATGTGGGATGATTTAAGTATAGCATAATTTTGTAGGCCTTGTGAGTCTAAAACAAAATACAGTCATATTTTTTTAGCTTATTATGTGCTATAATCTAAGTAACAGTTTGTTGTAAGGATGGTGAGTAACGTGAATTATCAAATTGAAGATGTGTTTAGTCCGCGTTCTTTTCCTCAAAATACATATATTTCTCGTAAGCTGGATGATGGCGAAACTGTTGACGACAGATTAAAGCGTGCTTTGTCAATGAAGGGCAATCTTATTTTTGTCACTGGCGCTTCCAAGTCTGGCAAAACGGTCTTATGCCATAATGTGATTTCTAGTGAGAGCTATATTGCTTTAAGCGGCAATCAGATATCGACTAAAGCAGATTTTTGGAATCATATAGCAGAGCAGCTTCCGCTTTCTGATGCTGTTGTACTGACTACTGGTGAACAGAATAGCAATAATAAAGGTTCGCAGGCGGAGCTTAAGCTGAATTTAGGGATAGCAAGCTTAGGTGCCAGCATAAATTCTAATACTGGCAATAATATGAATCAGCAGCTGGCTGTGACGAATAATCGGACGGAGCGTCAGATTATAAGGTATCTTATTGATAATAACAAGGTGCTTGTGCTTGACGATTTTCATTATATCACTGCGGATATGCAGATGTATATTGCGCGGACGCTGAAGACTGAGCTGTTTAACGGCCTGAAGGCAGTGATTATTTCTTTGCCGCATAGAAGTGATGAGGCTATTATCTGTAATCCTGATTTGATTGGCAGAACGACTTCGATTGAGATTTTGCCGTGGAGTGCAGAAGAGCTGCGTGCGATTGCGGTAAAAGGCTTTGCACTGCTTGGTCTGCAAATTGGCGAGGCGGAGGAGCGACTTTTGGCGCAGGAGAGCATTGCTTCGCCGCAGCTGATGCAGGAAAATTGCTTTCAGCTGGCGTTTGCGTCAGTGCAGAAGCAGCTGGCGATTCAGCCTGATTTAGTCCGCTACGCTTTTAGGCAGACTGCTAGAAATTATGCGCATTATGAACGCTTGGTTCAGGCCATCAGGCAAGGACCGGCGCAGGGAATAGGCAGACGCAAGTCTTATCTGCTGCAAGAGGGAGCTGTGGATATTTATCAGCTTTTGCTTTTAGCGTTGAAGGCAGATCCGCCCGTAACAGAGCTGCCTTTGGCTGCCTTAAAGGAGCGTCTGCGTCAGCTGCTCTGTACGCAGGCAACGCCTTCTAGTTCCGTTATCTCTGCTGCTTTGAATAAGATTATAAAAATTGTTGCAGAGCTTATGCCTGATTTAGATGCACTGGAATATAAAAATCAGTGTTTGTATATTTTAGATCCCTTTTTGCTGTTTTATTTAAGGTGGAAGTAATAGAAAACAATAAAGCACCTCGCTCGAACGTTTCTGTTCAGGTGAGGTGCTTTTCTTTAGCCTTTATTCAGCCTTCTCTTCTACTTTTTTCGGCTTCTTTTTATTATAATCCTGCATAACCTGCTCAATATCGCCGCTTTTGATCCATGCTTCGAGAGCGCTGGCCATTTCGTTTACAGCCTCGTCGATGGCGATTTTATCGTCGCCCTGGAACTGGTGCAGCACATGGTTGATGACAGCCTTGTTGTTGCGTGCCGGATGGCCGATGCCGATTTTGAAGCGCGGGAACTCGCTCGTGCCGAGGTGCTCAGTGATGGATTTGATGCCGTTATGACCGCCAGCGCTGCCCTTGCGGCGGATGCGCAGCTGGCCGACGCGCTTATCGTGGCCGCCGCCGTGGGCCAGGTCATCGCCTCCCGTGCCTGCGTTTCGGGGGCCCAGGGGGGCTGCCAGGCGGAATGCGGCACTGCGGCTGCGATGGCGGCAGCGGCGGCTGTGGAAAGCGCGTAAACGCGAACTGGAAAAGGAACGCGTC
>OIZX01001625.1_pt1 | contig 11279 bp, 8 predicted proteins | sample 1588621 | NCBI WGS metagenome assembly OIZX01 (sample SAMN03283276) | human gut metagenome | biome: human-associated habitat; material: feces | host: Homo sapiens | place: Peru | collected 2012
TAAAGAATAAACCTTATTAAAACAAAGAGGTAGAATATGGAATTATTTGATAGCAAAAGACAAGAAAGATTGGCTGCGGCAGCTAAAGCCGCAACAGCTAATAAAGAAGCAGCAAAAGCTTTTTTGATTAGGGCAGGCATATTGTTACCAAGTGGAGAAGTTGCACCTCATCTGCGATAAGGCTATGAATGAATCACTTTCTTCTAGACGATCTAATTTGGTTATTGGATTCCATGGCTGTGCAAATCTGTAGTTGATGCCGTGGTTGCTGGCAAAACAGAACTTCTCGCTAGTACAAACGACTACGATTGGTTAGGTAATGGCATATATTTTTGGGGAAATAATGGGCTCAGGGGAGATTGACCGTGGATAAGACAATCTCCCCTGAGCCTTTTTCTTTTCATTCTTGATAATCGCTTTTTGATTTATATACTTTCGTTCATGCGACTATCCTGTAGAACAATCGTAATACAAAATCAGCCGCAAGAATTTTTCTAACGGCTGACTTTGTGTACCACCTTCTTTTGCAGAGATATGGTTATAATGGAAAGATAATATATGTGGTATTTATAATTAGTTCATTCTTGCAGAATGGCACTTTTCTATATTTTAAGCATTAATAATTTAAACTGTTTTTGTCTAACAAGAAGTCTTTCAGCCCGATTGTAAGGATGCCATCTTCATTTCTCTTGGGCTTGATATCATCTTTCACAATGATTATTTTCTTGAAAGAGTCCTTAATTCTCAATAGATCTCCCCTGAGCCGATCTTTCTGAATTGATAATATCATGTTACGATTACTTTGTTCTATGTTGCATATCAAGTTTTCTGCTGCTTTGAACCATCGGTTTTAAAGGAAGTAAACAAAAGGTAAACTCAAAAATGGTGGATTTTTGTTTTTTATTTCTTATTTTTGCAGTGGCATCTGAATGGGATAGATGCATAATTTATATTTACTCATAGAAAAAATGATTTAAAGACAATGGTGAAAGTAAATTTTATAGCAAGTTTCTTGTTGGCAATTGTGATGCTTACTTCTTGTTCTAATGTAGCGAAGAAGAGCATTGAGGATTTGACTGTAGAAAATATACAGGGTACGTTATTGCATCCTGATGATAAATGTATTGGAGCTTATCCTCGTTTAATAACGCAAGATTTTTGGCTTTCTCAGGTGTATAGAGATGATGTGAATTGCTGCATCTGCGTACAAGATGGAGATTCGCTTTTGGCTAAAAGAAATGTATTTAATAGGGGAAAAGGAAGGGGTGAGTATGATGAAGTCTCTTTTGCCTTGTCTTCTGATGGGGCTTTGGGAGTGTTGAATTATGCTAATGGAAATCAGTTGCTGTCTTTTTCTTCTTTCCCAAAATCTGATTTGAACCGATTGGATTTTAGTAAGGGGCAACGTTTTGATTTGACCAAATTGCCTTCTATTCGTTTTGCAACTAATAGTTTTCAGGTATTGTCTGATTCTACCATATTGTTGCCAGGTGCTCCGTTCTCTCAGGCTGGACATCTGTTTTCAATTATTGATTTTAAAAATCTAAAGGTAGAAACGTTGGACTTTTGGCCACAAGATAAGTTTGCTGGTGATAGTCTGTCTAAGCATTCTGTTTATACAGACAACAGTAGAATTTTCAAATCGAAAGACCGCTTCTTGTACCTTTGTGGATGGGAAAGGTATGCATTTATATTTTCTATAGATAAGAATAAGGTGGATGTCAAAAATGAATTGTTCTCGGTGAAACCCGAATATAAGGAAGCTCCTGATGGTAATTATGAACTATTAAAGAATTCGGGTAAGAGATTGGCTATTGATGTTGATGAGAATGCTATTTATGTATTGATGATAGAAAAGAACTTATATGGTAAGACTCCTAAGAATTATATGGAATCTCAATATGGCAATGAGATACAAGTGTATGATTGGGATGGAAATCCAATACGTAGAATAGCCTTGGACAAAGTGGGGAGCAGTATAAAGATTTCTGCTGATAAAAAGAACTTATATTTGTTCTCTGAAAATCCAAAGACTAAAGCTGATGAAATATGGATGTATAATCTTTAGAGATTAAGTAGCATATTGTGAGAAGTTGGTTTATACGTTTTTTATTGATAGCCTGTTGCTTGGGTGGTTTTTCGCCGCTTCACGCTCAGACTGCTGTTTCTCTGGACAATGCCATAGCCATTGCCCAGAGAAACTCTTATGATGCCCAGTTGGCTAGGTTTAGTTTCTTGTCTAGCTATTGGACCTATAAGTCCTTTCGGGCAGAGTTATTGCCTTCCATGAGCCTGACGGGAGGCATCATGAACTTTAATCATTCTCGCGTAGAGGCTAGAAATGCTGAGGATGGTAAGATCAATTATGTGGATAACAACTCTTTGGTCAACTCGCTGACCTTATCCTTGGAACAGCAGATTAGCTCCTTGGGAGGAACATTGTCGTTGCAGTCTTATCTTTACCGACTGGATCAGTTTGATTATAAGATGACTACTTACAACACCCTGCCTTTGCGCTTGTCTTATTCCCAACCTTTCACATCATATAATGAGATGAAGTGGCGAAAGAAGATGGAACCAAAGGAATATGAAAGAGCCAAGCGGATATATTGTGAGAGTATCGAAAGCATCGCCATTCGGGTGGCTTCTCTTTATTTTGCTGCCATATCTGCGCAGTCGGATTATAACCAGAGTGTAACTAAATTGAAGGATTTGGAAGATCTTTATGCTATGTCGCAAAAGCGATTGTCACTGGGTACGATTACGAAGGGCGACTTGCTGCAACTGGAATTGTCGATGCTCAATGCCAAGGTGGCATGCAATGAATCGCAGGTCAAGATGAATGATGCTTTCTATGATTTGTTCTCCTATATGAGGGTTAGTCATGATGAGAAAGTAATACTCCTGCCCCCCGAGAATGTCATTGAACAGGTGCTCAATGTGAATGAGGTGTTGCAAAAGGCGATGAATAATTCATCACATGCCATAGGACAAGACTTGGATTTGCTTTCTGCTCAACAGAATCTTGCTAAGGCAAAGGCGGCTCAAGGCATCCAGATGCAGCTCAATGCGGAAGTGGGATTTAATCGTACGGCTGATGGCTTTGCATCAGCTTATAGTCATCTGCAAGACAATGAGATTATTGGCTTGACCATCTCCGTACCCATCTTTGACTGGGGAGTGAAGAAAGGCAGGGTGATGGTGGCAAAGTCGAATCTTGAGCTTGCCAAGACCAAGAAAGAGCAAGCTGATAACGATTATGTGCAGAGCATCAAGCGAGAGGTGATGCAGTTTAGCTTGCAGGCAGAGCAATGCCGTACCTCAAAGCGTGCCCAGAAAATTTCGGAAGAGCGTTATGAAATCACGAAGAAGAGATTTGAGACTGGCAATGTGTCGGTGACGGAGCTGAACACAGCCTTGCAAGAACTGGAGACGGCAAAGGCGCAATACATCGGACAATTGCAGTCGTATTGGAATTATTATTATACTCTGCGCAAGTTTACCCTTTATGATTGGGTGGAACATAGAGACCTGATTGCCGATTTCGAGGCTCTGGTCAAGTAAGACGTGGAGGGGTAAATCTATAACATCATAAGGATATGGCTAAAAAACATTATTTATATTTCATGGTGGCTTGTGCATTGTTAGGCTCTTTATGTGCATGCAAACATAAGAATACGGAGGGAGATGGACAGGATATACCAACAGCTGATAGCTTGACTACAGAGATTTATGTCGATACGTTGAGGCTGAGGGAGCAGACATTCCATCGCCAGTTGGTTTGCAACGGCAAGTTGCGAGCCTTGGAAAAATGTGATTTGTCGTTAGCTGATGGGGGCAGCGTGGATCAGGTATTCGTGCATAATGGTGAGGTGGTGAGAAAGGGGCAGCTCATAGCCAGGACGGATGCTGCTGATGCCAAGCTGAGTGTGGAAAAAGCATCTCGTGATTTGGAGAATGCCCGGATAGCCCTTGCCGATAAGTTGATCGGTTTGGGTTATAATGGCATTTCGGATGCCGTGCCTGCCGATGTGATGCATAGGGCAAAGGTTACCTCTGGATACTTTGCTGCCACTTACCAATTGCAGGCTGCAAAGCGTCTGCTGGCGAAATGCGCCTTGGTGGCCCCATTTTCAGGTCGTATTACCGACTTGGTCAATAAGCGACATCAACGGGTGGATAAACTCTGTTGCTTGGTAAATGATACCCAGTTGGATGTGGAGTTTGAGGTCTTGGAGGCAGAAATCAAGCAGGTGCATGTAGGGCAGACGGTATGGGTGAATCTCTTTGCGGATGATACTGAGCGATATAAGGGGCAAGTGGTGAATGTGAATCCTGCGGTCAGTGACAAGGGACTGATTAAGGTGATGGCTCGCATCCCTAATGCCCAGGGCAAGCTGATGGATGGTATGAATGTGAAGGTCATCGTGGAAAACGATGTGCCGCATTCGTTGGTGGTGCCCAAGGATGCCGTCATCGAACGTGATGGCTACCATGTGGTCTTCCTCTATGACAAGGGCGAGGCGGTATGGACCTATGTGGATGTATTGCATTCCAATATACATTCTTATGCAATAGGGGGATGCAAACGGAAGGAGACACAAATCAAGGCTGGTGACGTGGTCATCACGTCGGGCAACTTAAACTTGGCTGATGGCACCGAGGTGCATGTAAGGAATAAGTAATAAGGAATAAGCATAAGGAATAAGTAATAAGGAATTAGGAATTAATTTTGGGGTATATGATAAATTATTTGATGAAGCGTCCTATTGCAGTCACCATGATACTGGTAGCCATCATGGTGATAGGCATAATTGGCATCAGGAACATGCCTGTTTCCCTGATGCCCGATATGGATGTGCCCCAGGTTACGGTGCAAGCCAGTATGCCTGGATATTCAGCCCAAGAGATGGAGCAGAAGGTTATTGCCCCCTTGCGCTTGAACTTGTCTCGTGTAGCTGGTGTGAAGAGCGTCAACTCCGATTCTCGCATGGGGAAGGGAAGTGTCTTGATGAAGTTTGAGCCTGGTGCCAACATGGACATGTTCTTTATCGAGGTAAATGAAAAGGTAGATTTGACGATGGCTCATTTGCCTAAGGAGATGGAACGCCCTAAGATCATTAAGGCTAGTGCCATGGATATTCCTGCTTTTTACCTGGATATATCCATAAAGGATGAGCGTGCATGGGGCAAGGCTTCCCCTCGGTTTGCCCAATTGTGTGATTTTGCCGCCAATGTCGCCAGCAGAAGATTGGAGCAGTTGCCTTCTGTGGCTATGGTGGATATGAGCGGCATGGTCTCTTCCGAGATTAGGTGTATTCCTGAGCAGGAAAAGATGGAGGCACTGGGATTGACGATTCAAGACCTGCAGGATGCTTTGGCTGACAACAACGTTCAGTTGACTTCTTTGTTTGTAGTGGATGGCATATATCGTTACAATATCCATTTTGACAGTCAGATATTGACTGTTGATGATGTGCGCAACATCTATATCAAGCATGCCGGCAGACTGTTGCAGCTGAAGGATCTGTGCCAGATAGAAGAGTGTGCGGCATTGCGAAAGAATTTTGTGCGCCATGATGGGAAGAATTGTGTTACGCTGGCTGTCATCAAGCAGAGTGATGCCCAGATGGGTAATCTGCAGGAGGCTATATCGGATGTTGTGGCTAGCTTGCAAAAGGCAAACCCCAGTTTGGAGTTTGATGTGACAAGAGACCAGACCGAATTGCTGGATTATTCCATCCATAATCTGGAGTGGAACCTTTTGGCTGCCATCTTTTTTACGGCAATGGTGCTGGTTCTCTTCTTGCGAAGATGGAGATTGGCTTTGCTGGTGGCATTGTCTATCCCCGTATCTCTGGTGATAACCTTGCTTTGTTTTAGGTTGGCAGGCATATCCATCAATATCATTTCCCTTTCTGGACTGATCTTGGGTGTGGGTATGATTGTGGACAACTCCATTATCGTGATAGATAATATCTTGCAGAAGCAAAGAGGCGGAGCAAAACTGGAGAAGGCAGTATGCAAGGGCACTGCCAGTGTCTTTGCTCCCATGCTGAGTTCGGTGCTTACCACTTGCAGTGTTTTCATACCACTGATATTCATTGGCGGAATGGCTGGTGCGCTCTTCTTTGACCAAAGCATGGGTATTACCATTGCCCTGTTCTCTTCCTTGGCGGTGAGTGTGTTGGTGTTGCCTGTTTATTTCTATGTATTGCATGTAAGGCAACACAAGGCACAGAATGTTGAGCAGCAAACGATGATGCAGCCAAGTAAGTTGCACCATATTATATATGGGTATTATGACCGGATGCATGCCTGGACTTTTGCCCATTTGCGTTTATGCCTTGGTTTGTCTTTGTTGGCGATACCGGGGCTTGTTCTTGTCTTTTGGGTGTCCGACAAGCGGCAGATGCCAGCGATGAATGCTTCTGATGGAATCATGTATGTGGATTGGAATGCTAATATCTCTGTAGAGGAAAATGACAGACGCATGGGTGAGGTGCTGAGGCTATGTGATGACCAGACCCAAACTTACACTTCGATGGTGGGTAGCCAGGACTTCATGTTGTTTCATACCAGGGAGATATCATCTTCCGAGGCATTGGCTTACCTGAAGGGGAAGAATGAGGAACAGTATGAGGAGTGCCAAAAGAGATTGCAAGCATGTATCTCTCAGAAATATCCTGAAGCTACCGTCTCCTTTGCTCCATCGGGCAATCTGTTCGATTTGATCTTCTCTTCCGGGCAACCTGAGCTATGCATCAAGTTGCAAGACCATTTGGGGCATCGTCCATCTGTAAATCAGGCTGAGGCTTACGTAGATTCTCTTCGCAGGCATTTCCCATCTTTGGATATTCCATCTGTCGTGGTAGAGGACAATTTGGTGTTGGAGGCTGATGTGGAGCAGATGTCATTGTACGGCATCTCCTATGACCAGCTTTATGATAGGTTGCGCCAAATGACGGGCAGCAATGAGGTGCTGCGCATCCATCAGGGAGCGGTTTCCCAACCCGTTGTCGTGGGTGCTGCTGAGGCTGATAGAAATACCCTGATGGCTGCTTCTATCAAAAATCAGGCAGGGGTGGATGTTCCCTTGCAACTCCTTTTAAAAGAGAGGAAGGAGTCTGAATTCAAGCATTTGTATGGATCGGAAGAAGGTGAGTTTTACCCGATAGAGCTGAGTACGACCAAGGGGCATGTGGATGATGTGCTTGACTTTGTGGCTCGCAGCTACCAAAAGTCAGGTGAACTGAGGGCATCCGTTAGTGGTGATTATTTCCTGAGCCAGCAAGCCGTCCTGCAAATGGTTGGGGTCTTGCTGGTATCCGTCCTGCTGCTGTTCTTTATATTGGCAGCGCAGTTTGAGAGTTTGGTTCAGCCATTTATCATCCTCTCCGAGATGGTGTTGGATATTTTTGTGGTGTTGGTTATCCTGTATCTGTTGAGGGTGCCGATAGACCTGATGTCTATGACGGGACTTATCGTGATGGCAGGTATCGTTATCAACGACTCCATCCTGAAGGTGGATACCATCAATGGGCATCGCAAGAGCGGTATGCCTTTGTTTGAGTCAATTGTCAAGGCGGGCAGGGAACGTTTGTTGCCGATATTGATGACCTCGCTTACCACCATCTTCTCTTTGGTGCCATTTCTCTCAGGTGGTTCAATAGGGGCTGACTTGCAATTCCCTCTCTCGCTCACCATCTTGGTGGGCATGGTTGTGGGTACAGGAGTGAGCATCTTCTTTGTGCCTATTCTCTATTATGTAATTTATCGGAAAAGAAAGTAAAAAGTAACAATGAAACTATCTTCATTCTCTGTGATATTGACCTTTGTCATCTTGATGATAGTGGGTGCGGCTCTGTTGCCGTTGGTGGATGTGGGTACCGAACCTCAGAACCAGCGGGATAATCGTCTGGTCATCAGGTGCGAATGGCCACAGGTATCGGCTAAGATTGTAGAGCAAAATCTGACGACGCCGATAGAGGGAATGGTCTCTGCGCTGAAAGGTGTGGAGCGTGTTTCCTCCCGCTCTTCCTATGGCAGCAGCGAGATTGTTGTTTGGGCAAAGGAAAAGGTGGATGTTGCGGCTTTGCGATTCTCGGTTACTTCTCTGCTGCGCCAGTCGTATGCCAAGTTGCCCAAGGGGGCTGGCTATCCTGTGGTGGAAGGTGGCGAGGTAACCGGTGGTGCGAGAATGCACCAAGAGCAACAGCTGCTTCTCACTTATCAGGTGAATGGTGATATGCCGCCCGAAATGCTGAAGAAGCTTGTTTCAGGAAATGTGGTGCGACGCTTGCAGTTGCTGGATGGCGTGGACCGGGTAGAGGTGGCAGGAACCACGGATAAGTATGTGGAGGTGAGCTATGACCCGATGGCACTTGCTGCTTGTGGCATCACAAGCCAAGACTTGCAGGATGGAATCCGCAATTTCCTGGGAAAGGATGAGGTGGTTGGCACGATGCTGCATACCACTGTGGACAACAGGAAGGAGCGGATTGCTTTTCGATTGAAAACGGCATGCGATGGAAAGTCGCTTGCTGATGTTCCCATCAAGGTCAATGGCAATCGGGTGGTTTATCTCAATGATTTGGCTAGGATTCATGTCAAGCGATATGAGCCTTCTGGCTTTTATCGTGTGAATGGATTGAATACGGTATATGTGAATGTTTATGCAAAGCCTTCTGCTCGCATCTTGCATCTGTCTGACCAGGTGCAAGACGAGATGGAGGCTGTCAAGGGTGAAATGCACAGTCCGTTGTATGTGCATTTGTCATACGATGTGGCTCAACTCCAACGAGAAGAAATGTCCAAGCTGATAGGGCGTAGCCTAGCTTCATTATTCATCCTGCTGCTCTTTGTGTGGGTCATTTACCGCAATGCCAGGTATCTTATGGTGGTGACATCGGCTTTGGCGGCTAACATCTTGATAGCTGTAATCATCTATTGTGCTTGTGGCATCAAACTGCATCTTTATTCGTTGGCAGGCATTACGGTGTCGCTTGGCATTATCATCGATTCTGTCATTGTCATGGCCGACCATTATGCCTATTATCACAACCGGAAGGCTTTCCTTTCCATGCTGGCAGCGATGTTGACAACCATAGGCTCGCTTGTCATCGTCTTTTTCCTGCCAGAGGAATTGCAGGCAGACTTGTATGATTTCGCCCTGATTATCGTCATCAACCTGGTTGTTGCCTTGCTGGTGGCTCTCTTCTTTGTGCCTGCAGCCATGCAAAGATGCAAGTGCCAAGCTCCGAGCGTCTTTAGGGGCAAGCGCAGATGGGTGGTCTGTTGGAATCATTTCTATAGACGCTATATCTTGATGGCATCGCGCCGCAAATGGATAGTCTATATCGTCTTGGTGTGGGCATTCGGCATACCATTCCAAGCTTTGCCTGAAGATTGGAAAAGTGCTACAACGGATAAATTGGCTTCTTGTTTTGGAGGGACGATTCAGCTCTTTGCTGATTATCTGAACGAGCATGAGCAGACCAGAAAAGCTGATGGGGACAAAGTGCTTCATATACAGGGATTGATGCCTGTGGGAGGCACAGCCGTGCAGCTGAACGAGAAGATGGTCATCGTGGAGGAATTGCTGAAAAAATATCCTGAAATCAAGGAGTTTGTTACTCGCATAGATGGTCGGCAAGGTGAAATCACGGTGAAATTCAAGAAGAATGTGCCTGCCGGTTTTCCTTATCGCCTGGAGTCGAAGGTGATAGGCAAGGTTATCACGGTCGGGGGTGCCGACTGGAGTACCTACGGCATCAGCGAACGAGGTTTCAGCAATTCCATCAACCTTCAATATCGTGCTACCAAAATCAAGGTGTCGGGCTATAACTATGCCCGACTGTATCAGGTGGCAGAGAGCATGGCTGATTATTTGGGTAAGAATCCTAGGGTGCAAGACATTGCCGTGGAGACTCCTGGCTTTGAGAACCAAGAGGAGGAACTCTATATGCGGTATGACAAGGATAGGATGAGCCTTTATGGTGTTGAGGCTGGTGATGTGCATCGCAAGTTGGGCAGCTTGTTGCAGCGGGTGTATGTGGATTCTTATCGGGACAAGGCGCATCCTGCTGATGTTTATCTGGCTCCTGAGCCTCAGATGCCTTATGATTTGTGGAGTATGGAGAACAGCCAGATGCTGGTAGATAGCAGCCAGGTGCTTCTCTCCGATGTCATGATGTTGCAGCGCCGTGAGGCTAAGGAAGTTATACCAAAAGAGAATCAGGAGTATGTGCTCAATGTGGCATTCAATATATTGGGTTCGTACACCTATTCGGCTGAGTATATGGATAGCGTCATGGCTCATTTCAATAGAAGCATGCCGATAGGTTTTCGTTGCGAGACGGCTGCCTATTACAATCCCATCAAGGAGAAGTCAAACTATTGGCTTCTCTTGGTGGTGGCAGTCTTGATATTTTTCATCTGTTCAGTGGTCTTCGAGTCTCTCTGGCAGGCTTGGGTTGTGGTGCTCATGATTCCTGTTTCCCTGATGGGGGCATTCTTGACCTTCGTATTGTTTGATGTAGGCTTTGGCAGTGGTGGCTTTGCTTCTCTTGTCTTGTTGAGTGGTCTCGTGGTGAATGCTTCCATCTATATACTTTGTCAATACAATTTAATGGTTAAGTTGCGCAAGCGGGATGCCGTGTCGGCTTATCTCTGTGCCTTCAATCACAAGATTTTACCGATATTCTTGACGATAGTCTCTACCATCTTGGGGTTGTTGCCATTCTTTTGGGAGCGGGATGAGGAACCTTTCTGGTTCTCTTTTGCCACGGGGGTGACGGGCGGTTTGCTCTTCTCCATCCCGATGCTGGTGTTCATCATGCCGCTATTGATGAAAATGAGAACGAAATGAGGTCATTACAATGAACGGGTTTTTATCATTTGCAAGCATTATTTTGCCCTATAAACATGAGAATTCATAATCTTTAATGATAATTATCCAAATATTATTGTTAAGTTTACACTATTATGGAAACTTTTGTGTATCTTTGCAGCAGCTTAGCTGCACTCGGCCATTTGAAAGCAAGCTTTCATTGCGCTCGTTTGCATAAGCTGTGCACCGTTGTAAGGCTTCTTATAGAGAAAGTTTACGACAGGAAAGAATAAACAACAACTATAATTAATATCAATAAACCCGATAAGCAATGAAGAGATTTATTTCAGCAGTACTTCTCTCTGCCGCCGTGGCAATGCCAACAATGGCGCAGAAGAGCAACAAGGTGTTGGGCAATGGCTATCCATTCACTCAAGTACCATTCACC
>OIZX01001626.1_pt1 | contig 11269 bp, 9 predicted proteins | sample 1588621 | NCBI WGS metagenome assembly OIZX01 (sample SAMN03283276) | human gut metagenome | biome: human-associated habitat; material: feces | host: Homo sapiens | place: Peru | collected 2012
TTAAAGGCGGAATTGGAAATGTGGTATTTATTACTGCAGGTATTCATGGATCAGAGTTATCTTCTCAAGTAGCTGTGTTAAAGTTAATAAATTATTTGGAAAGCAATCCAATTAAAGGTACTGTACATATCATTCCATTTATCCAACCAAAAGCAACTGCTAGTAATGTTAGGAATTATAATAATGTTAATTTAAATTCAAAAGCAAATGTTCCGGGAACTATATCAAATAATGTAGTGGAATTAATATGTTCATTAAAATGTGATAATTATGGTGATTTCCATTGTACTCAACCTAACGGTGATCCTGGAAAGGATGTAGCTATGGGTTCTTATTCTCCCTTATCTGAAAGTGCAAAAATAGCTGATTTTATTTCTAAAAAAACAGGTTACTCTAAATTAATATATGATATTGCAGGTAAAGAATATGGTGGAGCTATGGAGGATACAGTTAATTTAAGGGGTATTCCATCTGTTACATGTGAAGTATTAACACCTCATGGTACGATTGCTGCTGGAAGTGTGGATAAATCATTCAATATGATGAAAGCATTGTTGCAGTATAATAACTTAATTTAATGATTTATGAGTTTTTTATTTTAAATCTAATTCCTTTTTTTAATTTTTTTCAAAAAATTTTTATTATTCTTTCAAATTGCCGTTTTTCCTTGATTTTACGCGGTTTTCCGCGATTGTTCAGCAAGCTTAAATTTCAAAAAAGGGGTGATTTTCTAAAATATCACTGAAAATATTTCAGATTATGTGTTCAGACTTCCTCTGCTTCCATCAGCTGTTCACTCAGATCTTCTACAGCTTCTTCCTTAACCATGATCTGAAGTGCCTGGTTTTTATTCTTAATTACAACTTCTTCATGAGTACCGCCGTACTCTCCATCCAATGTCCACGGAATCGCCTCAACAGATTCAAAACGGACTTCACCACTCTTGAAGGAGTATATTCTGTCTGAATTAATCTGACGCATCACAACTGCCCCAATCAGTTCGTTCAACTCGACTGGATTTTTTGGTGTTTTAAAGAGTGTCACCTCAAAAACGCCATCATCAAAAATAACATTTTCTCCCGTGATTCTTTTGAATCCGCCTACAGAGCGTGAATTTGTCACCATTCCAAAGATAAACTCATCTTCAATCGTCTCTCCGTCATGTGTGACTTTGATCTTATAAGATGGAATATTGAACAGTCTTTTGGTTCCTTCCAGAATATAAGCCATATGACCAAGAATATTCTTCATACTCTGCTTCGTCTCATATGACACATCTGTGAAAATACCAAAGGCTGCAATATATACGAAGTAGTCATCATTAAACTGACCAATATCAAAGGAAAATGGTGTTCCTGTTACAATTGTATCTGCAGCTTCCAGCATATTCTTGGAAATATGCAGACTGCTTGCAAAATCATTCGTTGTTCCGGCCGGAATATATCCGATTGGCGTCTTATTTTCTCGCATCATCATACCGGTCACGACTTCATCCAGCGTACCATCACCACCACTGCATGCCACGATGTCATATTCTTCCGTATATCCACTGACTTTTCTTACAGCATCCTGACTTCTCTGTGTCGGATAAACTGTCACTTCATATCCGCCCTTCACAAAAGTGTCGATCACATCTGAAAGTTTCGGCTTCAGAAGTCCCATTCCTGAATTCGGATTGTAAACAAATAGCATTCTTTTCATCAACAAATACCTCCTTATTCAAAAATCATTTGTGTTCACATCAGCTGTAAACTCTCCCCCCATAGAAAAAGATGGCTGCACTTCTCTCCAAAGTACAGCCCCTCTATATTCATTTGTAATCACATGGTTATCTCTCTGTGACTTCAATTACCATCTTATTGTTATTATACGTTAGCAAAGAATGTCTTAATGCCTTCAGCTGCTTTCTGCTCGTCCTCGCCGTCTGTCACAACGGTAATCTCCTCGCCTCCGATCAGATTCAGACTCATCATACCCATAATACTCTTGGCATTGATGTTCTTCTCAGCTACCTGGATGTACACTTTGCTCGCATACTGGCTGGCTTCCTGTACGAGAAGGGCGATCGGCCGTCCATCAAACCCTGGGTCCGCTTTCACTACAACAGATGTTTTAATCATAATAATCCTCCTTGTTCTTGCCGAACTTTGTCTGCCATCTCACTCAGCTTACGCAGTCTGTGGTTGATACCCGATTTTCCAACCGGAGGATCCAGGGATTCTCCCAGTTCCTTCAGTGTTGCTTCCGGATGCTCGAGACGGGCAAGAGCGGCCTCGACTAATCCTTTCGGTATATTCTCAAATCCTACACGGTCTCTCAAATATGTAATATCTTCCAGCTGTTTCACTGCTGCTGATACTGTTTTATTGATATTGGCAGTTTCACAATTCACTTTTCTGTTCACAGAATTTCTCATCTCTTTGAGAATTCTTACATTCTCAAGTTCCATCAATGAGACATGTGCCTCCATGATATTAAGTATATCTACTATCTGTGCTCCTTCTTTCAGGTAAACAACATACGACTTCTTTCTGAGCACGATCTTCGCGTCCATAGAAAAACTGCAGATCAGATCACAGACCTGATGTGCCATCTCTTCTGTGGAACAGACAATCTCAAAATGATATGCCTTGTTCGGATCACTCATCGATCCGGACGCCTGAAACGTTCCGCGGAGAAATGCTCTTCGACAACAAACCTGTTGGACAATCATCGGATTCACGGCATGCAACTCTTCCGCATTCTCCTGTTGTTCCCCCATCATCTTCGCAGCCTGTAAGATACGTATCGCATCTTCATGCTTTTTTACGATAACGGAATAGGTCTCTGTCTGCTTCTTTATATTTCTCCGAACGGAAATATCACTCCTTATATTAAATGTTTTTTCTATTAATGTAAAGACCTTTCTTGCAACTAAAATGTTTTCTGTACGAATCTTGATACTGCACCGGTCAAAACTATTGATTACAACTGTCCCGCACATGCCAATAAAAGCCGTCAGTTCCGCAATCTGGCAATGTCTGGCTGAACTGATGTTCCTTGCAAGCTCTTCCTTCACTTTTCCAGAAAATGACATATTTCCACCTTTTACTTTCTCTTCGTGATGCTGTCCTTCCCAATATCACGGTGTTCAATGCGGACGCCATAACTTTCCTCGGTCTCAAGTGTGTGATATAACGCATTCGCCAGCGTTACAGATCTATGCTTTCCTCCGGTACATCCAATTGCGATCACAAGCTGGTTTTTTCCCTCCAAAATATAATTTGGAATCAGAAATTCAACCATATCTTTTAATTTTTCAAGGAAAATCGGTCCCTTATCATTCTGCATGACATAATCCTGGACTTCCGGATCATTTCCTGTTTTTTCTTTCAATGTATCAATATAGTACGGATTCGGAAGGAAACGCACATCGAATACAAGGTCTGCATCCTGCGGAATTCCGTATTTAAAACCAAAGGACATTACTGTGATATAGAGGTTACAGAAGCTCTCACCTTTCACAAAAATCTTCTCAAGCTCGATCTTCAGTTCTCTGGTCAGCATTTTACTTGTATCAAGAATATACGTTGCCTTCATTTTCAAAAATGCGGTCTTCTCACGTTCTTTCGCAATACCGGTATCCACACGTCCCGACCCACTCAGCGGGTGCTGTCTTCTCGTTTCTTTGTATCGCTTTACAAGTACAGAATCCTTTGCATCCAGGAACAGGATCTCATATTTGATCCCCTTTTCATCCATTTGCTCAAGATCTTTCTCTAATCCAGAAATATCCTGTCCGCTTCGCACATCGACTCCCAATGCCACTTTCTTCATGGAAGTTTCTGAATTCTCGATCATCTGCACAAATCCAGGAAACATTGCAATCGGCAGATTATCCACACAGAAATATCCCATATCCTCAAGCATCTTAAGCGCTGTTGATTTTCCCGCTCCTGACATCCCTGTTACGATAACAAAACGCATATCAAAACTCTCCTATTCTTCTTACTTCCGCTTCCAGACGGACTCCTGAATTTTCTTCTACTTTATCTTCTACCTGACGCATCAGTTCCATAACTTCTGCTGCACTTGCATTTCCTCTGTTGATCACGAAACCGCAATGCTTTTCGGACACCTGTGCATCTCCGACCCGGAATCCGCGAAGTCCTGCATCTTCGATCAGTTTTCCTGCGAAATATCCTTCTGGACGCTTAAATGTACTTCCTGCACTTGCATACTCTAATGGCTGCTTTGTCACTCTTTTTTCTTTCAGATCATCCATCACTTCTTTGATCTTCTCCGGATTTCCTTTTTCAAGAGAAATCACTGCTTCAAGTACAATATAATTCTTCTGTTCTACCACACTTGTCCGGTAAGCAAGTCCCATCTCTTCTACAGGGATCGTGAGGAATTCTCCATCTGCTGTCATCACCGCCACACTCTCAAGTACCTGCTTCATCTCTCCACCATATGCACCTGCATTCATACGGACGGCTCCGCCTAATGTTCCCGGAATCCCGGCAGCAAATTCAAAGCCTGTCAGAGATTCTGACAGTGCTGTTGCCGCAATCTTCGACAGAAGTGCGCCTGCACCGGCATAAATCTTATTCTCTTCTACCCTGATCTGATTCATTTTCTTAAAAATCTGGATGATTACGCCACGATATCCCTTATCTCCAACAAGAAGATTACTTCCGTTCCCGATCACTGAATATGGGATTTCTTCTTTTTTGCATAACTCGACGATTGCCTGGATCTCTTCCTTTGATTCAGGTGTCACGAAATAATCTGCCGGACCACCAATACGAAATGTTGTATGTTTCTTCATCGGCTCATCTTTTAATACATTTTCCTGTTTTGTAATAGTGCACAATCTATTGTACAATTCCATATCTATACTCCGTTTCTTCTATATAATAGTGTTAAATATTCTTATCAGTCATCAACATCATACACCACCCACTTCATAAAGTAAAGTATATTGCCTTGCCAAACACTAATAAACCATGTATAATGAATGCGTATATCTAAAATTAACCAAGCCTCTTTGGAGGCACATTTTTTAATCAAAGGAGTGAATATTTAAAGTGGACGCAGGTGACACGTACCTATTAATTATACTGCTAATTTTACTATTGTTTTCATCATTTTTTTCATCAACTGAGACTGCGCTGATGTCAGTGAATAAGATTAAACTCCGCTCTCTCGCAGACGGTGGGAACAAGCGGGCAGCTCTGGCTCTTGATATTACAGAGAATCACACAGCAAAGATGCTCAGTGCAATCCTGATTGGTAATAACATTGTGAATGTTTCGGCATCTTCTCTTGCTACAACCCTTGCCTATTCATTTGGCGGATACATGGTCAGCATCGCTACACTGATTCTGACAGTAGCAATCCTTGTATTTGGAGAGATCACACCGAAGAATTATGCAACGATCAACGCTGAGAAGCTTACGCTTCGCTATATTCCGGTCATCAAGTTTTTTATGACGATCATGACTCCGGTCATTTTCATCATTAACTTGTTTTCCCGCGGAATCATGCTGATCCTTCGCGTAGATCCGGATGCAGCGAACAAAGCTATGACAGAAGAAGAGCTTCGTACAATTGTGGATGTCAGCCATGAGGATGGTGTAATCGAGTCTGATGAAAAAGAGATGATCTACAACGTATTCGATCTCGGCGATGCCAAGGCAAAAGACATTATGGTTCCTCGCGTACATGTTACATTTGCTGATGTCAATAGTACCTTCGATGAATTGATTGATATTTTCCGTGAAGACAAATTCACAAGACTTCCTGTTTACGAAGAGACACAGGATAACGTTGTCGGTATTATTAACATGAAGGATCTGCTTCTTTACGATCATGATACGCAGTTCAATATCCGGGATTTCTTAAGAAAACCTCATTTCACTTATGAGTTCAAAGATATCTCTGAACTTCTTGTAGAGATGAGAGATTCTACTTTTAATATTGCAATTGTTCTGGATGAGTACGGCGAGATGGCAGGACTTATCACTTTGGAAGATATTTTGGAAGAGATTGTTGGTGAGATCCATGACGAATATGATGAGAATGAAGATGAACTGATCAAAGAGATTTCCGATCACGAATATATTATTGAAGGCTCCATGAGTCTGGATGATGTGAATGATCACTTACATACAGAACTTAACTCTGAAGATTATGATTCTCTCGGAGGACTGATCATCGAACATCTGGACCGTTTACCTCAGATGGGTGATGAAGTTGTCACTGAAGACGGAATTCGTCTGGTAGTCGAGAAACTGGATAAGAACCGCGTAGAAACGGTACATGTTTATCTTCCTGAAAGAACAGATACAGAAGAAGAAGTGGATGGAGAAAATTCAGATTCTTCTGAAAATGATAAACACTCACATGAATAGAACTTTTTGAAATGCCGGCTGCATTATCGCAGCCGGCATTTTTTGACGCTTCACAGGCAACGCACGCTTTCATATAATATATAGAAACACAAAAATAATGAGGTGATTATATGTCTTATTCTATCATGCTTGATGCAGGCCATGGCGGTCGTGATCCCGGGGCTGTCTATAACGGTCGCCGGGAAAAGGATGACACCTTATCTTTAACGCTTGCTATCGGAGAACTGCTGCAGGAACGTGGAATTGATGTACTCTATACACGTACAACAGACATTTATGAATCTCCCTATCAGAAAGCATTGGAAGCAAATGCAGCCGGCGCAGACTTCTTTCTGTCTATTCATCGTAATTCTTATCCAACAGATAATACCGTATCCGGCGTAGAATCTCTAGTTTACAACAAATCCGGTCTGAAATACACAATGGCTCAAAATATTAATGAAGGCCTGGAAGCTCTCGGCTTCATCAATCTCGGCGTAAAAGAACGCCCCGGTTTGGTCGTTCTGCGCCGTACACAGATGCCGGCAGTTCTGGTAGAAGTCGGATTTATCAACTCTGACACTGATAACCGGCTCTTTGATGATAACTTCGATGATATTGCGCTTGCGATTGCTGAAGGAATCCTTGATACATTAGAAGAAAACGGAGAAATCAGCAGTGATTCTTCTCTCCCTCACTATACAGTACAGACCGGGGCTTTCCGCAGTGAACGATATGCACGACGACTCCTGAATGAATTAACCGAAATGAATTTTCCTGCTGTTTTGACAGAAGGAGATGGTTTATTCCGGGTAACAGTCGGAGAATATGATACGCTTGACGAAGCTGTAAATATGGAACGCCGGCTGAAGCGTGCCGGATATCAGACAGTTATTGTAACTATTTAGTTGCAGGATTTAGATTCTGACTATTACATGTCCGTAAAAATATTTTCAAAAAACAGAGCGCACTCTTGATTTTTTAAATTGACGGTATTATAATAGCGTTAATTAGAAATCATACGGTCTTTCGCCGCATAAAGGAATGGAGGATTTACCACAATGGAGAAAAAAAACATTGACTGGGAAAATATCGGATTTGGATATATCCCTACAGATAAGCGTTTTGTAGCTAATTATAAAGATGGAGCATGGGATGAAGGTGCTCTCACAGAAGATCCTAACATCGTCATGAACGAATGTGCCGGAGTTCTTCAGTATGCACAGACAGTATTTGAAGGAATGAAAGCTTACACAACAGAAGATGGACACATTGTCACTTTCCGTCCGGACCTCAATGCGAAACGAATGGTCGACTCAGCAAAACGTCTTGAGATGCCGCCTTTCCCGGAAGATAAATTTGTTGATGCTATTGTTCAGACAGTAAAGGCAAATGAAGCTTACGTTCCACCTTACGGAACAGGCGCTACACTTTATATCAGACCTTATATGTTCGGAATCAACCCGGTAATCGGTGTAAAACCGGCTACTGACTATCAGTTCCGTGTATTTGCCACTCCGGTTGGACCGTACTTCAAGGGTGGCGTAAAGCCATTGACACTGTGCGTATCAGACTTTGACCGTGCCGCACCGCACGGAACAGGACACATCAAAGCCGGACTGAACTATGCAATGAGCCTTCACGCAATTGTTACAGCTCACGCAAATGGTTTTGACGAAAACATGTACCTTGACTCCGCTACAAGAACAAAAGTTGAAGAAACAGGTGGAGCAAACTTCCTGTTCGTAACAAAAGACAACACTGTAGTTACACCACACTCCACAACAATTCTTCCTTCTATCACAAGACGTTCTCTGATGTATGTTGCTGAACATTATCTCGGACTGAAAGTAGAAGAAAGAGATGTTTACTTTGATGAAGTAAAAGACTTCGCTGAATGTGGTCTGTGCGGAACAGCCGCTGTTATCTCACCGGTTGGTAAGATTGTCAACCACGGAGAAGAGATCTGTTTCCCAAGTGGAATGGAACAGATGGGACCTACAATCGCAAAACTTCGTGATACACTGACAGGTATCCAGATGGGACGTATCGAAGCACCGGAAGGATGGCTGAAATACATCGACTGATTTTAAATCAGATAAGAATTTTCGATCAGATATTGAAAGAAGGGATTCATTTTTCGAAATGTTTCTCTTCTTTTTTAGTGAAAAAGGACATCCTGCAGAAACTTACTTCTGCAGGATGTCCCTTTCATAGCTGTTATCCAACAACTCTGTTCCATTCTTAATTATTTACTCGCAAAGTCCTTCGCTTTCAATTACTTTTACAACGCTGTCTACGTATTTCTCGCAGATTTCATCAGAAGCTGCTTCTACCATAACACGGATTACCGGCTCTGTTCCACTCTCACGGACAAGAATACGTCCATCTGTTCCGAGTTCTTCTGCTGTCTTCTCTACTGCTGCCTGAACTGCTGCGTTATCCAGTGCTGTCTTCTTATCCTTTACACGAACATTCTTCAGAAGCTGTGGGAAGATCTTCACTTCATCTGCAAGTGTTCCAAGTGTCTGCTTCTTCTCAATAATGGCTTCCATAACCATAAGAGATGTCAGGATACCGTCACCTGTACGTGCATGTTTGCTGAAGATAATGTGTCCGGACTGCTCTCCACCAAGAACATATCCATTCTTAAGCATGTTCTCGTAAACATACTTGTCACCAACTGCTGTCTGCTCATACTTCATGCCGATCTTATCACATGCTTTATAGAGTCCAAGGTTAGACATGATTGTTGTAACAACTGTATTGTCTTTCAGTTTTCCCTGCTCCATGAGATATTTACCACATACATAAATAATACGGTCTCCGTCTACAACATTTCCATTCTCATCAACTGCGATACATCTGTCAGCATCTCCGTCATAAGCAAATCCGATATCCAGATGTTTCTCTTTTACATACTCCTGCAGAACCTCGATATGTGTAGAACCACAGTTTGTATTAATATTCACACCATTTGGCTCATTGTTGATCACATAAGTCTTTGCTCCAAGTGCATCGAATACACTCTTTGCAACGCTTGACGCACTACCATTCGCACAGTCAAGTCCGACTCTCATATCCTTGAAAGAACGTGTTGCAAGAGAGATCAGATGACCGATATAACGGTTTCTTCCTGCTGCATAGTCAACTGTGCGGCCAATGCTCTCTTTTGTTGCCAGCGGGATCTCATCAATCTCCCCATCGATATAAGCCTCGATCTTCGCCTCAACCTCAGCTTCCATCTTATGACCTTCGCTGTTGATCACCTTGATACCATTATCATAGTATGGATTGTGGCTTGCTGAAATCATAAGTCCACAGTCAAAATCCTCTGTTCTTACTACATATGAAACACTTGGTGTGGTTGTCACATGAAGAAGATAAGAGTCAGCGCCTGATGCTGTCAGTCCTGCTGCAAGTGCATACTCAAACATGTAACTGCTTCTTCTTGTGTCTTTTCCGATTACGATTCTGGCCTTGTGGTCCTGTCCGAAATACCATCCAAGATAACGTCCTACTTTAAATGCATGCTCTACTGTAAGAACTACATTCGCCTCACCACGGAAACCATCTGTTCCAAAATATTTTCCCATAATAATCTTCCTTTTCTTTCTTGTGATACCCCTTTTGTTATCAGATCTATTCACAAATTTGCTACCGTAAAACATATTTTTATTATATAAGACATGCTTTACAAGTTATTCCTATTATATTACCTTTATAAATCAGATACAAGCTTTTTTCTCTTAACATTCTACTTCATGTCTTTAAAAACATACACGGTTTACTCTTCTCAGTGTCCCTTTTTCTATGCTATACTTGAAAGGTTATGTTTTATAGTTATCACAAAAGAAAGGATTGATCTATCAAATGAATTCATTGAAGCCAATGTTACTTACATCATTAAAGAGCTACAATCGTTCTCAGTTCATCAAAGATGTAACTGCCGGAATCATTGTAGCAATTATTGCATTGCCGCTGTCAATCGCACTGGCACTTGCATCCGGCGTAGGACCGGAAGCCGGTATCTTCACTGCAATCGTTGCCGGATTTGTTATCTCTGCACTCGGCGGAAGCAGTGTACAGATTGCCGGACCAACGGCTGCATTCGCAACAATCGTCGCCGGCATTGTTGCCACAGACGGAATGGATGGACTTGTCATTGCGACAATCCTCGCCGGTATCTTTCTGGTTCTGATGGGACTGTGCCATTTCGGAAGTCTGATCAAATTCATCCCATTTACGATTACAACCGGATTCACTTCCGGAATCGCTGTTACAATCGTGATCGGACAGTTGAAAGATTTCTTTGGGCTTACCTATCCGGAGGGGGTAAAGCCGATCGAGACAACAGAGAAATTCCGTGCTGTTGTTGAAAACTTCTCTACAATTAATATTGATGCACTGATTGTCGGTGCAGTAAGTCTCGCTGTTCTGATCATTGCTCCATACATCTTTAAAAGAATCCCTGGATCTTTGATCGCAGTTATTATCGGAATCCTGATGGTTCAGTTCCTGCCGTTAAAAGTTTCTACAATTGGAAATCTTTATACGATCAGCAACTCACTCCCATCCTTCCATCTTCCGGCTGTATCATTTGAAGTTGTTCAAAATGCACTTCCGAACGCATTTACAATTGCTGTTCTCGCAGCGATTGAATCTCTTCTTTCCTGCGTTGTCGCAGACGGAATGGTCAACGGTAAACACCGTTCTGACATGGAGCTTGTAGCACAGGGAGCCGGCAACATTGCTTCTGCCCTTTTCGGTGGAATCCCTGCGACAGGAGCTATTGCAAGAACTGCTGCAAATATTAAAAACGGCGGACGTACTCCGATTGCCGGAATCGTTCATTCCATTACACTGGTCATCGTACTTGTCGTACTGATGCCATA
>OIZX01001629.1_pt1 | contig 11251 bp, 19 predicted proteins | sample 1588621 | NCBI WGS metagenome assembly OIZX01 (sample SAMN03283276) | human gut metagenome | biome: human-associated habitat; material: feces | host: Homo sapiens | place: Peru | collected 2012
TCAAAACTGGAACAGGTCAGGTCGATAGGCTCAACTTTCACAAGTCCCATCGGCCGCCCGGTGCTGTCCCGCCACAAGTCCTTGATCTCCTGCCATGTCAGATTGCCTTGCAGGATCACATGATGGTGGTGTCTGCCGGTAACTTTCCCGTCCTCGTCCACCACGCTGTACTCTGCAACCTGCATCCACTTGGATGCTTCCCGCCCCGTCTTTTTGCAGAAACGCTTCAAGCGGCGGGTAAAATTCGTCCAGTCCCGGTCTACCTGGTCAAAATCTCCGGGCGCTGGCTGGTGGTCGTGGTCGTATGTAAACGTGGCTGCCCAGTCGCTTTCCCCGAAATTCGTATAGGCCAGCTGGCAGAAATACCGCCTTGCTATCATGTCGTTATACTTCTGCTGCGCAATGGAGGTCGCCAGTTCTCTTTTGCGGCGAGTGGATGCGGTATGCTCTTTGTCCGTTGTTTCAAAGAGATCCACTTCTGCATAATCGGACGTTCCAAGAATGTGTCTCTGCTCCCGAATGTACCATGCCCGCACCGTTCACTTCCTCCTTCCGCAAAGCTCTACTGGGATTTTCTTTTCTGTGAACCAAACACACATGGCTTCGCAGGACAAGGGGGATACAACGCCGGGCAGGTCTTTTTAAGTTTCTCATTCCTTCAAGCCATACAGACCCGCCCTCGTTTTCTCCCCCTTGACCCCCGCTTTCCCCGGCTTGTGTTCTTCTGTGGTCGCTAGATTAAGTTACACATACAAGCCCCTTGCCGCCTCGTCAGGGCGGCAATTTAACGACGGGCTTGCTTAATTTTTGATTAAGGCTTGATTAGAACTTGATTAGTTTACTTCGTAGTCGCCGATGCTGTTTTCTTCCGTTCTGGCTTCCCAGCACTCGCAGGTGTCCTCCGGGTCAGTGAAGTCGGCGCAGTTCAGAGAATCGCCGTTGAAGCATACCCAGGTGTAGCCCTCATGCCAGCGGCAGGTGCAACAGGTCTTTTCAGGTTCCATGTTGGCTTCCCTTTTCTCTCAGCTCGATTTTCGGCTGCGGCTGGTCGCTGCGGTTCATCGGGTCGTAGTAGCTGACACAGCCCGGCATTCCTTCCGGGTTATCATGCCAAGCCAGAGCGTGCCGGATGACCAGCCAGACTATTTCCGCTCTGTACGGCACTCTCATTACATCCGAGATAGGGGCAGGAAGAACAAATCTGTTATATGCCTGTTCCATTCCTATGCGCATGAAATCTCTGCGGTCTATCGCAACCTCAAAAGCGTTATCTTCCTGCTCCTTGGTCTTGAATGCCCCATTTTTTAGATCAGCGTAGAATTTTGCAAGGCACAGATCATCGGCTACATCCCAGAATTGGCCCATATGTAAGCGCAAGTACCACTCGCAGGCCGCTTGCACAGCCTCGGCCACCGGGCGGCTCATGGTCAGCGTGATGGTCTCGATTTCGGTAGGTGCGTCATTCTTCTTCACCATAGTGCGGCTCCTTTGCCCCCGGCCAGTGACGGCGCTGGCTGCGCTCAAACTTCCGGGCCATCGCCGCTGTCTGGATAGCTTCCACGGCCAGAGCAACAGCCCGGTCATATACGCCTTTCGTGGAAATCTGCGGATTGTTGGAGTAAACACCCATCCACATGGCATTGAGTTCCCGGCGCAGACCGTTCATTTCCTGCACAGCTTCCACGACTTCTTCTTGGATGATTCCCGCGCCCTCATGCGGCCCTGCAAACATCCGAAACTTCTTGTTTGCAGCGGCCAACTCGATTTTGACCAGCCGTTTCACATCATTTTTTACAGCGTCCATGGTCATTCCTCCACTCGGCTCTTGATCTCTGCCAGCAGGTCATCCAGCGGAACATCGGAAAGCGAAAACCCGGCCTCTCTTTCGTCCTCGACAGAGACCAAGAGTGCAGAGGAAAAGCACAAAACGGGGCGAACACCGCAGGTGCTGTAGTAGTTCCAGTGGCCGCTGGAACCACCAGACTTGACGTACCAGACGTAGCGGCTGCTGCGGGTGTACGGAGAGCAATTCGGCGTACCGTAAGGCGTTGCCAACCACCACGGCGCATCTACCTTCGGGATCAGCCGCCAATATTTGCCGTACCCGCGCAGGGTCAACAGGCCAATCCTCACTTCAAAGATTCCGTATTCGTTCTGGCCGGTCGTGTCCTGAAGGTCGATTCTGAGCGGAATGAATGTACTCAGCGGAGTGCCGTTCTTTGTAAACTCTGCCAGGCAGTTGCCCAGATATGGCATAATCTCGCTCCGGCGCAGATCGTTGGGGCATTCCGGGTCGTCGCCGTCGCGGAACGGCATTCTCGTCCAAATGTCCTTTGCCAGTACCAGACAGCCGTGTTCGTCTGCATCCAGCTTCACAAACTCCTTGCCCAGCGCCCTGAAGATGCCGCCAATTTTCACGTCGCCCAGAGTTACGCTTTTCAAAATCTTACTCATCGTTATTCCTCCACTAAAACCACATTGGCCCAGCTGGTTTCGTATGTTTTCCCGTCAATCGTGACTTTCACGATACGATCATTGTGTACAAATGAACTTACCTTGTCTGCCCTTCCTTTGTCCAGCAAAGTGCCATCTGGCAGATAAACATATACCGTCTTGACCGGATTTTCGCCGATTGTTGCATCCTTGACAGCTTCGCACCCGGTCAGTGTAGCGCACAGTGCAGCAGTCAAGGTGGTCAAAGCCAGCAGTTTCACAGCCTTACGCATCCTCTTTGTCCTCCTGCTCGCTCAAGTCCTCTACATCGGCAACATCCTTGGTCTTTTTCACCATGTCAGCAATGGCATACAGACCAGATTTTGCCAGCGGTTCCAGTTTTACTGGAATCACAGCGCCACGCACCATCATACCATCCTTGATGACATAGTAACGTCCGCCGCTTGCCATCTTCCGCACACAGTATTTGAAATAGCTGCTCTTGCGCATTTCATCCGCCACTGGCATGATCTGCTTTGCGTCTACAAAGCCGATTGTTCGGGAAGTTGGTTCAACCATCGGAACCAAGTTACACCCACAATAGCGGATGCTGATTCTGCCATTTTCGCAGTCCAGCTCTCCGCTTGCTGTATCGTCAAGGTTCATGCCTTCAATGTTCCGAATATCGTCCGGGCAGTCACTTTCAAAATGAATATCGTTCCATTCCTTTTCGCTGATACCCAGCAGAGCTGCCAATTCCCTCTCATTTTGTGCTTTCGGGAAGTCCGTCAGCGGGAAGATTGCCGTTTTTGTTCCGATGTACAGATCACACCCCTGACCATCGTTATAGAACACCTTGTAAAGTTTGCAATACTCGTCAGCCTTAATGAGCTTTGCAATCGCTGCCAGCTTCATTTGCTTCTCCTTTCAATTTCGATAGCCTGAACTTCAAACTTTTCGTACTCCGGGTAATGATTCTCGGCCTGCTCCTTGGCTTTTTCAACAGCCTGTTCGGCGCTGTCCGCATCCAGCCGGTACGGCAGCCAACCCGGCCACCCACCAGCACCGGTCGCTTTCAGCAAAATGTAGTACCTCTGCATCGGTGTGTTCTCCTTTCAGTTTTGGGCAATCCCGGAGTTGAACCGGGTCGGGCCTGTTCCCATGCTCACAAAAAAGGCCGCCGCAGCGGGCGGCCCATGGTCAGGAGTTATGCGATCTTATTTTCAAGATTTTCTTTGCTTCCTCTGCGTGGAGAAGAACGCTGTCCCGGCAGGTTATGCCCGGTTCTTGCAGCTTATAGAGCTTGCATTCTTTCGTGCAGCCCTTACTGCCTTTTCGGGTCTGCTCATTACACGTTATGAACCGTGCAGAGAGAATCCGTGTCAGTGTTTCATTGTCCATCATGCCACCAGATACAGCCAAAGAAACTTAATCAGCGCGGCCGGCACAAAGAAAAGCAGCGCTGCCCACAGTGCCACAGCTGCCAAAACCATCAGAACACCCAGTGTTTTCATAAATCCGTCCATTGCTTTTTCTCCTTTTAAGTTCAATTCTTGCCCAAGCTGCAAGGTCTTTCCAGTTTTCAAATTCCCGGTGACATGAAGTATTGCTGGCGCGTTTATCAAATGCTTCTGCAAGTTTTTCAACGCATAAATCAGGCAATTCCTCAATGTGTGATTCAAAAAACATAGCCATGATGTCCAATGGAGCACCCGTAGCAGCAATAGCCAAAACTTCTGCGTCATTTCTCCGGTCTCCGTGCGTTTGGAGCTTATCCCACATCACTTCGCCGCCTCCTGGATGATCCAGACCCGGTGTGTTCCATAGCCTTCCCAGCTCAGTGCATCTTCGTGGCTTCCAGAAACGGCTACGTCCAGGTGTTTTCCCTGGATGCCTGCTCCTTCGTCCTGAACGATCCTCACTCCTACGTCTTCGATATAGAGGACAGTTCCAAACGGGAACACGTCCGGGTCAGCAGCAACCGTCACATCAGCTTCCACCGGTGCGCCGCTGGCTGTGATCCCGGTTCCTGTGCCGCAGATATGCTCCCGCTTTTCGGTACAGTAGGCCGTGCAGAGAAAATCGCCAGCATCCTCAACCAGCAATTTTCCATCCAGTCGGTCCCGTGCTTTCAGAGAATCCCGCAAGGTATCGGCGTACTCTGCAATCTCTTTCGACACGTTCTCCCAGTCCTCATACCTTGACTTGTAAATATCCCGCTGGCATTCCAGGTCATTGACCCGGTGATAAAGTACACTGGTCTGTATGCCAGCAATCATGACTACTACCAAGGCAATTTTTGATATGTCCACTTTCATGTTTTTCCGTTCCTCCCATCTTGTCAAAAGTAATTGGCGGATGCCCATGCTCCTGCGCTCTGAGCGTCCCGGACGTTCCCTGCGTGACGCTCATTCTTCCTCCGCCTTGGTCATTCAGTACCATATTTCTCAGCTCAAAAAGCGTTTGATCCTGATGTGTCGCCAGTGTTGCAGAAAGTTCTTTCTGAACAAGTGCTCCTTTTCCGCCACCCTCACACCCTGACCGGATCTTCACGGTGTAGGCTCCATGCTGCCCCCCTGGCCTCGATGCCACCATTCGATCATGCCATGAATAGCAGTCAGCAGTAAGTCCGGCAATTTCTTCCCCCTTCTGGATGCACGGGTTAAAATCCCATTGAGTGCCTTTTCGCTCAAAAGCGACCACTCCGGCGGATTCTCTACGAGTATCGCAGACAGCATATACTCTGCGCCTGCGCTGGGGGATTCCCCAGTATTGAGCATTGACGATTCGATAGGCAACAGCTCCGTAGTTTGCGAAGCCCCCCCCACTTGCCATGTTGGAGAATAGGCTTATCTGCTCTACCTCCGGCAAATCCTCTGATACGAAGTAGTTCATTGATGACCGTTTCAAAGTCCTTCCCTCCATTTGACGAAAGTGCACCGGGCACATTTTCCCAGATCACAAAGCGCGGATATTTGCCATTTGTTGCAACCAGCATTTCTATGATGATTCTGATTGCTTCCCAGAATAGCCCAGATCTTCCGCCACCCAGGCCGGCGCGTTTTCCAGCAATGCTCAAGTCCTGGCAAGGAGATCCGAACGTAATAATATCTACTGGCTCGATTTTGTCTCCCCGGACATCCTTCACGCTTCCTAGGTGCTTCATATGCGGCAGGTGCGTTCTCGTGACGGCAATAGGGTACGGCTCCACCTCACTTGCCCATACTGCCCGTCCACCGCACATTACCGCGCACAGCGGCATCGTTCCGCTGCCGTCAAACAGGCTTCCCAACTTCACGTCCTCGGCTGGTTTGCCCAGTTCCCGGAAAGCATTTTTGACAAAGAACAGTGCGTTCGGCAACGCCATACCATTGCCCCACATGGCATACTCTGCTGCCATGCTATGCAGGCCGTCATGCCAGCGCATCAATGCCTTGTCGCTTTCAGTGCTGCCGCCCTGCATAATTTTTCTGCTCGGTCTTTTCCTTTTGATTTCGCAATCTCTGGCATATACTTCACGCCAGAATGGAAACTCTTGTGGAGAGGTCAGCGGTGCGATTTCTGCCCACCCATCAGGGAAGCCCTGCAATCGGCCGCATTCCAATGGGATAAGACGGCGGACAATCCAGTCCGGTGAACCCTTTTCGCCGGCTTGAATCACTTTTGGCCCACTCGTTGCTACGCCATTCACTTTTGTAAGCGTTGCCGCCACCTCTCCGGTAACAGTTCCATTATAGGTATCCGCTCCGGTTGCTTCCGGCAACGGTTGAATTACCGGATTTATGTAGTTTAGGCTCCATCCGCCTTCCCCTTTAGCCTGCAATGTCCCGCTCACATTGCCGTTCAGGCAATGGTGCCTTGCGTCATAGGCTACCGCGTGACGGTCAACGGTGTTCAGCGTGAATGTCACATTCTCGTCTACTCCCGTGCCGTTCATCCCGGTGTTGCGGTCTATCATATTTCCCGCCAAGCAGTATGATCCGGCAACAATAGGTGCTTCATGGTCACACGTCAGACAAGGGCAGGTGTTATCCAGCGTATCAGCCGATGCCTGCCCTGACGCTCTGCAAATCACCGGCTTACTTTCGCATATTTTCATGCTGCCCCCCCCGCAGACCAAAAAGCCTTGCGATCTCATGGCCGAAGCGCTATTGAGCAGCGACGGTGCCACCCCGTCCACGCTGTAAATTCTCGCTCCTTGCGGAAACTCCGGCGTTAAGCATTCCAGTTCCATTCATTTTTCCTCATTTCTTTCTTGTACGGACGGCCAGCATCGAACTGGCTCACCTGCTCATGGGGGATAGTCAGAAGCAGGATCATCCTCTATGCGTCCGCATATCAGACCCGCCCGGCAAGAGAGCGCCGGACGGGGCGGCCACGGCAATGGCCTACCGCTTTTGTTCCTGGGCGGATTGAACAGGGCATTTCTACGCTCATGCTGCGGCGCACCCGTTCCCGTCGATTCCATGCGGGTGCGGCTTTTGCGGAAATGGCAGCCCGGTTTTGCACCGGGCTTTAACGGAAAGGAGGACGCTGCTGTACAGCACCATTCCGCTATGCCGGTCGGCTGATTTCCTGACCGTACCGGCTTCCATGGAAAACTCAACTCGGCGCATACAGGGTCCGGCCCTGCTTGCAGCGCTCAATGCCTAGAAAAAGCGCCATGCGCCATATAAAAGCAGCCCCGCTTCTGCGGTGCAGGGCTGCTTATTTCACGTTTGAGAAGAACCATGCTTTGTATCAGCAGCATTGTTTTTCTCGTAGTGCTCGCACTCCACGTTGTAACCACTGCAAGGCGCGCACCGGGCAGCGGTTATCTTGAATGTGTGCTTGCACTGTTCTTCAGTACCCTTTTGTTTTCCCTTGTGCAGGGATACTCTGGTATGTGTACTTCTTGCCAAGCTCTTGATCTTCCTTGCTTTATATAAATAGGTGCTGCTACCAACGGGATCTGGATTGCAGCGCTTGTCCTGTGAAACTTCCCAGCGCTCCGGGATATTGAGATTTTTTCTTTTCCACCGCGGTCTGCCGGTGCTCAATTCTCCAACGAAGATTTCAAACTCGTTTTCCAGCATTTCAATAAGTGCTCTTTCTTCATCAGACAAAGGCCCCGGTACTTCCTCAATATCCGGCATACTTGCTGGCAGTTCCATCCGCTCGCCGTTCAGAAGATTCAGGTAAACCGTGCCGCCGTTCAACCCTCCACCTCCATGATGTGCGTTGCGATCATGTCAGCCATGTGCAGGCACAGGGCTTCCGGGCAGCGGTCGTATACTTTGCTGAGCGTTCCCCAGTCCTGCTCTCCGCTATATGCTCCCATGTGCCACCTGATTGCCAGGGCTTCCGTGTCGGTCAAGAAAATCCAGTCTTTGATAATGCTGACAGATGCTTCACCGTGTCCCATCAAGTGACTATCTTCATAACGGTAACTGCCATCCGGCCTTTTGATGTACTGTCCAGCCTTGCAAACGTCATGGAGTAACGCGGCGGTCAAGACTGCGCCCCTATTGCATTTTTCAAACTGCGGCATCTTGTCGCATAATTCCAAGGCAGTTCTTGCAACATTGAGCGAATGCAGCACCAGACCGCCGGGGACATTCAGGTGGTGCTTCGCGCTGGCCGGAGAATTGTAAAAGTCCAGTTCTTCCAGCACCCGCATCAGCGCCATACCACCGCGCCTGCCCTCGATAGCATGAACTAAAAGGCTGTTGAACTGATCTTTCAGCGAGATTCTTGTTGCTTCATCCATAGGTCGTTCCCACCTCTCAATCCCAGTCCCGGACTTCGTTGTTCCAGTCGTAAGCCTTGTTGACCAAGGTGTCCAGCAGCACCGGCACTGCCCATGCAACGGCAATGAGATCTGGGTCGTAATTGATTTTGAACAGCCAGCATACGCCCCAAATCAGTGTTGAAAAAATGCCATATAGCACGCCGAACACCAGCAGGCTCTCCCCCAGGTGCAACGCATCGCGGCGGAAGCGCCGCCAGTTGAACGCCTTGTTGAAGTTGTTAATTGCTCTGTGAAGTTTTTCAAGCACCATTTTGTCCTCTCTTTGCATTTAGCCTTTCCTGTAGTACAATGAGCACGGAAAGGAGGTGATTTCTTTGAAGCGTTCTGAATATAACCAGATTGTCCTTGCTATTGTCGAAAAGACAGAATCCGAATTGAACAAAGGTGTAAAGGAAGCATACCAATCCGGCGGTCAAAATTCCGCCCTTGCCTATCTCTCAACTTCGATTCCCGACACCGTTGCTCACATGGTTTCCGATATCCTCAAACAAAGTGGGGTTCTGCGTTTTGAGGATGACAGTTCTCCAGATAGCGAGTAAATTCTCGCATCTGCTCTTCTGACAACGCTTCCTTATTGGGGACGTTGAATGGTTGCGGTCTTTGCAGTTCCAGTGCAAGGACCGCAATTTCTTTTGCCTCCCCGGTAATTTCAATTTTCATTTTGCGTTCTGCCTCTCTCCATGTGAAACAGGCTAGTTTGACTTGTGTACTCTGCAAACCGTTCTTCTTCCAGCTGGAAATAGAACGGGTCAATTTCAAAGCCTATAAAATCAAGCCCGGCCTCATATGCTGCTATGCGGCTGCTTCCGCTTCCGAGGTGGGTGTCAAGGATCTTCTGCCCCGGCTCTGCATAGTTCTTGAAGATCCAGTCATACAGGACAACTGGTTTCTGCGTTGGGTGAATGCGCTTCTCGTTCAAGGATTTGTTTCCCTGCATGGTGCCGCCTTCTGTGATGCTTTTTCCCTGCATCATGCCGGACCACATATACCGGAACATTCTCACTGAGGAAAACAAATTTGTCGCCGCAATCTCGCAATCTGAAAAGCTAGAATTTCCATTGCACTTATCCCACACGATCCGTCCAGTAGCAAACTGGTAGTCAAAATAATTACAGCCCCATACAATATAGCGGCGGCACACTCGAAGCAGCTCCCTGAAATACTCCGGTTCTGGTTTACTCCAAGCAGGAGAAACGGGGTAGTCACGGTGTACGCCTATTTTGCTGACTTTGGATCCGTAAAAGCCTCTGCGTTCCGGGCCAGAGAAATACGGCGGATCCACAACTGCTAAATCAAAATAATTATCCTGGAACAGTTCCATCGCTGGCAGGCAATCCACATTGTAGCAATGGTTCAGCTTAAACACTTCTCCCATGCCTTACTCCGCCGGGCAATCCGCCCGATACCTGAACCGCTGCTTTGCGTTGTATAAGCGCTGCTGCCCAAGCTCTGCACTATATCCTGCGCGACCATTGGCATCCATCTTTCCAGTGTCGCCGCGCTTCAGTTCCTTATAGATGGTGGAGTAGTTGAAGCTCATCGCCCTGGCAATTCCGGCAACACTCTGTCCGGCATTGTACCGGGCTTCCAGCACCTTGCGGTCATCCTGCGTCATGTGTTTTGCCATTCCTGTTCCCTCGCTTTCCTGAAAAATGCGCAAAAAAATAACGCAAGAGAATCCGCTAAGATTTCTCTTGCGTTTTCTCTTGCGTTTATTTTACAAATTCAGCAAAAAATTTCTGGTTCCCTTCCGGGACTGCTCACTTTCTCTTTTTGCGCCACACTGCGACGCCGCCAGCCACCGCCGCCGCGATGACCACCACCGGCCATGCGCCCGCGAGGAAGACGGCCAGCTGCTGCACGCCCTGTGCAAAGTTCCGCCAGCCGCTGGCAAATGCGTCGGCCAGGCGGGAGCCAAAGCTCTCGCTGGGCGGCGAGTAGGTCTTTACCTCGCTCAGGCTCACATAGACGGTGCACTGCTCCACCTGATCGCTGTACCAGTCCATCTGGCTCTGCCAGCTCTCGATCTGGCTCTGCACCTCGGTCAGGCTGGACTCGATCTCCAGCAGGTCGGAAAGGGTCTCGGCCTGCTGCTGCAGCTGCTGCAGACGGGTGCGCTGGGCCTTGAGGTTCTCAAGCCGGGCCTCCACGTCCATGTACTGGGCGGTCACGTCGTCGGCCTGCTGGTTTTTGTAGGTCACGTTGCCTGCTTCGGCCACGGCGGCAAGAAAGTTCTCGTAGTTCTGCTGCGGCACCCGGTAGGTCAGGCTGACGCTGCGGCTGTTACCGGCATCCGAGTATTCACTGCTGGATTCCAGATAGCCGCCCGCTTCCGCAAGGGCAGCATCCAGTGCAGCGCGGGCTGCGTCATAGTCCTTGCTTTCCAGGCTCAGGTTCGCAGTGTAGATGATCTTTGCGCTGCTTGTGCTGCGCTGGCCCTGCGCCGCGGCGGCATCGTCGGCGGAGAAGGTGGAAACACCGTCGTCCGCGCCGTTTTCCAGCGCCATGGTGTCCAGACTGTAGTTCGCGGCCATGGGGCTGTCCACCACGGCATGCTGGGCGGCACCCGCTGCCATGCTGGCTGCGGAATACTCCACCGGGGCGCTGCTCTTTGCACCAAGGCCGATCTGGCCGGTGGCAAAGGCACCATAGCCTACCACGCACACGGCAAGGCAGGCTGCCAGTGCGCCCACCCGCTTTGCGGGGAAGCGGATCAGTTTCTTCTTCGGCTGCACCGCGGCGGACTGGGCCGGTGCGGCGGCTTTCATCATGGGCTGGTTCTTTTCTTCTTCGGTCAGCTGGTCGGTCATGGCCAGCAGCTTTGCCTTCAGATCGTCCGGGGCGTAGAGGTCGTCCGTCTCCATCTTGTACTCATACCACCTCATCTTCGATCTCCTCCTTCAGCATCGTATGTAACTGCGCCCGGGCGCGCCGCAGCCAGCTCAGCACCGTGTTGGACGGTGCGCCCATCATCCGGCCGATCTCCGCCGCCGTATACCCCTCGTAGTAATGCAGGTAGATGGCATT
>OIZX01001639.1_pt1 | contig 11211 bp, 12 predicted proteins | sample 1588621 | NCBI WGS metagenome assembly OIZX01 (sample SAMN03283276) | human gut metagenome | biome: human-associated habitat; material: feces | host: Homo sapiens | place: Peru | collected 2012
GAAGTAACACAAAAGAAAAAAGAAATATATGCAAATAGTGAAATATTTATATATTCTGGTATAGCCAGTGAAGCATATCTAGCAAGAGATATGTTAAATATAAATAAAGACTTAAAACTAATAGATGCTACTAAAGGAATGGATACAAATTCAGAACTTGAAAGTATATGGCTAGATCCTTCAAACTATTTAATGTTATGTAGTAATATTAAATCAAGTCTTATAGATTATAATGATAATCCATATGTAAAAGAAGCTATTGAAGAAAAATACAAAGATTTAAATGAAAAAATATCTAGTTTAGATGTATTATTCTATAACATTGGAAAAAATGGAAACTTTAATACAATATTAACAACTAGTAATGTATTTAATTACTTAACTAAATATAATATAAATGTAATATCACTTGATAATAAAAACGAAATTATAGATAAAGCTTATGCTGATGCTAAAAAAATGATTGATTCAAAAGATATAAAATATATTTATTACATTGATGGTGAAGAATTAACAGATCGACAAAATAAATTTATTGCTGATAATAATATCACTAAAATAGTTCTTCCTAACCTATTTACACTAACAGATGATGAAAGAAAAGCTAATGAAGATTATATATCACTTATGAATGAAATAATTGACAATTATAAAAAAGAACTATATAAAAAGTAATAGAAAACAATCTATTACTTTTTATTTTATATTTTTGAAGAATAACTTAGTGTTCTTTCAATAACGTCCTTTTTTGAACCAAAATAATCATTTAATTTCATTTTTTCAAAAGAAGACATTCTTAATTTATATTTTTCTAAAGTTCTATTTAATACCTCTTGAATATCTATGTCTATCGCTTTAGCTAAACTATTATAAAATGAAACATTATTTCTGACTAGTTTTAATAATTCAAGCTGTCTAGGATCAATATATCTATCAAATGGAAAATACAAATTACCAAAACAAGATACATACGAATCAAAATCGCAAGTATTAAAAGCTACACCATTATCACAAATTGGAGCAAGTTTAACTATATCAGTACTATTAGTTTCAAAAGCAACATTAATATGAGTTCTATCATTTTGTCCACTAAAGAAATCAAATGCAACTAATGCAAATACTTGATCGACAAGTTTTTTACCTATTTCACTACCAAATACAGAATAAGAACTTACTTTAAAAGATTCCAAATTCTCAGGAACATAAGCAAAGAAATTTTTAGAAAATTCTAAATAATCTTGATATAAGGAAGCTTTTTTTCTAAAATTTTTACTAAGTACACCAACATGATTACCATCAGTTGCAAGCATAAACTTGACACACTTAACATTAAATTCTGAAGCGAGTTCACTTAAAAAAAGTTCATTAAATACAAAATCACTTTTAAAATAATATAATCCATCATTAAGAATATACCAGTTAGTATAAAACTTAAATAAATCACTATTAATCTTTAAATATCTTGCTAGTTCATCTTCTGTCAAATCAGTAAGATCACTATAATGTTTACCTCTTAAATCAACAAGTGTCCTCTTACATTCTCTAGTAAGTGAAACATTAACATTATTAAACATATTAACCCCTCTTAATGTGCTATATTATAACACATTTTATGTAAAAAGAAAAGAACTATTCTATATCGAATAAAGTTCTTTGATTATTTATTTTAAACTCCCTATATGCTTTCTCAGTTATGATTCTTCCTCTACTGGTTCTCTTAACATAACCTTCTTGAAGTAAAAATGGTTCTATAACATCTTCTATAGTAGTTGCTTCTTCACCAATAGATGAAGCAATACTCTCAATACCAACTGGTCCTCCATTAAATTTTTCAATAATGCTCATTAAATATTGAACATCTGCTATATCTAGACCAGATTCATTAATTTTAAGTCTTGTAAGAGCTTTTTTAACAAGTTCAAGTGTTATTACACCATTACCTTCTACTAATGCAAAATCACCAACTCTTTTAAGTAATCTATTTGCAATTCTTGGAGTTTTTCTACTTCTAATAGCTATCTCGTGAGCAGCATCTTCCTCAATCTCTAAATCAAGTACTCTAGCACTTCTCTTAACGATTTCTGCAAGCTCTTCATCACTGTAAAATTCTAACTTACACATGATACCAAATCTATCTCTTAAAGGAGCACTTAAGTCACCACTACGAGTAGTTGCTCCAATTAAAGTAAAAGGTGGTAAATCAATCTTAATACTACGACTTTGACCTTCTCCCCCAATAATAATATCTAACTTAAAGTCTTCCATTGCACTATATAAAATTTCTTCTATATATCTTGGAATTCTATGAATTTCATCTATAAACAATACATCATTAGGTTCAAGAGTTGAAAGTATAGCAGCCAAATCTCCACTTTTTTCAATTGTTGGTCCACTAGCAGTCTTAATATTAGTACCAAGTTCATTTGCAATTATATGAGCAAGAGTTGTTTTACCTAAACCAGGAGGACCATATAAAAGTACATGATCTAAATTAGTTCCTCTTAATTTAGCAGCCTTTACAAATACTTTAATGTTCTCTTTAACATCACTCTGTCCAATATATTCATCAAAAGAATCTGGTCTAATCGTTTTTTCAAAAGCATCAGCTTCTAATTCATGATTAGTAACAATTCTCTCATCCATTATATTTTTCCTCTATATATTTTTCTACTTCATTCCAATTATTTACTCTTGTAAATCTATTTTCTTCAGTGTTGTATTCATTAGTAAATAGTAGTACATCTATTCCAGCTTCACTTACCTCTTCACAATGACTTTCTTTATCATCTATGAATAGTGTTACATTTTCCTTTTGACATTCATCCACTTTACTACCAGTATCTACATATATTTTATCGTATTTTACTCCTTCGGCATCTAACCAATCCTTAGTTAGTTTATATGGGTCACTTATATATTTAGCTTTTCTAAAAGATATAATAACTATTTTAACGCCTAAATCATGCATTTTATTTATAACTCTCTTAGCATCTTCTTTTATTTCTGCTCCACCCATTATATATTCAAGTCTATCTTTAAAGAACTGTCCTTTCATTTCAGGTTCCCATCCAAGCATATCATTAAATTCATAAGCTTTAACATCTTTTACTCCAGTTCCACCTAATACTTCTTTATCATATTTATCTGCTTCAACTATAATTCTCTCATTAGTAGAACATATAGTATCATCCATATCAATTCCAATTACTAAATTATTCATAATTACTCCTTACTTCAATAATAATTTTAAAGCCTCTTTAATTTGACTTTCTATATTTAAAGTCTTATCAACTTTAATAACAACGTTCTTAATATCAGCTGGTTTATATCCTAAAGATTCAAGTGCAAGTACTAATTCATCAGTACTATTATTTACATCATTTTCACTCATAGCAAGTTTTCCTTTTAAATCAAGTATTATTTGTCTTGCAACTTTTTCACCAATCTTAGGGAATTTTTTAAGATATAAAACATTTTCTCTATCTATCGCATCAACTATACCATTTATAGATCCAGTTGCTAGTATTGGCATGGCCATTTTAGGACCAAGTCCTTTAACACTAATTAATTTCAAAAAAAGTTCTCTCTCATCTTCAGTTGTAAAACCATATAATACATTCTCATCTTCTCTTATATGATTATAAACATAAGCTGTAGACTCTTCTCCTTCTTTAAATTTATATGGATTTGGTGTATATATTTTATATCCTACTCCATTACAATCTATTACTACATAATTAGCTACTGTACGAGTAACTATCCCTTTTATATATTCAAACATAACATCATCCTCTTAACAATTATAACATATAAAAAGTGATTTATGAAACCACTTTATTTAATTCTTTATATTTTCTTTTAATTCTAAATAAACTATTTTCTATATACTTAGTATCTTTATCCATAAGGGATGCTATCTCACCATTACTAAGTCCTTTAAGTCTAAGTTCAAATATAGCAAGTTCACTTTTACTAAGTTTACTTTTAAGTTTATCTATTAATTCTATTTCTTCTTCATTATTTAATAATAATTTATTAGGTTCATAGCTTTCATCTTTAAGTACTTCATAATAATTATCTCCACTATCATCAAATATTTTATCAAGTGAATATGATTGATTAAGTATTCTATTCTTTTGTCTAAATGTTTGTCTTATTGCAGATATTAAATTAGCCTTTATACAAGCATTCGCATAAGTATAGAAAAGTACATCTTTACTTGGATTATATGACTGTATAGCATTCATAAGTCCAATTAATCCTTCTTGATATAAATCAGCTACTTCTACACCAACTATATTATATTCTTTTAAATATTCTTTAAGTATATTTAGTATACAATTTTTATATTTATTTATTATTAATGTAGTTGCTTCTTCATTATTTTCGCAGGCTAAATAAATAAGTTCATTATCATTAAGTTCTTTATAATCCATAACTAACCTCTATTTATATTTCATTATTTCATATATAAATATACCAGCCGCAACAGATGCATTTAATGAATTAATTTTACCCTTCATAGGTAATGATATTATCTCATCACACGAATTACTTACTATTTGTTTAAGCCCATGTCCTTCACTACCAATTACTATACATGTTTTACCACTATAGTCTATCTTACGATAATCTTTTCCTTTCGCATCGCTTCCATAAACCCAAAAACCTAAATCTTTAAGTTTTTTAATTGTATTATTTAGATTTACTACTTCTACTATTTTAACATTTGATAATGCCCCACTAGAAGTTTTATAAACTGTACTATTAACTGATACGCTTCTATTTTTTGGTATTATTATATAGTTAACACCAGCACACTCACTAGTTCTAATTATAGCCCCAAAATTATGTGGATCTTCTAGTGAATCTAACATAACAACAAAGTTAGCATCTTTGTCTTCTTCTATAGTTTTAATATCATAATAATGAAATTCTTCTATATCCATAGCTATACCTTGATTAGTAGAACTACCACACATCTTATCTAATTTATTTTTATCAATATGAAACTTCTTAAGGCCTTTTTTATCTATTTTATTAAGTATTTCTTCATCTTTATAATTATTATCAAGAAATACTTTATATATTTTAGTCTTATTATTTAATATTTCATTCACAACATTTCTTCCATATACTAACATAATATCCTCCAAAGGTATTTATATTTTATTTAGTTTATTCTTTATTGTCAACTTGATTTTAATTTTTTAAGACACATTTTTATTAAATTAGTAAATATTAGTATTAATATACAAAATACATTAATCATAAAGAATGAAAACACTCCAAATGTAAGTGTTATATTACTTAAGTCTTCACTAACTATAAACCCTACTTTATCACTAAAAACATATACAAGTATCACTTCTAAAATTAATAATAAGAACAAACTAATAATTATTTTATAATTTATCTTAGACTTTCTATTTTTAATTAATAGATATACATAATATAAAAAGAATAAAACTATTTGTATTAATAAAGATAATTCTATTTTATCTATAAAACATAGTATTACAAAAGGTATCAAATTACAAATAATTGCTAGTGTTATATCAAGTACTAGAACTTTATTTTTCACGTGCTATATCTTTCTTAAGTGACAAAGCAGCTATGCATCCCTCACTACAAGCCGTAACTATTTGATATATATCTTTTTTTATGATATCACCACATGCGTATATATATGATTCTCTTGTTCTCATTGATTCATCTACTTCTATGTATCCTTTATCATCAGTAATATTCAAATCTCTCATAAATGCAGTATCTGCTTGATAACCATAATATATAAATACTCCATCACATTTAATAATTGTATTATCATTTAATTTAATACCAGTTATTACGTCTTCACCTATAAAATCAATAGTTTCTTTTCCAAGAATGATTTCTATATTTTTTTCTTTAGCCATTTTAACTAAAGCATCGCTAGCACTAATCTTATTTCTAACAATAATTTTTACACTTCTTACTATGTTACTCAAATATAATGCTTCTTCAAATGCTGAATCACCTGCCCCCAATACTACAACATCCTTATCTTTATACAAAGAAGCATCACAAATTGCACAATAGCTTATACCTTTACCAATATACTTTTCTTCATTTAATATTCCGCTCTTACGAGGTTTTCTACCAATAGCTATTATTACGCCTTTTGTTTTATATTCATTTTTAGTAGTAGTAACTAATCTATATTCGCCTAAATCTTTAATAGAAACCACTTTTTCACGTTTAAAATCAACATTATTTTGTCTTACTTGATCAAACATGTTAAGTGCTAAATCGCCACCACTAATACTACCAACACCCAAATAGTTTTCAACAATACTAATTTTATTTAAAAGACCACCAGGCATACTCTCATCTAATAACAAAGTTTTAAGACCACTTCTAGAAGAATAAATAGAAGCACTCATTCCAGCAGGCCCACTACCAATAATTATAGTATCAAACATATATCCTCCTAGAATCTAATCTCTTCTTCTTGCTTATTATAAAGTTCATCTAATTTTGGTTTTCTACTTTGAATGAACTGAATAATTAATCCAATAACAAACATTGCTATACTTACTACTTGAGCAATTCTAATGTTTCCAACCATCAAAGCATCAGTTCTAAACATCTCAATAAAGAATCTAACCACTCCATACCATATCATATAAAAAGCAACTAATTGTCCATCTTTAATATATTTTCTTCTTCTTAAAAATAATGACAAGAAAAAGCCTAATAAACACCATAATGATTCAAAATAAAACATAGGTAAATGATAACTTCCATTTATAAGCATATTATCTATAACAAATTGAGGTATTATCTTCATATTAACTAGTTGTTCATATGTAACAATTGTTCCATATGCTTCACCATTAAAAAAATTCCCCCATCTTCCAATAGCCTGTCCAAGTAATAAAGCAGGTACAATTATATCCAATATTTTACCAACTCTAACTTTATATTTCTTACAGTAAATTAATACTGTAGTAGCTCCAAATAATAATCCTCCATGAATTGCAAGTCCACCTTTCCACACTTCAAGTATTTCAATAGGATTAGACATATAATATTCAAGATTAAACGCAACATAATAAAGTCTAGCTCCAACAATCGCAAATATTAAGGTCCAAAACATCATATTAAACATAAATTCTTTTTTTATTTTAAATCTACTACTCTCATTTAGTATTAAAAAATATCCAATCACAACAGCAATTGCAATTAAAACACTATACCATCTAAGTTCAAAACTACCAATACTTACTATTATAGGATTCATTATCTCTTACCCACTTTCATTGTTATCATTTGATCAAGTAACATTCTCATACCACTAATAAATATAGCTATGATAAATGTACTAAAGAAACCACTTACTCCAAAAGAACTTCCCATAAGAATATCACAAAGTTTAAGTATAATCATATTTACTACAGGATAAGCAATACCAAAGGTAAGTACACTTAATGGAAGTGTCCAATACACAAGTATTGGTTTTATTGTTGAATTTAACAAACTAAGTATTAAAGCAGCAATTATTGCATAAAAGAAATTTTCAACATATATTCCCTTAAATAAATTACTAGCAAGTACTAATACTATAGCGTACACTACTATACCAACAGCGAATGTAACAAAATCACTATTGTTAGGAGTATATTTTTTATTTCTAGTACTAACATTATCAATTTTATAAATTTTTCCTTTACTCATTTTTCTTCACCATTTTAATTATAATATAATTTACTGTAAAAGAAAAGAGCATTACGCTCTTGTTTCGACAGATTTTTTTCTTCTAGATTCAATTTGTTCAAATAATTTAGCATATTCTTTATTAACTTCACTAATCATTTGACCTCTAGTCTTCTCAGAATCAACTATTGTAATTTTTCCACCCTTTTTAGCAATATATTTAGTAGCATAAGTATCAAGTGAACTTATTAATTCTTTTATTTTATTAGTACCATCAGTATATACTTCTCTAGATATAGCACTTCCACCTATCTTACCATTTTTATGTTTTTTCTTAAACGCACCATATCCTCCGCTTAAATTAAACGCAGTAAGAGATGCCAATAAATCATCTTTCATTGAAACTAATCCTTTATCATTACCAATTACTGAATTTAATAAATTCTTATACTTTCTAACAGTTACTTCATATATCTTCTTATATGATTGATTTTCAGTATCAACATAAGGAATACCTTGTTTCTTAGCTTTTTGTACTTCACCTTTTCTAAATTCTTGATAAACTTTAGAATCTAATTCATTAAATTTCAAATCACTTAAGATACTAATCAAATCATTTAATTCCCTACTATATTGTTCACCTGTAATAGTATATGGTTTAATTGAAACAACATTTGCTTTAGAAAAAGCTGCATCTTCCATACTCTCTATTATAGCTATTTTACTTATTGCTTCAGGACCTAATATATCAGTAACAAGTTTTTCTCTTTGCTCGCATAAATCATAAATTAGTTTATTTAAAAAGTCTGCTTTAGGACTACCTTGAGAATGCTTATAAAGTTCATCTTTTAATTTTTGAATTTTCAAGCCATATGTATAAATTATCTTTATATCTGGATTATCTAAGTATTCAGCTAATGCTTTAGGCTCCTTAGATTTTCTTTGGGAATTCTCATTTTCTCTTTTTACTATTCTTTCATCTTTAGCATTGTTACTAGAGGTTCTTGGAACAGATGTAATTTTACTATTAATAGTTCTTCCTAACGATTTATTAAACACAGCAATTAATTTATCATAACAATTGATAATTGGAGTTATTTCACGTGCTTTATTAACTATTTGATTCAATTGTGCTGTACTAGCACCTTTACTTTTAGCTAAAGCATATTGTTGCTTTAAATTAACAAATTCTTTATATAGTTTAGCTCTCTCATTAGTTATTCTTAAAAGTTCACTTTTAACTTGATCTTTACTAGTAAATTTAACAATCTTACTATTTGTTTCACCAAATAAGTTATATTGTTTATGTAAATCATCAAACTTCACTTTAGTGCTTCTATATTCCGGACCAGAAGAAAGAGAATTAAGTTTATTTCTTAATTCAACTAACTCATTATACATGGGCATCATTATAGCTCTTATATCATTATTAATATTTTTAATAGTTTCCATATCCTGCATAGAAGCCACCTCTATTATTAATCTATAATTATAATACCATATTTTATCACTCATTACAAACTAAATATATAAATTTTACTAACAATTTAAAAAAGTAATTCATAATTTATGAATTACTTTTTCATATGAACATCAACTTGAGGATAAGGTATTTCTATATGATTTTGATCAAATGCTTTTTTAACATTCTCCATAATTCTAAAATAAACATCCCAATAATCACTAGTCAATGTCCATGCTCTAAATACAACACCAATAGAAGATTCCTTATGAGATTTAACAGCTATTCTAATTGGTTCATCTTTAAGTATTTTATCCTCTTTTAAAATTACTTCATTTAATACTTTTTTAACTTTGTCTATATCAGAATCATAGCTAACTTCATATACTATATTCAACATTCTAGTTTTACATGCTGTATAATTTGTTATATTTGAATTTGATAGTGTTCCATTAGGAAGTTGAATCACCACATTATCTATTCCAACTATTGTAGTATAAAATAATGATATTGATTTGACTGTTCCTTCTTTTCCATTTGCTTCTATATAATCTCCTATTGTAAATGGCTTAAATATAAGTAGCATTATTCCACCAGCTAAATTAGAAAGGCCGCCTTGAAGTGCTAAACCTACTGCAACAGCACAAGAGCCTAATATTGTTATTAATGAAGTCATAGGTATTCCAATAATACTAAGTACTGTAACAAATAATAATAATTTTAACGAAATAGTTATAAAACTTATAACAAAACTTTTAACACTTGGATCTTCAAGTTTACTGAATTTCTTCTCTTTTCTCAATACTTTTTCTATACTCTTAATTATTCTATTGCCAATTAACAATATTACAATTGAAATAAATAATTTAATACATAGATCAGTACCACCTTCAATTAATTTTTCTAACATTTTTTCCATAATACATCCACTCCTAACCTATAAATAAATTATATCATAAACTACATTACTTTTTTATACATTATTTATTTCTTTTTAATAAAATAAAAGGAAGTAAGTAACTTCCCCTAATAATTTTATTTTAAATAATCTTTTAAGTATTGTCCTGTGTAAGACTCTTTTACTTTTACTACTTCTTCTGGAGTACCTTTTGCGACTATTGTACCACCAAAATCTCCACCTTCAGGACCTAAGTCAATAATGTAATCAGCTTGTTTAATTATATCTAAATTATGTTCTATAACTATTACAGTATCTCCATTATCAACTATTCTATTAAGTATTATTAATAATTTCTTAATATCATCTTGATGAAGTCCAGTAGAAGGCTCATCTAATATAAATACACTTTTACCAGTAGGTTTCTTTTGTAATTCTTTAGCAAGCTTAACACGAGAAGCTTCACCACCAGATAAAGTAACAGCATTTTGTCCAAGAGCTACATATCCAAGCCCTACTTCTTCCATAACTTTAAGTGTTTTATATACTTTTGGAACGTTCTCAAATATCTTTAATGCATCACTTACACGAGTATCAAGAACTTCAGATATATTAAGACCTTTAAATTTAATTTTTAAAGTTTCTTTATTATATCTAGTAGCATTACATACATCACATGGAACATACACATCAGGCAAGAAATGCATCTCAATCTTCTTAACTCCATCACCAGAACATGCTTCACATCTTCCACCTTTAACATTAAAACTAAATCTACTCTTGTCATAACCATGTATTTTAGATTCTTTAGTTTCAGCAAAAACATCTCTTATAGCATCAAACACACCAGTATATGTTGCTGGATTACTACGTGGAGTTCTTCCAATTGGATCTTGAGTAATATTAACTATTTTATCTACGTTTTCTATCCCTTTTATATCTTTAAACTTACCAGGTTTATCTTTAGAACGATTTATTTTATTTGATAATGCTTTACATAATATTTCATTTACTAATGTACTCTTACCACTACCAGATACACCAGTAACACATATAAACTTACCAAGTGGAAACTCAACGCTAATATTTTTTAGATTATTTTCTTTACATCCAGTTATCTTAATAGATTTACCATTTCCTTTTCTTCTTTTCA
>OIZX01001644.1_pt1 | contig 11191 bp, 8 predicted proteins | sample 1588621 | NCBI WGS metagenome assembly OIZX01 (sample SAMN03283276) | human gut metagenome | biome: human-associated habitat; material: feces | host: Homo sapiens | place: Peru | collected 2012
GGATGCAGACAAGGGCTGCTTCGGCGACTGGGCTATCTGCGAAGGCCCTCAGGCTCACTTCTGGGGCGGCACCTGGCTGCTGGCTGCTACCGGCTCCGACAACCCCACCATGCTGGCTGACGTTATGAACACCTTCATCAACGATGAGGAAGTCTGCACCAACCTGGTCAAGAACGAGGCTCAGTTCTCCAACAACCAGAAGGTCAACGCCGCTTGCGCCGCCGAGGGTGGCAACGAGTTCCTGGGCGGCCAGAACGACACCGCTGTGTTCGTTGAGCTGGCTAAGAACATCAAGTTCGAGAACAAGACCATCTACGATCAGCTGATCACCGAGGGCCTGCAGAGCTACTGGAGAGAGTACTGCGACGGCGAGGTCACTGAGGAAGAGGCCATGAACAACTACTACAAGTACATCAACGAGAAGTACCCCGAGATCGTCACTCCCTGATTGCTTGTAACAGCTGAATAAAACCTGTGGGGCAAGGCGAGAGCCTTGCCCCATTCCTTAATATGAGGAAGCAACCCTTTCCGGGAATTCCCTGGATATTCGGAGAGCCAACGTATCACGCATGTCATTGCGAGCCAGTGCGCACACTGGCGTGGCAATCCGTTTTCTCAAGCCTTCCCCTGGGAGGGGAAGGTGCCCGGAGGGCGGATGAGGTCGCTGCCCGAATGAAAAGTACAAAGTCATTCTTTGACCTGGCTTCAAAGCAGGGAAAGCCTGATTTGAATCGAAGCCAAAGAAAGCAAGGAGGAGAAACAATGAGTCGTCTGCCTGACAATGCCGCCGGAAAGCGTAAGGGTATCAGCTACGCCAAATGGGGCTATCTGTTTATCGCGCCGTTCTTCATTATCTATGCCGTATTCAATCTGTATCCCCTGGCCCTGACCGTCTATAACAGCTTCTTTGAAAACTATCGCTCCGGTCTGAAGCAGGTGGGCCCCAACTTCGTGGGTCTTGCCAACTATGTCAAGCTCTTCACCCCGGATGATACCGGGACCATCGACATCCTGAAGTACGCCGGAAATACGGTGGTTCTCTGGGTGGGCGGTGCAATCCCTCAGATTCTGATCGCTCTGCTGCTGGCAATTTTCTTCACCAGCTACCGGCTGAACATCCGGGGACAGCAGTTCTTCAAGACCGTGATCTACATGCCCAACCTGATCATGGCTTCCGCTTTCTCCATGCTGTTCTACACCCTGTTCTCCAACGTGGGCCCGGTGAACCAGCTGCTGATGCAGACCGGAATGGCAAGTCAGCCCATTGACTTCTTCACCATGAAAATCACCGTCCGGAGCCTGATCTGCCTGATGAACTTCCTGCTCTGGTTCGGCAACACCACCATTTTGCTGATGGCCGGCATCATGGGCATCGACCAGAGCCTGTTTGAAGCGGCAAATATCGACGGCGCGACATCGCTGCAGGTATTTTTCAAGGTCACGCTGCCGCTGCTGACGCCGATCCTTGTCTATACGATCATCACGGCGCTCATCGGCGGCCTGCAGATGTTCGATGTTCCGCAGGTTCTGACCAACGCGCTCGGTACGCCGAACCGCACCTCGACGACGCTTGTCATGTACCTCAACAACTATCTCAAGACGAGCAAGAACTACGGTATGTCCGGCGCAATTTCCGTCGTGATCTTCATCATCACGGGCCTGCTGAGCCTTGTGGTGTTCAAGTCGCTGACGAAGCAGGAAGAAAACTGAGGGGGTGCGGGCAATGAAACGTAATTTAGCCGACAGCCGCAAAGCAAGGGCTATGCTGACGCTGAGCCGCGTGCTGGTCTACGCGCTGCTGATCTTCTTATCCATTCTCTGCCTGTTCTCGTTCTATATGCTGATCGTCAACGCCTCCCGAACCAACGCGGACCTGCAGGGCGGCTTCAAGGCGCTGCCGCAGGGGCATTTTCTGGAGAACCTCAAAAACGCGTGGAACGACAGCTCCATTAACATCCCGCGCGGTATGCTCAACAGCTTTATCATTGCAGCCGCGACAGCCATCCTGTCCACCTATTTTTCCGCGTTGACCGCGTATGGCCTGCACGCCTACAATTTTAAGCTCAAACGCGCCGCGTTCCTGTTCATCATGGCCGTCATGGTCATCCCAAAGCAGGTTTCCGCCGCCGGCTTTGTCCAGCTGTGCTACAAGCTGAAGCTGACCAACAGCTATCTGCCGCTCATCCTCCCCGGCATCGCAGCGCCGGTTGTGTTCTTCTATATGATCCAGTACATGAAGAGCGTTCTTCCCATGGAAATCGTGGAGGCCGCACGTGTCGACGGCTCCGGTGAGTTCTTTACCTTCAACCGTATCGTGCTGCCCATGCTGAAGCCCGCCATCTCCGTGCAGCTGATCTTCACGTTTGTCGAGTCGTGGAACAACTATTTCCTGCCCGCCCTGCTGCTCGATAAAGCGGAAATGAAGACTGTCCCGATTATGATTGCACAGCTTCGCGCGGCGGACTACTCGAAATTTGACCTCGGCAAGGTCTATATGTTCATTTTGCTCGCCATCCTGCCGGTGCTGCTTGTGTACATCTTCCTCTCGCGCTATATCGTCAAGGGCGTGACCGCCGGCTCCGTCAAGGGCTGAGATGCCGCGCCGCAGGCGATTTGATCATCGGTTACTCAAGCACCGCGATTATTTATCAAGCTCAGCATACAAGGAGAACGTTTTGAAAGCAGGCTTGAATTCAAAAGCCGGCCATTTCTGCTTCAGCGGAAATGGCCGGCTTCACGCGTTTATCCTCAGGGGATGCTTCCAGCTGCGCTGCTTTTCCGGCGCTGCGCCTGTGTCTGGTACTCCTTGGCGGATATGCCTGTATATTTCTTGAAAACGTGGCTGAAGTAGGTGGTGTCCTCAAAGCCGACGCGCTGCGCGATCTCAAAGATCTTGAGATTTTGTTCCGCCAGCAGGTGCTTTGCGTATTCTATTTTTTTGCTGGTAATCGTGTCCATGATCGTTTTCCCGGTCTTTTGCCTGAAAAACCGGCTGAGATAGCCCGGACTGACATGAACGGCTGCAGCGATGTCCTTCAGTGTGAGCACCTCACAAAAATGACGATCTATGTACGTTTGCACGCCTGCAAGCAAGTGATTCCCTTCTGAAAGAGCTTGCGAGATATACTGACAGGCCGAACAGAAAAGCTCTGTTTGAAGCTGTATGCACTCGTGGTGAAATTGTGCGCGCTCCAATGCCTGCGTCCATTGTTCCTCATCAATATCCAGTGCATCCAAATCAGCTCCGTAGCTTTCAAGCGCACTGCGGCACAGATGGAGGATCATTCGTGCAGTCTCCTTTACCTGCGTGTCCGGCTGCGCTTTCTCTATCTGCAATGAAGCGATTTCGGAAAGGATTTCGCAGCCGACAGTCTGATCACCGCTCCGCAGGCAGCGGTTCAGCGCAGCAAATTGCGCTGCATAGGTCGGTGCCTTCGCAGGCTTGCCTGGCTGATAGACATGAATCTCGCGCTTATCGTAAAATCGATTTGAGATAGCCTGCTGGGCCTGCACAAACGCTTCCTGCAGATCAAAAAGTCGGTAAACGACAGAACTGATCCCCCAATAGAGTGTTTGCGCGCTTAGCTTTTGAAACATTGCCGTGCTGTTTGCACATATACTTAATACCTGCTTTTCTGGAACATCCATAAAAACCAGGACAAAGTCGTATGGGCCGACTGGCAGCAAAAACAGTTTTTCTTCCGATAAGAAGCTTTGCAGCAAAGTCTCGACCTGCTGCCGCTTCTTATGATCCCTTCCCGCATTTACGATCGCGACCTGATATGCTTCGGCCTGCAGATTCTCATAGCCGCTCTGTTTTGTAATAGCCTGCATGGAATGGAACGTTCCATTTAAAATCGCCTTCAGAAGATAGGCTGATTGCACTTTAAGCCCCTCCTGAAATATCGCCTGCTGTTTCAGCTGCTTTTTGCAGCGCTTGACTGCAGACACGATTTCACTCATATCTCCATTTTTTGTGACATAGTCTGTTACGCCATACTGAATCGCCTGCTGTGCATATGAAAAATCGGCAAAAGCAGTCAGCAGGATCATCTGAATATCCGGATACGTCTCATCTACCCATTTTGCAAGCGCGAGTCCGTCGACCACGGGCATTTTTATGTCGGAAATCACGATATCCGGCTGTGTGGAAGCTATGATTTGCTTTGCACGAAGACCATTTTCGGCAGTGCCAATTACTTCACAGTCCAATGCATTCCAATCTATGAGCGTGCAAAGGCCCTTTCGCATTAACATCTCGTCGTCGACGATCAGGATTTTAGTCATATGTGCGTTCCTCCCGCGGCAGATGGATCGTTACGGTAGTTCCGATCTGTTCGTAGCTCATAATGTGTATCCCATATGCTGGCCCATATAAATGCTGCATTATTTTATAAACGGTATTCAGCGCGACACGGTTATGACGGCTTCCGGCTGCAGGCAGATCAAGCGGCAGCGGGATCTCGCCGCTCTGCCCCTCGAAGCCGACGCCATCGTCCGCGACCACAAGCTCCAGCGTCTCGCTTTCTGCGCAGCCGACGGATACGTGGACGGTTCCGGAACCTTCCTTTGGCTCAATGCCGTGTCCGACCGCGTTTTCCACCAGCATTTCAATCATAAGTTTCGGGACAAGGCAGTTCAGCAGCGCTTCGTCCGAAATGGATACCTGATAGGATATTTTTTCGCCGAACCGCATCTGCTGCAGCTCAATATAGAATTTTGCATATTGCAGCTCCTGCGCCAGCGGGATTTTGACATCGCCTCCGCCGGAGAGCCTTGCCTGTGTCAGCCCGGCAAAGTTGCTTGCCATTTTGTGAATGTCGGCATTTCCGTCCATCTGCGCCATCAGCGCAATGCTGCACAGGACGTTGTACATGAAGTGCGGGTTGATTTGACTCTGTAAAAAACGAAGCTCGCTTTCCTGAGTGACAAGCTTTTTCTCATAGACATCATTGATCAAATGATCGATGGTATCCGTCATGGCGTTGAACGCCTGACTCATGGTGGAAAACTCCTGACAGTCGTATTGTGGAAGCTTGACGCTGAAATTCTGCTGGGCGACCTGCCGGAGCTGAAGCGTCATCTCCTGAAGCGGCCGCAGACGGCGGATAACGGCGAAAAATACGACGGCCGCGACTGCAAGCAGAAGCATGACGCAGGCGATCACATACGGCGCAGCGACCTGATATAAAAGCCGCAGGATCTGTACCGACGGAACGCCGACGGCGCACCGCAGGCCCATGCCGGAGGCTTCGCTGAACAGGAGATACCGGCTTCCTCCCAGCTTTCGCGTGTAGCAGGCGTCGTAACCGGTATCTGCCAGCTCACGCTGCTCCTCCGCGTTCAGCTGCAGTGCGCTTTCCGAGAGGATCACGGCCCCGCCCTTGTCAAACAGGTACCAGAACGCATCCCGATAGTCGGCGAGCTTTCCCATGATTGAGGTGACTGCGGACTGATTGACGACGAAGATCACTGTCCCGAACGGGTCTGCCCACCGGTCATAGGCGGTAAAAATGATGTACAAATACGGTGCGCTCGCGGTACACTGTACGTCCGTACCTCTTTCCAGGAAGGCGCGATAGCGCGCCAGATTGTCCTCGTCCAGCCGGAGCTGCTCGTTTGAAAGGTTTTCATGGTAGCAGACGACATCGAATGCGCCCTGCATATCCACAAAGTACGCCATCTCCACAAACGGCAGCCCCGGCGCGACAATGTTCTTATCCGAATAAAGATCGACAAGGCTTTGGAACTGCTCGCTTCTGGCATCGGATGCCTCGGCGGCCGTCTGCGGGCTTTTACAGACGCGCAGCAGGATATCCTCCAGCAGCTGTGTCTTTGTGGAAAGGCTCTGGCTGACGGTCTGCATGGCAAATTCGGCCTCGCGGTTGACAAACGGGCCCATAACATTGCTGATGAGAAGCACCAGAATCAGCAGACTGATCAGCAGCGTGATCAGCACAGAGCTGACGCTCAGCCAGATGAGCTGTCCGCGAAGCGATGGGGTGCGTATCCAGTTTCTGCATCGTTCCCGCATAAAAATATCCTTGCCTTTCTGCTGTTCCTCCTGTTATGATAGCACAAAAGGAAGAAAAGCTGAACAGGAGATGAATCGTATGATGAAAAAAGGACTGCTTCTGTGTGCGCTGCTTTTGTGCGTTCTTCTGACGGCCTGCTCTGCCGCAGCGGAAACGGAGCCGGTGTCCATCAGCTTCATGCACGGCTGGGGCGGAAGCGGGGCAGACCATGTCGGTATGCGCGAGCTGTTTGCCGCGTTCGAGGCAGAAAACCCGGACATTCACATTGTCTATGATACCTCGCCGGATCTGGGGATCGTCATGGAAAAGGCTGCGGATCTGCTTGCCGTCGACAAAGCGCCGAGCATCATCAGCACCAACGGAAACGTGCAGTATGTTTCAAATGCAAAAAAGAAGGGCGTGGCGCTGGATCTGATGCCCTATCTGCAGGAGGACGCGACATTTGCCTCGGATGTCAGTCCGCAGATTCTGCAGGCGCTGCAGGAGCCGGACGGCGCGGTCTATACGCTCCCGGACGCGGTGGAATACATCGGCTACTGGTATAATGCGTCGCTGTTCCGGCAGGCGGGAATTACTGACACCGGAACGCCGGATGGAACGGTCGTGCCGCCGAGAACGTGGGAGGAGTTCTGGGCCGCGTGTGACGCGCTGGCGCAGATATCGCCGAAGACCGGCGCTGTACCGCTGCAGATGCAGGTCAGCCAGATGGGATTCTTTTTGGGCGCAAGACTGGCCGGCACGTCAGAGCAGGCGCTTGCCTTCATGCAGAAGGAAGCACCCGCGTGCAGCCGGGAGGATGCAGAGCTTGCGGTATCAGAGCTCCTGCGTGCGCTGTCCTATGACACGCAGCGCGGAAGCACGCCGGATATCCGGCAGAATTTCTTTGACGGCAAAAGCGCAATCTGTATTGACGGTGTGTGGGCCAATACGGAGTTTGACCAGACGACGACAAAGCAGGAGATCCGCTATGCCGCGTTTCCCGGCCCCTCCGGCGAAATGACCGCATATGCCAATCCCGCAACCGGCTATGTCATCAGCAGCGACGGCTCCGCAAGGCAGATCGACGCCTGCGTGCGGTTCCTGAAATATATGCTCAGCGAGAAGGTGCAGGAGCAGATCGTCACCAAAACGCATCAGGCGCCGAGCAATCCCAAAATTTCCGATGCGTGGATCCACGAGCAGGTGCCGGTTCTGGCCGACGCTGTACAGGTCTGCAAGCAGGCGGACCGGCAGATCCTGACGCTTTATTCCGTCCTTCCTGCCAAATCAAGCGCCCAGCTGGACCAGCTGCTGGAGGAGCTGCTGCGGGGAAAGGACGTGCAGCGGTCTATCATTTCCATCATACCAGATTTGCAGCAGCAGAGCGAAAAACGGTAAAAATAACACAAGCATATCAAAATATTACATCGTAGATGCCTTGCAGCACCTCCGAATTGTTGAAATTACACAATTCGGGGGTGCATTCTTTTTTCGTGGGGTATCAAAAAAACACAACCAATCGGCAAAATGCTTTATGGTGTTTTTCCCGGCTCCCGGATAGACTGGATATATCGATTCAGCCTGAGAAAAGCAGGGCTGACAAATTCAAAACTAAATGGAGGGTATTATGAAAAAGATTCTTGCACTTCTTCTGGCATCGCTTTTGCTCATCGGCCTGTTTGCCGGATGCGCCAGGCAGGAGCCTGCGCCTGCTCAGCAGGAACAGAACACGACAACCGAACCGGCCCCGGCAGAGCAGCCTGCCGAACAGCCCGCAGAGCAGCCGGAGAACACCGGGCTCCCCACAATCACCTTTGTCCACGGCTACTACCATGACGAGTCCGAATGGCCCGCAGCTGCACAGATGCGTCAGATCTATCAGGATTTCGCCGATCTGCACAAGGACGAATTCAACTTTGTCGCCGTCGCCGATGAATCCGGCGCGGAGGGTATCTATAACACGGCGCTCAACGACATCAGCGGCGGTCAGTTCTATGACATCGCCGACTTCGGCGGCTGGAACATCGTTCCCGTCGCAAGCGCGGCCGGTCTGATTCTCGACCTGAAGCCGTATCTCGATGAAGACGCGGCCTTCAAGGCCGGCGCAGGCGTCTGCTACGATCAGAACCTGACTGCGGATGGAAAAATTTATTCCGTGCGCGAGCAGATTGAGGCTGTCGGCTTCTGGTACAATGAAGCGTTGTTCGCGCAGGCTGGCGCGAAGGTCCCCGCCGACTGGAGCACATGGGCGGACTTTGAGGAAGCAGTCGACAAGCTCGTTGACGCCGGTATTACTCCGTTCGGCCTGAACGCGGGCTGGCCCACCAACATTCTGACGGCAGGCCGTTTCCAGGCTGACGAAGCGACCCGCGCATTCTACGCACAGGGCGCGGACACTGCATCCTTTGACGATCCCGCGTTCCGCGAGGTCATGACGTTCATGCAGGAGAAGGTTCTCCAGAAGATCGACTCCGCCAACTTTGGACCTGGCGGTGACGACGACGAGCAGTACCGCAATGACTTCTTTGACGGCAAGACCGCCATGCTCTTCAACGGTGTCTGGGATGCCGGCGGAAGCGTAGACTGTGCGGCGGGCGCGGAGAACATCAAGCCCGCGAACTTCCCGACGAATGAATCCGGCAAGCGCGCTTCTCTGATGTCCGGCGGCACGGGCTTTGTGGTGTCGAACAGCCTGACCGACGCGCAGACCGCGGCCTGCATCGAGTTCATCAAGTATATGACGAGCGAGGAGATCGCCAACAAGATCATTGCGTTCGGCATCGGCATGGCGCCGAACACCAACGTGGACTACACCACGCTGATGGACAGCGTTGACGCACCCGAAGCAAAGCTTCTGGTTTCCGCCTGCCAGCTCTGCATGGCGGCAGACTATCAGGCGCTCGGCCTCGGCAATGAATTCGGCGACTTTGAGGGCGAAATTCAGGCGAAATACGCCGGTCTGAAGGACGGCAGCAAGACGGTTGACGATGTCGTCAGCGAGCTTGACGCAGTGATCGCCGCAAACTGAGTTCCATGTAAACCGGCGAAGGGGGCGGAACGCCCCCTTCGCTGTATCGCAAAGAAAGGATGACGCATCATGAAGGCTGGAATGGCTGAGAAAAAAGCTGCCCGTGCAATGGGAAAGTACCGGAAACGAGGGTTTCTTCTGGCCTTCCTTGCCCCTTGTACGCTCCTGTTTCTGATTGTCTACGCATACCCGCTGATCACGATTTTCCTGACCTCGTTCTGTAAATGGAATTACGAGAATTTCACCGCGCCGGAGTTTTTGGGCTGGTCAAACCTGTTTGACAATTATAGTAAGCTGTTCCGGTATGACGCGAACTTCAAAATGGCGCTGGTCAACTCGCTCAAGTGGGTCGCGCTGACGCTGCTGGTTCAGGTGCCATTCACCATTCTGGTCGCGCTGACGCTGTCCAGGAAGATGCGCGGCTGGAAATTCACCCGCAATATGTTCCTGATTCCCAATATTATTTCGACAGCAGCAATCGGACTGATTTTCCTGAATCTCTACAGCCCTTCGCGCGGCATTGTGACCGAGCTCTGCAATCGGCTCTGGCCCGGCTCCGATATCAGCGTGCTGTCGAACTCCCGATACGCCTTCTGGGGCGTGACATTTACCTTTATTCTGTTTGGCGGCTCCAACTGCCTGCTGCTGTTAACGCAGATTTTCTCCATCGACCCCGGCGTCTATGAGGCAGCGCGCATTGCGGGCGCGTCTGACCGGCAGATCGACTGGTACATTACGCTGCCGCTGCTGCGGCCGATGATCGGAACCATCTCCGTCATGGCGGCAAATTACGGCCTGCTTCTTTACAATGAAATTGCGCTCATCACGTCCGGCGGCCCGGATAACGCCACGTATTCGCTGAGCTACTATATTTATAAAACCTCTCTCGGCAGCACAAAGCTGAATTTTGCACGCGGCAATACGGCGGGCGTCATTCAGTTTATTCTCGGCATCGTGATCGTCTGCCTGATTAACCGCGCGTTCCGCTCGGATACATCGGACTAAAGGAGGAAAGGAACATGAAACTGATCAATGCAGCCTCCCTGCCGGTAAAGCTGCTCCGGTATCTTCTGATGGCGTTCGTGCTGCTCATCTCTCTGTACCCCATCGCATGGGTTTTGCTCAATTCCTTCAAGCAGACGCCCGGCGGCCTGGGCTTCCCGGAAAAATGGGTGTTCGACGGATATATTATAATCTTCACAAAGCTCAACATCGGGCGCTACTTCGCAAACAGCCTGATTGTGACTGTCAGTTCCACGGTCATCAGCGTATTTGTGGTTTCGCTTGCGGCATATGTATCCGCCCGCATCGGGTTCAGAGGAAAAAACCTCGTGACGCTGATGTTTGCATCGACGCTGTTTATCCCCTCGATTTCCATCAGCTTTCCCATTTACCGGCTGCTGTCTGACCTCGGACTGAAGGACACGCTGACCGGCGTAATCTTTGTCTACGCCAGTCTCGGCATCGCGGTCACGTTCTTCATTCTCCGCAGCTATTTTCTCTCCATTCCAAAGGAAATGGAGGAGGCGGCTATGATGGACGGCTGCGGCTACACCGGCACGTATTTCAGAATCATCGTGCCGATTGCGAAGCCGGGCCTTGCAACAGCTGCAATCATGGCCTTCCTCAACAACTGGAACGAGTATTACTTTGCGTCCATTCTGCTGAAATCAAAGGAGCATATGACGCTCCCGGCACTGCTCGGTCAGTTTACGACGGCGTATTCCAAAAATCTGAACGGTATGTTCTCGGCAATCATCGTGATTGTGCTGCCGACAATCATTATCTTCTGCCTGCTGTCCGAAACATTTGTCAAGTCGCTGACTGCGGGCGCTGTGAAAGGATAATCCATATGACAGAAAGAGAAAAACGAGTGCAGTGGTTTCAGAACGCACGCTTCGGTATGTTCCTGCACTGGGGACTGTACGCGATCCACGGCCGTGGAGAGTGGTACATGAGTGAGGAACGGATTCCCGTTGAGCGCTATGAGCCCTATATGCAGGAGTTTACTGCCAAGGACTACGACCCCAGAGACTGGGCCCGGCGGGCAAAGCGGGCGGGTATGCAGTATGTTGTGCTGACTGCCAAGCATCACGACGGCTTCTGCCTGTTCGACTCCAGGCTGACCGATTACAAGAGCACGAACGCG
>OIZX01001645.1_pt1 | contig 11184 bp, 3 predicted proteins | sample 1588621 | NCBI WGS metagenome assembly OIZX01 (sample SAMN03283276) | human gut metagenome | biome: human-associated habitat; material: feces | host: Homo sapiens | place: Peru | collected 2012
TGTTCCCATCCTGGGGGATTCCGAGGGAGCTGGTCGTATGAGACTTGTCCGTCTCTGCGATTAAGCGGGTGCAAAGGTACTGCTTTCCTTTGAACCTGCCAAATATTTTCCGAGAAATATTTCTTTTATTAACTTCTGTTAAGGAAAACGTCCATTCAAGGAGTTTTTAGAGGAGTTAAAGGAGTTAAGGAGTTATCGCTCCCTTCGGTCGCAGATGGTTATTGTCTAATGTTTTATGTTTATTGTTGAGTGTTAGAGGTTGGGACATTTTTTATGGGCAGGCTGGAAGCGCTGCCCTCCCAGTGCAGACTTGCTTATGAGCAGGAAGGCACTGGGGAGGGCGTGGCATCTTGCCCGCCCAATGTTATGTGTTTAATGTTCAATGTTTAAAGTTGAGTGTTAGAGGTTGGGACATTTTTTATGGGCAGGCTGGAAGCGCTGCCCTCCCAGTGCAGACTTGCTTATGAGCAGGAAGGCACTGGGGAGGGCGTGGCATCTTGCCCGCCCAATGTTATGTGTTTAATGTTTAATGTTTAAAGTTGAGTCCACAAAGGCATTTGTCTTAACTCCTTTAACTCCTTTAACTCCTTTAACTCCTTTAACTCCTTCAACTCCTTTAACTCCTTCAAAAGTCCACGACCGTGATTCCTGCACCACCAAACTGCACATGTTCATCGGCATAATGGGTAACGTTGGGTACACTGCTCAGATACTGGCGTATGAGTTGTCTCAAGATACCGTTGCCCTTACCATGAAGGATACGCACACGGGGCATACCCACGAGGATGGCGTCGTCGATGAAATATTGCACAGCATTGAGTGCCTCATCACCACGCATACCTCTGATGTCGAGGTCTTGATGGAAGTTGGTCTTGTGCTGGTCGATGGTCTTGCGTGTCTCCGTACTGATGCCATAAGAGCCCAAGTCCTGTTTGCGCTGTTCGGTCTTGTCGCCATCGACGGTAGCAGGAGCATGCTCCAGTCTATTGAGGCGCATCTTGGTGCGCATACCTCCGAAGACGGCTGTTGCCATATCACCAGCGATGCTCTCGATGGTTCCCACCGAGGAGAGTCCCTTGATACGCACGACATCCCCCACAGCAAGAGGTCGATTTTCCTGCTGTGTCTTGTTGACAGCACTGCGCAGCGCCGCCGCAGCCTTCTCTTGGTTCTGAGTTTTTTCGGCTTTACGCTTGGCATGTCGTTCCTTGCGTTGCTGTATCTGTGCTATCTTGCGGGCTATCTTGTCGTCGTTCTCCTTGGTGTCGATGTCCTGCATCTCTTCCTTGAAGGCGTCGAGTTCCTGACGTATGCGCTTGGTCTCCTCCTTCTCAGCCTGCTTCTCGCGTATTTCTCGTATGGCGTTCTCTATCTTTTTATTGCTCTCCTTCAGCAGTTCCTCTGCCTGTTGTTTGGCTTTGGCGAGTATCTGTTTGCGGCTTCGTTCGATGTCCTCTATGTCGCTCTCGTATCGCGAAATAGTCTTTTCCATGTCTTTCTCGCGCTGGTGTATGCTCTGTCGCTTGTTCTCCCAGTAGCGCTTATCGCGCACGATGTCTTGCAGATACTTGTCGCTCTGTATGTATTCGGAGCCTACGATGTCGCTGGCTTCCTTGATTACTTCTTCTGGTAGTCCTATCTTGCGGGCTATCTCGATGGCGAAGGAAGAACCAGGTCTGCCTATAGCCAACTGGAAAAGAGCTTTCATCTCGTGGCGGTCGTAGAGCATAGCACCATTAGCCACACCCTCATGACTGTCGGCAAAATGCTTCAGGTTCTGATAGTGCGTAGTGATGACGCCATAGGCACCTTGCTGGCAGAAGCGGTCGAGCACAGCCTCGGCGATAGCTCCGCCGATGCCAGGTTCGGTGCCTGTACCAAACTCATCGATGAGGATAATGGTGTCGCCGTTGGCAGCCTTCATCATATTCTTCATGTTGAGCAGATGCGAGGAGTAAGTACTCAGGTCGTTCTCCAGACTCTGTTCATCGCCTATGTCGATCATGATGTTTTGGAACACGCCCGTCTTCGAACGCTCGCTCACAGGGATGCTCAGTCCGCACTGCAACATGTACTGTAGCAGTCCCACGGTTTTCAGGCATACCGACTTTCCTCCGGCGTTAGGACCTGAGATGATGAGGATGCGCTTCTCTTGTGTCAGCATGATGTCGAGTGGCACCACCTTCTCGCCTTTCTTCTCCAACGAGAGTCTGAGCAAGGGGTGAATGGCTCTGGTCCAGTCTACGTGTGGATGTGCTTCCACCTCTGGTTCTATGGCTTGCTGGGTCTCTGCAAGCTTTGCCTTAGCCTGTATCAGGTCGATGATGGCAAGGAATCGGTAGCTCTCCAATATCTCGCGCGAGAAGGGTCGCACCTTGTTGGTGAAGTCGGTGAGGATACGTATGATCTCTTTGCGTTCCTCTCCCTCGAGTTCTCTCACGCGGTTGTTGGCTTCTACCACCTCGGTAGGCTCAATGAACACGGTTCTACCCGTGGCACTCTCGTCGTGTACGATACCCTTGATCTTGCGTTTCAGGGTAGGGATGACGGGGATGACGAGTCGTCCGTCGCGCAGGGTAGGGGTGACATCTTTCTCTACCACTCCCTCGCTCTGTGCTGCTCGCAGTATGCCGTACAGTGTGCGTGAGATGCTGCCCTCGGTCTTAGCTAACTCACGGCGTATCTGTAGCAGTTCGGGTGTGGCATTGTCGCGTATCTTGCCAAACTTGTCGAGTATTTGGTCGATGCGTTGTATCAGTTGTGGGAAAGACATGACATCAGCCGACAGGCGATGCAGTGCAGGGTAGGGATATTTCTTCTCTCTGCGCCAACCGTCTTCTTGTTCGGCCTCGTCGTCATCGCTGTGGTTGAGTATCTTTACGATACCGTCGATGGTGCTCAGCGAGCGGCGAAGGTCGAAGAGCTCGTCTTCCTCCAAGTGGGTGTTCTCCACGCGGATGCGTACTATCGACTCTCTCACGTCATAGAAGTATTGCAGGGGGAAGTCTTCCACCTCCTCCATGAGTCTGCGAAACTCTCGGGTCTGCAACAGCCATTCGTTCACCTCGTCGGCATCAGAGCTGAAGTGCATCTTCTCCACCTGTTCCTTGCCCAGGGTGGAGAGGCATCGCTCACGCAACAGGTTACGAATCTCGTTGAAGCCTATCTTTTGTTCAAAATTATCTGGATATATCATATTGTTCTTATTTTCAGGCGGCAAAGTTACGAATTTTTTGAATGTTACCCAAATTTCAGCTGCTCAACTTTCGAAAATGGGGCGGGCTTGTACTGGGGAGGGCGTGGCATCTTGCCCGCCCGTAATGATTATATGTTGAGTTCTTTTTTAGAGGCTGTGGCATTTTTAATGGGCGGACAAGATGCCACGCCCTCCCCAGTTCCTCCCTACTCATAAGCAAGTCTACACTGGGAGGGCAGTGCTTCCAGCCTGCCCATAAAAAATGTTTCGACCTCTAATATTCTGCAGCAAAAAAACAAGGGAGCGAACCCTTTGTGTATAGGTTGCTCCCTCGTTGTTTGAAGTGTTTTGAAGAATCTTTTATCTATTTTTATTCCCAGGAATCCCAGGAATCAAAGTCGTTAAAGTGCTCCTTGGCTGTGTCTGTTCCTGGCTCTCCCATTCCTGGGTATTCTGGATTAGGATTACCAGTACCATCGTCACCTTTGGTACCAGATAGGCCAGTTAACAAACTTTCCGTCTGTAGTGGAACAAAAAATATTTGTGGCTGTATATATACTTTTTTATTCATTGCTTCAAATGTTTTTATTTGATATACTTCTTACCATTAATAATATAGATACCACTTGGCAGTGATTGGAAATTACTTGCATCCTCACTTACCAACTGACCATTGATATTATATACTCTGCTATTAGCAGGCATCAATTCACCATCAGCAGTGATAATCAAGTCTTCGATTCCTGTTGTTTCTCCATCATTACCATCAGTAATACTACTGGTACTGATACTCAACATCTTAGGCTTAGCACCTTCTGTCAATTTGGCTTTCAGGAAGCCACGGAAACCTTTGACAGTTCCAGAAGCTGTGGCATAAGCTTTGAAGTTACCATCAGAAGCACCGATGAAGTAATCGTTCTTAACGATATTCATTTTGTTGTAACTTGATGTCCAAACATATCCATTACTCTCGCACCAGTCATTTGGTTCAGTATTTTCGATGGTTACGTATGGATAGTCAGTTACCTCTGCAGTATTGATGCTCTCAACATCCTTAGTTGGCTTGATAAGGAATGGCTTACCAGCAACGATTGTATTGTAAGCATGACGTACGAAGTATGCCTTGCTGCCCTCAACATGGTCGAAGTAGAGAATCTGGGTACCTTCCTTCGCAGTTGCACTATAAGCAGGACCAAAGATGGCATCCACCTGCTGTCTGTTGAGACTGAAAGGAAGAACACATGTTGTCCAACGATTAGCTACCATTTTACGTGCAATCTTTACCTTTGCCACATGACCAGCCGCAGTTGCCGTGATAGTATTGGACTGATCATCTGCATAAGATACCTCATCAACTGTTGGCTCTGTTTCATCCTTATCGAATGAGAAGCCATAGAAGCCAATCTTCGAACCGAAGTTGTAGAGATAGTAGGTCTTACCAGCCTTTACATTAAAGGTATAGGTAACAGGGGAGTCTGCGAGAACAGACCAACCATGAGAACCCTTTCTGTCACCAGCAGCTGCATTTGGAACAAGATCTGTACTGAGGCGACTCTCATAAACATCATTTTTGAATGCATTAGCTGTCACGTCAAATGTATCAGGCATGCCCTTGAAGTGACTTCTTACCTCCTCAATAGTAGGAGCAGTATCTTTACCCTTTGGATTCAAATCCCACTTGTAGCTTGAAAGAGACTGAATGCCACCAGTTGGCTTACCACTTGTAGTTTCGATATGAGCCTCAGATTCTACGAAATTGCCGGCCTCATCCATGACGAACACACGACGCTGAGGACGATAAACTCCACTATCAAATGCACCATTCTGGAAGATGTGTACAGTTACCTTTCCGTTTGTAGCTGGGTTGAACTCAAGGAATGAACCTGAACATGGTACATTAAACATCTTGTCCTTGATGGTTCCTGTATATGACTTGAAGTCTGCACTATAGATATTCGTTGTCTCAGGGAGAGCATTAGAACCATTCTCCTGACGTGCATTCCTGTTTTTGTTACCAACTACATAGTAATCGAAGCCTGTAAGCTTCCATTTTGGCAAAGAAGCTCCTGGTCCCCAATAATATCCTGCAGACAGTCCTTCTGCTGATGGACCTTGTTGTGGAGAACTTTCAGGGCCATTAGTCGCAACAGGATTAGGGAACAACCATCCACCAAGAACTACAGACAAGGTATTGTCCTGGTTCCACATTCTTGTCTGGTTACCATAAGTACCAGTTCCCTTTACACGAAACATTGCAGGGTCGTCAACCAAGACTTTCAAGAAAGCAGTGGTGCTCTCCATTTTGTCACCCGTTACAGTTACTCGTACTTCTCCATCACCTTCACTGACGGCTTCAATGTTACCATTGGCATCTACCTTACAGATACCAGGAGTAAAGGTTGTCCAAGAAACGTGATAGTTACTCTCGTCGATGACCTTGCCTGTATTATAATCTGTGATCGTAACATCTGGAGCATCTTCTCTTGTTCCTGTGTACATGTTGACACTGACAGGATTGAGTTTCACTACAGGACGGATATAATTTGCTTTTACATCAAGAGTGAACGTGATGCTGGAAGGAGCTGCATACACATCAGTATAGTCCGACGTAGGATCTTTTTCGTTCTTTTTAACGGTTGCACTCACTTTGACTGTGTAAGTACCAGCATTCTTAGGATAGTAAGTCAGCTTATTACCATTCACACTCTGTTGGTTTGCAGTTGAAGTAGATGTTATGTCGTAAGCATAGTTAAAATAGCTACTAACATCTTCTCCATCATAAATCAGAGGCACAGTGAAGGTATTGAAATTGTCCTTGCCACCTGTCTTTACAGCCAACTTGATATTTGCACCACTAAAAACATCCAGGAACTTTGGTGTAATCAAGCCCTTGGTGACAGTATAGGTAAAGTCAACGCTTCCTGCCGTATAGCCTTTGCCCATACTTTCTGTTGGTGTGGCAGTCACAGTGATAGAAGAAACACCTACTGTCCAGTTGTATTTGCTACCAGCTACAGTCAGTTTTCCGTCAGGGAATGATACAGGACCACCATTAGAAGCCGAATATGACAAAGTATAATCAGTACCCAACTTCAACAGCTGATCATTTTCGCCATAAACTTTCACAACTGGCTCTTTGATTTCAGCATCTGTGGTATTCATATCAATATCAGTTACTGAAATATTCAGAGGCGTTGGATCCTGAATGAGAATCTGATAGTAAGCTTCGGTTCCCTCGTATGTGGCTACATCCTTAGGAGTTACCTTTGCCGTAATAGTAACCAGTCCGGTCTTTCCTGCATAGAAGTTCACCTGAGTACCATTCAAGGTTGCAATCTCGTTTGCATCAGACTCATAGCTTACAGAGTAATCGCTTGCAGTAAGTTCTGTAGAACCTGCCTTAACGGTGAGGTTAGGAAGTGTAATGGACTGAGTACCTGTTACCACCTTGATATTATTGGTATCGAAGTTGGCAGAAAGGCGCTGTTTTGTCGAAGCTGCAGGACGAACCACCTTCAGTTCGGTTACATTAGGAGTAGCTCCACCATAGCGACCGAAGAAGAGTGAGTCACAGTCTTCAGTAAGTGTATAGGTATAAGTCTTAAGTTCCTTATCATAATAAGGTGTGCTAAAGACTGCCTTGCCATCTCTTGTAGTATGGATTTCCATACCAATACCTGTTGTTTTAGGACCAGTATAAAGACCAGTGATAGTGATAATATCGCCTACCTTAAAACCACCATTATACTTGTCCTTGATAGACATATAGGTATATCTTCTGAAATCATAGTTACTACCGAAGTTTATACATGGTACAAGAGTTCCATTTATATTCTTTGTTCCTTCTGAAACAGCGATATTCTCTTTCTGGCTACCGATGGTATTCCAGTTGTAGATAACATCTTCGGTTGGGGTAACTGGAGTTTGCTTTTTCTCTACCTTAACGACAAATGTAGCAGAAGTCTCTTTATACTTGTTTGTATCTGTAGGCTTGATGTTGGCAACGATGTTTGTTTCACCTTCACTAACAAAACATACCTCACCATTCTCTACCTTTGCTACTGCATTATTGTCAGAAGCATAGGTTACGTTATAGTCGCTTGCTGTCAAAGTGGTCTCGCCTGCCTTGACTGTAAGTGTAGGAAGTTCTTTTGCAACATCGCCTTCTTTTGCAGATATTGTTGCAGGAGAGAAGGATGCAGTAAGAGCTACCTGTGTGTTGGCACGGGTAATCTTGATGGCTTTAACGTAGACAGAAGAGGCGTTTTTGTATAGATAGAAAATTTCCTTTCCGTTCAAAATATCGCTCACAGTAACACTATAGGAAATTGTTGATTTGTCAGAACTTATATTGTTAAGTGTGATACTCTTGCCATTCTCATCTTTTACTACAATGTCTTTTGCACCCTTGGTACTATTGATAGAGATAGATATTACATCACCTTGTTGAAGTCTATTTCCTGTAAGGGTTACCTTAATATATTTAGAAGGGTTGTCTATCTTGTAACCGTCATTACTGAATGCGCCTTTCTTTTGATAAGCTATTTTTCCACCATTTGTTTCTACATCAGATGTTGATGTATTGCCTGTTGTTGGAACATCGTAAGAAAACAGAACGGTTGAAGTTGTTCCATTCTCACTACCACCATTGTTATCTGTGCTGCCATTATCCGTATTTGAGTTACTTTTGGCAATTACTTTTGTTGTGCTTGTCGTAATAGGGTTACCATTAGCAGTAGCAACGCAATAATAATATCCACTTTCTGTTGGAGTATAAGTAGCAGATGTGGCATCGGCAATTTTTGCATTATCCTTATACCACTGATAAGAAACGGTACCATCACCATAAGCAGTAGCATCAAGGGTTCCTTCAGTAGTAGAGAAGTCATAGCTTGGAGCCAAGTCCTTGGCAAACAGAATCTGCTTGTTGTCCTGGTTCTGGTAAGCACGCTCGTACTCAGTAGCAGCCATGATGAAGCCACCGAGAACCTTGCCCTCGGTTGTTTCGCCCTTCTTAACCATGGTTACATCGCTACCTGAAAGGTAATACTCATTTGAGCCATCACGATAATTCTTGCCGCTAAGACCAGCAGACTTACAACTTCCCCAAATCTGTATACCGCCAGCAGCATCATATGTAACAAAATTATTTACCAATCCTTCGAATGCTTTTGCAGCAACAGTCTTATAATCATAAGGAGATGTGGAAAGCAGTCCTAAGCGAACTGCCTTAAAGAGAGCTGCAGAAAACAATGCTGTTGCTGAAGTTTCAATATAATTGGCATCATTTTTTGTTGTGCCATTATATTGTTGCGAAACAAAGTTTCCATCTTTGTCCAACAATTGAAACCAGCCACCAGTATTCTTAGCATCTTGACGGGCTGCAATACCAGCAGCAAGTTCGTCAAGATGACCCTTTAAAGTTAGATAATTAGTTTTGCCTTTCTGCCCGTCAGCTTCCATTGCTTCAAGGACGTCAACCAAGGCATAGAGATACCATGCATTTGCTCTACCCCAATAAGCTGCAGAATGGAAATTATATGGTTCTGTAGAACTAAGACCATACCAAGTTGCAGTACCTTTGTCAGTTGCTTTTGCTGTTGCAGTAGCATCAAATGCATGATACATTAACTTATCGGTAGAGTTCCAACACATATCCCAAACAATGTTTAACTGTTTGGCTACCATATTCCAGTCTGCTTCCTTGCTGCCAAAAACATTGTCTGAATTTCCGTAAAACTGTGTCAACTGAGCAAGCAAAGCGCTACCCATATAGGCACCATCTAACCACATTTGGTTATTATATGTACTTTTGTGCCACCAGCCGCCTGCTACATTTTTACCAGCTTTCTCTGCAAGAGTACCCTGAGGGATTACATAAGTATTATTCGCATTTCCAAAACCTTGCTTTACACTTGCTAATGCAGTGGCGACCATTTTCTTATCATCTGCAGAAGCATAGTTGTTGCTATTAATGCCAATGTAGATTTTAGTTCCATTCAGATCATCGAAACTTTTTCCATCTTTAGGTATCAGAGTATCATAAGCATCTCCATACTCCTTTACGCTCAAGAACCATGGCTTAGACCAATCGAAGCCTTGATAATAATCTGCAGCTTCAATCATGGATTTAGCAACAAGACCTGGAACATAGTCGAGCTTTTTCTTGCTATCTATTCTTTCCTCTTTTTTTGATCCGTCTACTTTGTAGGTTGCTAAGCCAAAAGGTGTAGTATTGGCATAGAAATCATGCGCACGTGAATTAATCGCCCACTGCGAATAGCGGACACCAGAATTGAATGTTACCCCCCCATTGTTATCTGCCGCTTTCACTCCTATGACGCTGAGGCATGGGAGTAAAAGGAGAAGAAACAGGCGAGCAAAACCGCCTCGGCTCATGTCGAGGACGCGGAATGTAAGTGTTTCGTGTTTCATTTCACTTTTATTTTTATTTTTATTGTTTTTGTGCTTAATAATTTGTAGTTCTGGATAACTCATACATATTCGGTAAGTCTGTGCACCGCTGATTGTTTTCGGTAAGTCTATGCACCGCTGATTGTTTTTTTAGTTATTTAAGTTTCTGTCTGTTTTAAACATCCCAGTATAGCGGTCGCTGTCGTGAACTTATACGATGCAATTTTTTTGTGCAATTGATTGCACTTTCTTTTCGGCTGCAAAGTTACGAAAATAATGTTAAAATGGGATGAATCCTTTTTGTCTAAAATTCGTTTTTTTACGTAATCGTTTGCGTGTGATTTGCTTTTGACTTTGTTGAATTGTCTTTTTTATCTTACTATCATATTTTCAGGTATTTATACTTTTTCTTCCCCCATGTTAAGAGTCGTTTTTTAGTGTTTAGTATTGAATGGTTAATGTTAAAGGAGTTAAGACAAATGCTTTTGTGGATTTAAGTGTTAGAGGTTGGGTCATTTTTTATGGGCAGGCTTGCACTGGGGAGGGCGTGGCATCTTGCCCGCCCGTAATTTTATAAGTTGAGTTTCTTTTAGCGGTTGGGTCATTTTTTTATGGGCGGGCAAGATGCCACGCCCTCCCAGTGCATACTCGCTGGTGATTGCTCCTGAGTAGGCTGGCACTGGGAGTGTGATTTTCTGTCTTGCATAATTCTAAAAGTTTATGGTTGCTTATAGGCAAGTATGTACTGGGGAGGGCGTGGCATCTTGCCCGCCCGTAATTTTATAAGTTGAGTTTCTTTTAGAGGTTGTGACATTTTTTTATGGGCGGGCAAGATGCCACGCCCTCCCAGTGCATACTCGCTGATTATAGTCGGGCAAGATGCTGGTCATTCTACATAAGACTATTAGAATCTTATATCCATGTTTTGTCAAGCAATTAGCTACAGAAAAGATATTGTGATAAGCCGCATTATCCCTTTGAACTGACGAAGGGGTGGGAGTGGACGACGGTTGGAGAAATATTCACTCTTCAAGCAGGAAAAAATATCACATCAAACAACATTTCTCCAACTCAAAATGCAGAATACAAATATCCTTGTTTTGGCGGCAATGGGATTCGTGGGTATGTTGCTTCTTCAAATAGAAGTGGAAACTATCCTATTATAGGAAGGCAAGGGGCATTATGCGGAAATGTGAATTTAGCTAATGGTGAGTTTTATGCAACTGAACATGCAGTTGTTGTTGATTATTATTGTGAAACAGATTTTATGTGGTGCTACTATACATTAGAAGCACTTAATCTTAACCAATATGCAACTGCTACAGCCCAACCTGGCTTAGCGGTAAATATAATCAATGAGGTTTCCATACCATTGCCTCCTTATAAAGAGCAGAAAGTTATTTCAGAAGCAATAAGCTACTGGCTCTCTTTGATAGATACTATTGGAAATAGTAAAGAACAATTGCTAATTGCAATAGGACAAGCCAAGTCCAAAATCCTCGATCTCGCCATTCACGGCAAACTTGTACCGCAAGACCCGAATGACGAGCCAGCCAGCGAACTGCTCAAACGTA
>OIZX01001647.1_pt1 | contig 11179 bp, 8 predicted proteins | sample 1588621 | NCBI WGS metagenome assembly OIZX01 (sample SAMN03283276) | human gut metagenome | biome: human-associated habitat; material: feces | host: Homo sapiens | place: Peru | collected 2012
TGATTTAGGTAATTAATCCGTAGCCCCAACAGCAAGTAAGAAACGCGGCACGCTCGTACTTTAGTACGATGCGCTCATGTCGCAGAGCGTAGCGGTACATAAGCGAGGAAAGTACCCTCGCAATGCGTCCCTTGGGACGCTATGGTACCGACGTCTGCTTACGGCCTGCTTATTCTTACACTCAGTCAAGCTGCTGGTTTATTGAAAATTCCATAAAAATATATTACATCGCTGCATCGATCACGTTGGACATGTTGTACATGCCGGCGGGTTTGCCTGCCAGGAATTTGGCAGCCTGTACGGCACCTTTGCCGAATACAGCTTTGGAGTAGGCGGTATGGGAGAAGGTTACGACTTCGTCTGCTCCGGCGAAGATGACGTCATGGTCGCCGACGATGGTACCGCCTCTGACGGCACTGATACCGATCTCTTTCTTGGGTCTGCGTTCTCTGCGTGTACTGCGGTCGTAGACGTATTCGTATTCGTTATTGAATTCTTCGTTAATGGAGTCCGCCAGTGCCAGTGCGGTGCCGCTGGGAGCGTCTAGTTTCAGGTTATGATGTTTTTCTACGATCTCAATATCAAATCCCGCAGGTGCCAACACTCCGGCTGCTTCTTTTAACAGTTTCAACATCAGGTTGATACCCAGGGACATATTGGCGGATTTTAAGATAGCCACCTTTTTCGCTGCTTCGTCTACTTTCGCCAGCTGTGCCTCGGACAGGCCGGTGGTGCACAGCACGCAGGGGATTTTCTTCTCTACGCAGTAATTTAACAGCTTGTCTACTGCTACTGCCGCAGAGAAATCAATGATGCAATCTGCAGCCACATCGCATTTTACAATATCCGTGAATACAGGGTAAGGATTGTGTCCATCGTCTCTGGCATCGATTCCCGCCACCAGTTCCATATCGGGATCTGCCGCGATCAGTCCGCTGATCACCTGTCCCATTTTTCCGTTACATCCATGCATGATTACTTTTACCATTTTGTTCTCTCCTATCTTAATATTCTGATGTCGGGGTCAAAAGCCCCCGACCTTGATGCCTACGGATTGCTCCGTGCTACGCACTCCCACAATCCTAACCAATATTCGCATATTGTGGGATTATCATCCCACTTTTATGCTTAAAAACATCCCGCCTATGATAAAAATTTCACAGGCGGGATTCTTCCACTCTTGCTTTTTAATTTCCAGCCTACAGGATACCATAATCCTTCAGGGCTTTTTCAAGCCTCTTGGCATTTGCCTCATCCATTTCGCACAGAGGCATACGGAACGCTCCGGCTCCCATTCCCATCATATTCAGTGCTGTCTTCACCGGGATCGGGTTCACTTCGCAGAACAGTGCATTGCACAGATCCATAGCATCCAGCTGCATCTGACGGCTGCCTGCCACATCTCCGTCGAAGAACTTCTGGCAGATCTCGTGCGTCTGTGTAGGTGCTACATTGGAAAGCACGGAGATAACTCCGATACCGCCCAGAGACAGGATAGGTACGATCTGGTCATCATTGCCGGAATAGATATCCACGACGCCCTGACCGATAGCTGCCAGATGTGCGATCTGGCTGATATTGCCGCTGGCTTCCTTGATACCTACGATGTTCTCTACATCCTTACACAGCTTCACCACAGTCTCCGGCAGGATATTGCAGCCGGTGCGGCTGGGCACGTTGTACAGAATAGCAGGAACCTTCACGGAATCCGCAACGGTCTTGAAGTGACGATACAATCCCTTCTGGGTTGCTTTATTGTAATAGGGGCTTACCAGCAGGATGCCGTCCACACCGTATTTTTCCGCTTCCTGGGACAGATATACTGCGGTATCGGTACAATTAGAACCGGTACCGGCCACTACGGGGATTCTCTTCGCTACTTTGTCTACACAGTATTTGATGGTATCCAGATGTTCCTCATGGGTCAACGTTGAGGATTCTCCTGTAGTACCGCATACGATAATGGCATCTGTGCCGTTTGCGATCTGGAATTCGATCAGTTCACCGAATTTCTCATAGTTGACAGATCCGTCTTCGTTCATGGGTGTGACGATTGCCACGCCTGCTCCTTTAAAAATAGCCATATGTTTCCTCCATTTGCAAAACGCCAGCGCACAATGGCGCCGGCGCTGATTATCCAAGCTTATTTGATAGCGCCCCATCTGCTCACGAGATGACAGTCATACGCTTCTTAAACGTATGCCCAAGATAACATATACAGGATACCTTATCTTTCGGCGTGTTCCCCTTTCTTCTTCCCTCAACGGTACCTGTTACCTCCGAAAAAATACTCTTGAAAAACGCAACCTCTATCTTCTTAAATATAATTTTATGATAGCATTAACCCATGTGACTGTCAATCCCAGACCTTGAATTTTACGGTCTCGATCTTGGATACTTCATCTGCCAGAACGCATATTTCATCGTTCAAAGTGATTCCTGTCAGGATCACATCCGTATCTCCTCTGCATTCCAACAGTGTCTTCAGAGTATCCACTGTAATGATATCCTTTTCCACCAGTCCCAGCACTTCATCTAAGATCAGCAGATCGCATTCTCCGGTGGTCAGCACCTTTTTAGCAAAGCCGATTCCGTTACGGATGTTCTGGATTTCCTCCTGCTTCTTCTCCTCAGGCAATTCTGCAAAATTGCTGTCCGATTTTTCGAAACGGAACAATTTGATCTCCGGTTCCATCCTGCGCAGGAAATCCGAATCCTCCAGTCCCTTTCCCTTCAGGAACTGAATGATAACGACTCTCTTCCCCTCTACTGCTGCCTGTACTGCTCTTCCGATCGCTGCCGGTGATTTGCCTCTGCCATCGCCGGTATAAATATAGATGCATCCTTCTGCCATTACACACCTCATGGTCTATCTGCGTTTGCGGCAGATAGCTGTCCGCAGTTGTTAGTTACTTATGCATTTCTTTATACCATATATTGTAATTTTTTGCAATCTTTTGTCGTCAGACTATGGATTCCCGGGCTTCCTCCAACAGCTCCAGTTTGCTGACGGACACTTCGAATGCGACACGTTTCTCCACATTTTCTTCATCCAGTTTCTTCATATATTCACGGCTTTGGATCCGTCCCCAGATAGCACAGCGCTCGCCCACTTTGAAATGTTCTGCATAGCGTGCATTGCGTCCCCAGCAGATGCAGGGAATGTAGTCAGACTTGCCGTAAGGGCGGTTCACGGCAAGCAGCAGGTCTGCGATCTCCCTTCCTAACGGTGTCTTGCGGTATACCGGCTCCTTACATATATATCCATCGAGATAGATCTGGTTCGTCTTGGAACTTTCTTCCATCTCCTCAATAAATTTCACCTCTCTGGCAAACACAGACAATACCAGTCTGTTCTTACGCTCCTCATGACGGTTATAGGACCGGAACTGCCCATTAACACACAAAAGCATTCCAATATAGCTCGCTGTCACATCTAAAAGTCTCTCCGAGACCATCACCGGTATGATGTCAAAGCTGTCACTCAGTCTCGTACACCTTAAGTCCACCATGTAGAATCCTTCCCCGTAGATCTCATGGCTGTAGGAAAAATCGCTTACCACTTCCCCCATCACCGTTACCTGATTGTTTTCAATAACCTTATCTGTCATTTTTGTTCTCCCTTCTACATCTTCTGACTCTTCTACAACAATCCTTATGTATTGCACTACTATTTATACTCTATTTTTTATCGTTTGAGTACTAAAACCCATCGCATAAAAATGCAAATACCGCCCAAAAGTTGTTAGAAACCACCAAAAACGTTGATTTTACACGGTTTTTTCTTGCGTCCGGAAATGATAAGTGCTATACTGAAACAGTTTGAAAAAAGGATAAATCAGCTGCACGCATTTTTAGAAAGGCAAGGATTTTTATGAGACAAAAAAGAGAAGATGTCAGAAACGTTGCAATCATTGCTCACGTAGACCACGGTAAAACCACCTTGGTGGATGAGCTGTTAAAACAAAGCGGTGTATTCCGTGAAAATCAGGAAGTTGCTGAGCGTGTCATGGACTCCAACGATATCGAGCGCGAGCGTGGTATCACCATTCTGTCCAAGAACACTGCTGTTATGTATAAGGGTACCAAGATCAACATCATCGACACCCCGGGTCACGCAGACTTCGGCGGCGAAGTAGAACGTGTCCTGAAGATGGTAAACGGTGTTATCCTGGTAGTAGATGCTTTCGAAGGTGCTATGCCCCAGACCAAATTCGTACTCCGTAAGGCTCTGGAATTAAAGCTTCCCGTTATCGTATGTATCAACAAGATCGATCGACCCGAAGCAAGACCCGATGAAGTCGTAGACGAAGTACTGGAGCTGTTCTTAGAACTTGATGCGGACGATTCCCAGTTAGACTGTCCTTTTGTGTACGCTTCCGCCAAGGCAGGTATTGCTTCCCTGGATGCCGACGAGATGGGTACTGATATGGAGCCTCTGTTCGAGACCATCATCAACTACATTCCCGCTCCCGAAGGTGACCCCGAGGCAGCTACCCAGGTACTGATCAGTACCATCGATTATAATGAATATGTAGGACGTATCGGTGTCGGTAAGGTAGACAACGGTACCATCCGTGTGAATCAGGATGTGGTCATCTGTAACCACCACAACCCCGACAAGATCATCAAGACCAAGGTTAGCAAGCTGTACGAGTTTGATGGTCTGAATAAAGTAGAGGTAAAGGAAGCAGGCATCGGTTCCATCGTTGCCGTCTCCGGTATCAGCGAGCTTCACATCGGTGACACCATCTGCTCTCCGGAAAATGTGGTACCCATTCCTTTCCAGAAGATCAGTGAGCCCACCATCGCCATGCAGTTCATGGTAAATGATTCTCCTCTGGCAGGCCAGGAGGGTAAATTCGTTACCAGCCGTCACCTGCGTGACAGACTGTTCCGCGAGTTAAATACCGATGTATCCTTACGTGTGGAAGAGACCGATTCTCCCGACCGTTTCAAAGTATCCGGCCGTGGTGAGCTGCATCTGTCCGTGTTGATCGAGAATATGCGTCGTGAAGGTTTCGAATTCGCCGTAAGTAAGGCAGAGGTTCTGTATCATACCGATGAAAACGGTAAAAAGTTAGAGCCTATGGAGCTGGCTTATATCGATGTCCCCAACGAGTTTGCCGGTGCTGTCATCGAGAAGCTGGGACAGCGGAAAGGTGAGCTTCGCAACATGGGTTCCATCTCCGGCGGCACTTACACCCGTCTGGAGTTCTCCATCCCCGCAAGAGGACTGATCGGTTACCGTGGCGAGTTCATGACCGACACCAAGGGTAACGGTATCCTGAACACCGTATTCGATGACTACGGTCCCTACAAGGGAGATATCCAGTATCGTAAGATGGGTTCCCTGATCGCTTTCGAATCCGGTGAATCTATCACCTACGGTCTGTACAATGCACAGGAACGCGGTACTCTCTTCATCGGACCCGGCGAGAAAGTATACTCCGGTATGGTCATCGGTCAGACCGGCCGCAGTGAGGACATCGAGATCAATGTCTGCAAGAAAAAGCAGCTGACCAACACCCGTTCCTCCAGCGCCGACGAAGCTCTGCGTCTGACACCGCCCAAGATCCTGTCTCTGGAGCAGGCTCTGGACTTCATCGATACCGACGAGCTGTTGGAGGTAACTCCCACAAACCTTCGTATCCGTAAGAAGATCCTGGATCCGACCCTGAGAAAACGTGCCATGATCAATAAAAAAGCTTAACTTAATAAGACTAGAATTTAAAAATACCTCCCTGTATTCCGGAAACGGTAACAGGGAGGTATTTTTGTAAGCTTAAAAGCTGTTTCTATTTTTGGCTGTTGATATAGTTGATCAATCCCTCTGCGGCAATGATCTTCTGCATGAACTCGGGGAATGCCTGTCCCTGGAAGCTCTCGCCGGTGGTGAGATCTTTGATCACGCCGGTATTGAAGTCGATCTCGACTTCATCGCCATTGCTGATCTTGCGGGATGCCTCTGGACACTCAATGATGGGCAACCCGATATTGATGGCATTGCGGTAGAAGATTCTGGCAAAGGTCTCTGCGATGACGCAGCTGACGCCTGCCGCCTTGATGGCGATGGGGGCATGCTCTCTGGAAGAGCCGCAGCCGAAGTTTTTCTCCGCTACGATAATGTCACCTTTTTTCACATTTTTGATAAAGTCCTTGTCAATATCCTCCATGCAGTGAGTCGCCAGTTCTGCAGGATCAGAAGAATTCAGGTATCTTGCGGGAATGATAACATCTGTATCCACGTTATCCCCGAATTTGAAAACTATTCCTTTTGCATTGTTCATTTTCTATTACCTCTTTTATTTTATTTCAGTTCACAAGGGCAGGAAATCTTGCCGGTGATAGCGCTGGCTGCTGCCACTGCAGGGCTCGCCAGATAGATCTCACTCTTTACATGTCCCATACGTCCCACGAAATTACGGTTGGTCGTGGAGACACATCTCTCTCCCTCCGCCAGGATGCCCATATATCCGCCAAGGCAGGGTCCGCAGGTAGGTGTACTTACCACTGCTCCCGCTTCGATGAAGGTCTTAAGAAGTCCCTCTTCCATTGCCTGCATGTAGATGGACTGGGTGGCGGGGATCACGATACAGCGCATTCCCTTTGCCACATGTCTGCCTGCAAGTACCTTCGCTGCGGTGCGCAGATCGTCGATACGTCCGTTGGTACAGGATCCGATCACTACCTGATCAATGGCAATGGGCTCCATCTCGTGGATCTCATCGATAGTATGTGTATTCTCCGGCAGATGAGGGAATGCCACGGTAGGCCGTAAAGTGCTCAGATCAATGGTATATTCTGCATCGTACTGTGCATCCGGATCTGCTTCAAATACCTTATAGGGGCGTTTTGAATGCTCTTTCATGTAAGCAATAGCCTTCTCATCCACAGGGAAAATACCGTTCTTACCGCCGGCTTCGATAGCCATGTTGGCAATGGTGAAGCGGTCATCCATGGACAGATTAGCAATACCGTCTCCCACAAATTCCATAGACTTATACAGTGCACCGTCCACACCGATCATGCCAATGATATGTAAGATCACATCCTTACCGCTGACCCATTCTGCGGGTTTGCCGGTCAGATTGAATTTGATCGCCGCAGGTACTTTGAACCATGCCTTGCCGGTAGCCATACCGGCTGCCATATCCGTGCTTCCCACACCGGTGGAAAATGCACCCAGCGCACCGTAAGTACAGGTATGGGAATCCGCACCGATGATCACATCTCCGGCTACGGTAAGTCCTTTCTCGGGAAGCAGTGCATGTTCGATACCCATCTCTCCTACTTCGAAATAATTGGAGATCTCATTGCGTCTTGCAAACTCACGGACACATTTGCAGTGCTCCGCAGATTTAATATCCTTATTGGGAACAAAATGATCCGGTACCAGTGCGATCTTATCCTTATCAAACACTCCCTGTACCTTCATTTTATCCATTTCCTTGATTGCCACCGGACTGGTGATATCGTTGCCCAGCACCAGATCCAGCTGTGCCTCGATCAGCTGTCCTGCCTGTACCTGCGCAAGGCCCGCTGCCTGTGCAAGTATCTTCTGTGTCATTGTCATTCCCATTGTTTACTGCTCCTTTTTCTCTTCATACAGCTTTTCTATTTCAGAACCCGGGAACAAAATCTGCCTCTTTCAGGCTATTCTCCGGATTTTGGAATAGATACATTGTAGCACACTCATTTGTAATTGAAAACATCCACATTTAACGTATTTCTACGCAAATGTGGATGTTTTGGCTTTGATTCATTGATCTATTTTAATATTACAATGTAATACTTTTTATGATTGTAGTGGTTGTTTTTCTTTGTCTCCGGTCGTCACTTTGTCCCCGGAATTGTCGTAGTTCCCGCTCTCTGGCTTTACTTTCCAGATCAGCACCACCTTGAATAAATCTCCGTCCAGTTCGATCCGGAACTTTCCGCCTTGAATTTCTGTAAAGCTTTTTGCAATTGCCAGTCCCAGTCCGCTTCCTTCCGTGTTACGGGAAGCATCCCCTCTCACAAATCGCTCGGTCAGTTCCTCTCCCGATACGGATAATTCCTGCGCTGTAATATTTTTTAAGATAATGGTCACCTCATCCTTTGCCGTAAAACCGTTGACATAGACTCTGGTTCCCGGCAGAGCATATTTTGCAATATTGCCAAACAGATTTTCAAAAATCCGGAAAGTCTTCTGACTGTCTAACGGCACGATGACCTTCTCCTCCGGGAGACTCATCCGCATTTCCAGTCCGGCTCCCGCCAACTTATCTTCCATCTCGAATTCGACCTGTTTCACCATGCTTACGATATCCACATCACGGATGTCGAGCGTGATATTCTGGGAATTTGCCTTGCTGACTTCGAACAGGTCCTCGATCAATGCCTTCAGGCGCAACGATTTACGATCCAACGTCTCTAAGTACTCCTTCCGCTGTTCTTCCGTCACTCCCGGCTCCTGTAGCAGCTTTACATAAGTAATGATAGCTGTCAGTGGCGTCTTCAGATCGTGGGATACATTCGTGATCAGTTCCGACTTCATCCGCTGGCTCTTCACTTCCTCCGCCACCGCATTACGGAAGCCTTCCTCGATCCGGTAGATCTGCGGTTTAAAGGGTTCAAACACGCCCAGATCTTCCTCTATGGTCACGTTCAGATTACCCTGAGCGATCTCATTGGTGGCCTTTAACAGCAATCCGTACTTTTTCTGCAATTTGCTGACATAACGCCGCAGTACAAAATACAGTACCACAGAATAAATGACTGCGATCGTCACTCCTCCCAGAGGAAGGCTGCATACGATCACCAGAATCAGGGCATTCCACAATACGATCCGCAGGATCAGTTTTTTGGCATCCTTCGTCACATCAAAATGCTCTGCATCATGATAGACATCCACCACCTTATCCCTGCCAATGGAGAATCCCTTCTTCATTCCTCTCCACAATTTTTTCCAGAAAGGCACTAACAGATAGCACAAGCTGTGCTGTTTCAAATACGCTCTGGCTCCCTGAACCCGCATTGCCCGCAGGGATACTCCCAAGCACCAGGCAATGAAAAACAAGGTTGCCACCGCCAGAACATTTAATGCATAGGTCAGTATTATGGTTAATAACTGTATCTGCGCACTGTTTCCACGTAAAACTGTGCCCAGCGCATGACCGCTTCTCACCCAGGATACCAGTCCTACCACCTGTTCACTTCCGATGCCGGCGATCACCACAAGGATCACAACAATCGCCTCGACAGGCAGCTTCAGCAGCATCACCTTCTCCCAGGCTCTCTCTTCCCCAAGTCCCGGAAATACAAGCGCCAGCAGGAAGATCAACAGTGCCAGGATCAGAAACATCTGCTGACATCCGGACAGATAATAGGATGCATACTGCTCTCCCATGGAAAAGTAAACACTGACATTGTTCATATCCTGATCATAATAAATATACTGACCGTTCTGTCCCAGGCTCTGTGCCGCCTGTCTGGAGATGCAGAAGGTGATCTCACAATTTTTCGGCATTTCCAGCCGGAACATGGTATTATGACCGGCATCGATCGTTGTGCCCATATTGGCATCCACCATTCGCGTAAGACCACAATTACGGATCACTTCCGCCGCTGTCTTACGAAGGGTTGTCGTATCCGATCCGATCACCGTATTTCCTAAGGTGGCATCATTTCCATAGGCATCAAATACAAAAGTCAGATAAAAGCTCTGTTCCTCCGCCACGATATCCGTATCCGCCAGATTACTTAGGGTCTCTCCGGTCTGAGTATCCCGGATCCTATAATCATACAAATTATTCAACTGACCAAAGGAGTTTTCCAGGGTATTGAAATGTTCTTCCAAGTATTCCCCGGTCTGCGCCGCCAAGATTCCCTGGGCCGCATAGTTTTCGGGATCTGCTCCTTCCGGTATCGTGAGCTCCTCCGTATCTCCATATGCCACTTCCGCCCGTTTCCGGTCATCATTGAGCCATTCGTTTCCCTCCGTGGGCTGCATATACAATTCCCCATAGCTTAAGGAAGTCTGGTGTTCTTTGTTGTACAGATCGCGGTAGAGCAGATAACAGTTCTGATACAGATAAGTAATCGTATTCGACGTCTCCAGCGGATCCGCAATGTATTGTTCATTCCTCCTGCTCTCCGCTCTACGCTCGAAGATTCCGTAGCAGGCGGTAAAAATACCGGAAGCTGCCAGACTGACAATCAGTCCAATGATCAGCCATTTGACTGCAGGCTTTGTGTTTTCTCGGTTTTCCCGTTTTTCCGTTGTCTCCGCTTTCACAGCCTCTGTTACCTGTTCCATTCTTACACCTCTCCGGTCATTTCCCTCTGTCTGCCGAAACGCTTTGTTTCCCACATCCGCATTTATTGTTTGTCGATCTTATATCCTACACCCCATACCACTTTCAGATACTTGGGATTTCGCGGATCGATCTCGATTTTTTCGCGGATATTCCGCACATGTACCATAATGGTATCGGTGTTGACCGCTTTCTCGTTCCAGATACGTTCGTAGATTTCATCTGCTGAGAAGACTCTTCCGGGGTTTTTGATGAGAAGCTGAACAATCTTAAATTCCATCGGTGTCAGTTTCACCGGCTCACCGTCAACGGACACCTCCACGGTATCTTCGTTCAGCTCAAGGCCGCCGATCTCATAGATGTGATCCCCGCTGTCCTTCTCACTCACCGCTGCCAGATACTTGGAATAGCGCCGCAGATGGGAATTTACGCGCGCGAGAAGCTCCAGCGGCGTAAAGGGCTTTGTCACATAGTCGTCCGCCCCCATGTTCAGCCCCATGATCTTGTCAACCTCCTCGGACTTTGCCGAAAGCATGATCACGGGAAAATCCTGTCCGCACGCGCGCAGCTTCATCAGCATCGTGACACCGTCCATCACAGGCATCATAATGTCTACAATGGCAAGATGAGGCTCTTCCTGTTCTGCCACCTTCAGACCCTCCGCGCCGTTTGCTGCCTGATAGACCTCATAGCCCTGATTGCGCAGATAAATCTCTATTCCCTCCCGGATTTCCTTGTCGTCCTCAACTACCAGAATCTTGCTCACGTTCTTGCGGATGAAGATGCTCTGGCGTACTGGTGCCAGCTTAGGCTTGTCATCGGAAGCAGGTTGGGAATTCTGCTTCGTTTCCTGGCTTGCCTGTCTGATGGCTTCCTGATTT
>OIZX01001648.1_pt1 | contig 11165 bp, 11 predicted proteins | sample 1588621 | NCBI WGS metagenome assembly OIZX01 (sample SAMN03283276) | human gut metagenome | biome: human-associated habitat; material: feces | host: Homo sapiens | place: Peru | collected 2012
CCCGCCCCTTACATGCTTCTGCGATAAAAGCGGGCGGACAGAGTCGTCCGCCCCTACAAAATCAGATTCTCCTTAAGTAACAGTGAATAGCGAAAAAACGAACCCGCGTTTGTTCTTTATTCACTATTACTTATTGCTTTTTCTATATGCACAACTTTTTCTAAAGAAAGAGAGGAACATATCGTATGCCAGACGAAAAAACCGGCCGTTTGGACGAGGAATATGTCGTCCAGATGAAAGGGATCACGAAGGTGTATCCCAACGGCGTCGCGGCCAATCAGGATGTGGATTTTAACCTCCGCAGGGGCGAAATTCATGCGCTGATGGGCGAAAACGGCGCCGGCAAGTCCACGCTCATGAAGATGCTGTTCGGTCTGGAACAGCCGACGAGCGGCGAAATTTGGGTACACGGCGAAAAGCTGACACTCTCGTCTCCCACCGTCGCCATTTCCCACGGAATCGGCATGGTACACCAGCATTTCATGCTCGTGCCGAGCCTGACCGTCGCAGAAAACATGGTGCTCGGCATGGCCCCGCGCAAGGGTCTGTTCATCGACCACGCGAAGGCCGTCGCCATCACGAAGGAATACGCGGAAAAATACAACCTGCACGTCGAGCCGGAGGCCAAGGTCATGGACATCCCGGTCGGCATGAAGCAGAAGGTCGAAATTCTCAAGGCGCTCGTGCGCGGCGCGAAGATTCTGATTCTCGACGAGCCGACGGCTGTTCTGACCACGCAGGAGACGGTCGAGCTGTTCAAGGAGCTGCGGCATTTAAAGGAGCAGGGCTATACCATCGTCTTCATCTCGCACAAGCTCAACGAGATCATGGAGATCACTGACCGGCTGACGATCATGCGCGGCGGGCGCTCGATGGGCGTTTACAACACACGCGACGTGACGAAGGAAGAAATTTCGCGTCTGATGGTCGGCCGCGACGTCATTCTGAACGTGCAGAAGGACAAGGCCCAGCCGGAGGACGTCGTGCTGCGCGTGCGCGATGTCGAATATGTCAACGAATGGCACAAGAAGATGCTGGACAGGATCTCCTTCGACGTGCGCCGGGGCGAAATTCTCGGTATTGCAGGCGTCGAGGGCAACGGTCAGAAGGAGCTGGTCGATATGCTCTTCGGCTTCCTGACACCGAACGCAGGCACGGTGACGATGCAGTCGGAAAGCATTCTCGGCCTTTCGCAGCAGAAGCTGCGCGACAGGGGCGTCGCCCTCATTCCGGAGGACCGTATGCTCTACGGCATCGCGGGCAGCGCGTCCATCGAGGAAAACCTCATTTCCGACCGCTCGGCGGAAAAGCGTCTGAACCATGGGCCGCTTTTCAACATGAAGGCCATTCACGACGAGGCGGACAAGCTGATTGAGGACTATGCCGTTTTGTGCAAGTCCCGCAAGCAGCAGGTCGGGATGCTCTCCGGCGGCAACATTCAGAAGGTCGTCGTCGCGCGCGAATTCTCCGGCAATCCGGTGCTCATTCTCGCCGACCAGCCGACGCGCGGCATTGACGTCGGTGCAACAGAATTCATCCGCAAAAAGCTTGTCGAGCTGTCGCGCTCCGGCATTGCGGTGCTGCTGATCTCGGCAGATCTGGCGGAGGTCATGGAGCTGTCCGACAGTCTGATCGTCATGCACGGCGGCAGGATTGCCGCGTATTTTGAAGACACCTCCACCCTCACCGACGATGTGATGGGCGAATATATGCTCGGTCTCAAGACCCAGAGCGAAGAGGAAATCAGGAGGGTTTGCCATGACTAAGAAACGTCAGATCCTGTTCTCTGTGACCCGCGGCCTGCTCGCCATTCTGATCGCGATTCTGGTGGCGACGCTGCTGATCTTCCTGTCGGCAGACGGAAGCAGCTTCTCTGAGAAGCTTTCTGCCACCGGCGACGCATTAAAGCAGCTGCTCGTCGGCCCGCTGTTCCGCATGGGCCGGAACGGCACCGCCTTTGATTTCAAGCGCCTGACCGACATTCTGGCCTCGATGATCCCCATCATCTTCACCGGCCTTTCCGTCTGCGTCATGTTCTCCGCCAACCAGTTCAACCTCGGCGCGGAGGGCGGCATCATGCTCGGCGCGTTCACGACCGGCATGGTCGCGGTCTATGTGCCGATGGCGGCGTTTTTGCATCCGGTCGTGGGCGTTCTGGCCGGCGGTCTGGCCGTGGCGGCGATCATGCTGCTGCCGGCGCTTTTAAAGACCAAGCTGGATGTGAGCGAGATGGTCTGCTCGCTGATGCTCAACTACATCATCATGTATCTCATCAAATACCTGATGAATACGTATCTTGCCGACAAGACCAAGGGCCAGATTCAGTCGTATGAATTTCTGGAGACATCCAAAATTGCGCCGCTCATTGACAACGGCTCGAAGCTCTCGTGGGGCTTTGTCATTGCGATTGCGTGCGTCGTGCTGATCGGCCTTTTCATGTTCAACACCCGCTGGGGCTACACCATCCGCATGATCGGCATCAATCAGGCGTTTGCCAAATATTCCGGCATGAAGGTTGCGACGGTCATCGTGCTGTCGCAGGTGCTGGGCGGCTTCCTGGCCGGTATCGGCGGCGGCATCGAAATGCTGGGCCGGTACCCGACGTTCTCGTGGAGTTCGCTCCCCGGCTACGGCTGGACGGGCATTACGATTGCGATTCTCGCGGGCAACAACCCGTGGTTCGTGCCGTTCGCGTCGTTCTTCATGGCGTATCTCACAAAGGGCTGCGAGCTGATGGCGACGTATGCGAACGTGCCGTCGCAGCTGATCGATATCATTCAGGGCGTCATTTTCCTGTTCTTCGCCGCCGAGCAGTTCCTGTCAAAATACCGGCAGAAGCTGGTCGTCAAGACGGCGCAGGAGGAGCTTGCCGCGAAGGCTGCGCTCGAAGCGCAGAAGGGAGGTGCCGAGCGTGCTTGATTTTCTGAAAATGCTGCTGACGCCGGAGTTCTTCTTCTCCATCATCCGTATTTCCGCGCCCATTCTGTTTGCAACGCTGGCGGCCATTGTGGTCGAAAAGGCGGGCTTCTGCAACATCGGTCTGGAGGGCCTGATGATGTTCTCCGCGCTGACCGGCTCGCTCGTGTCCTATTACGCGCACAGCTGGGTCTGGGGCTTGCTTGCCGCGCTGGCCATCGGCGTTCTCATGAGCCTGATGATGGGCTTCTTCGCCTTCCAGCTCAAAACCGATATTACGCTTGTCGGCATCGCCATCAACATGATGGGTTCCGGCGGCACGCTGTTTTTGTGCAAGGTCATCACAAACCTGACCGAGGGCACGTCCATGGCGTCCTCCACGGGCCTCATCACCTCAAACCTGCTGATTCCAAGCGTCAGCATTCCGCTGATTGACAAGATTCCCTTCCTGGGCGGCGTCATTTCGGGCCACAATCTGCTGACGTGGGTGGCGTTCATCTGCTGTGCGCTCACGAGCGTCATGCTGTATAAGACAAGCCTCGGCCTCAATATCCGCGCGGTCGGCGAAAACCCGAACGCGGCCAGCTCTGTCGGCGTTTCCGTGCTGAAGATCAAATACATCGCCATCGGCTTCTCCGGCCTCATGTGCGGCTTCGGCGGCGCGTTCATGTCGATGTATTATGCGGCCGGCTGGTCGCTTGACATGGTCGCCGGACGCGGCTTTATCGCGCTGGCCGCACAGGCCATGGGCGGCGGCGAATGCCTCGGCGGTATGCTGTCCTCGCTCGTGTTCGGCTTTGCGCAGGCGCTGGGCATCAAGTTCTCCGCCGTCGGCCTCGACTCGAACCTCGCCTCCCCCATCCCCTACGCCGTTACCATCATCGGCCTTGTAATCTTCTCCCTCGTGCGGCGCAGCCGCGCGAAGAAGCTGCACTCGGCTGCCGCGCTCAAATAAGGAGGGCTTTATGTCCGAACGCAAAAAGATCCCCGTCATTCTCGACGGCGACCCCGGCCATGACGACGCCATTGCGTGGGTCCTGGCGCGGGCCAGCCGGGAGCTTGAGATTCTTGCCGTAACGTCCTGCTGCGGCAACCAGACGATTGAAAAAACGACCTATAACGCGCTGCGTGTCTGCACGCTCATCGGCCTGCACGCGCCGGTCGGAAAAGGCTGTACGCACCCGCTTCTGAACGACGTAATGAACGCGCCGTCCGTCCACGGTGAATCGGGCCTTGACGGCCCGGCGCTGCCGGAGCCTGCGTTCGAAGCCTCTGCGCTTTCCGCGCCGGAGCTGATGGCGAAGGTACTGCGCGAATCGCCGGAGCCCGTCACCATCGTGGCGACCGGCCCGCAGACGAACGTCGCGGCGCTGCTGCTGTCGCACCCGGAGCTGAAGTCCAAAATTGCCCGCATTTCCCTCATGGGCGGCGGCATCGCCACCGGCAACTGGACGCCTGCGGCGGAGTTCAACATCCTCGTCGACCCGGAGGCGGCAAAAATTGTGTTCACATCCGGCATTCCCATCACGATGGCCGGTCTGGATGTGACGGAAAAGGCGCTCATTATGCCGGAGGATTTTGAGCGCGTGCGTGCGCTCGGCAACCCCGTCAGCGATATCGTTGCGCAGTGGCTGGAGTTCTTCTACAGGTTCCACCGCTCCATCGGCTACGCCGGTGCGCCGATGCACGACCCGTGCGCGGTCATGGCGCTCATTTATCCTGAAATTTTCACCATCCGGCCCATGTACGTGCAGGTCGAAACGGCGGGCGAATACTGCCGCGGCACGACCGTGGGCGATCTGCTCGGCTTCTCCGGGCACGCGCCGAACGCGGACGTGCTGATGGGCGTTGACCGGAACCGCTTCGCCGAGCTGCTGGTCGAAGCCATCAAATTCTACGGGGAGGCAGAGGCATGATAAACAAACAGATTCCCGTCTGGCTTGACTGCGACACCGGCACGGATGATTCCGTTGCAATCATGCTGGCGCATGCGCTGCCGGAGCTTTCGGTCGTCGCGCTGTCCGCCGTGGCGGGCAACAGTCCCCTGTATAACACCTTCCCGAACACGCGGCGCATCGTGCATCTGCTGGGAGCCGATTACCCGGTCTATCCCGGCGCTGACCGCCCTCTTGTACGCGAGCCGCACGTGGCGGGCAAGTTCCACGGCGAAAACGGCCTCGGCGACGTTGAGCTGCCGCTGCCGGACAGTGCGCCGGAAACCACGCCTGCGTGGGATGCGCTCTATGAAACGGCAAAGCGTATGCCGGGCGAATTGCGTCTGGTCGCGACCGGGCCGCTGACGAACGTGGCAATCGCGCTGACAAAATATCCGGAGCTGAAGCTTCTTCTGCACTCCATCGCCCTGATGGGCGGCGCAGCCGTCGGCGGCAATGTGACGCCTGCGGCGGAGTTCAACATTTACGACGACCCGGACGCGGCGCAGATCGTGTTCAAATCCGGCGTGCCGCTTGTCATGTGCGGTCTGGACGTGACGATGCAGGCTGAGCTCCGCCCCGCAGACTGGGACGAAATGGCCGGATACGGCAATCGCTGCGGCAGTCTGGTACGCGAGCTGTTTGCCTGCGCGTGGAGCGCGGTGCAGACCGTCGGGCTTACGGGCGTTGCCCAGCACGACTCCTGCCCCGTCCTGTATCTTGCCCATCCGGAGCTGTTCGAAGGAAAAATGGCGGGTGTTTTCGTAGAAACGCAGGCCGAGCTCACGCTCGGCAAAACCGTCACCGATTTGCAGAGCGACAAGAAATTCGAAACGAAAAACGCGCTCGTACTGCTGAAGCTCGACCGTGAGAAATTCATGCAGCTCCTGAAAGACTGCATCCGGACGCTTCCGTAAATACACGATACCCCGTATGCCTGGCATACGGGGTGTTTGTTTGTCCCCCAAGGCTCCCTTCTTGGGCAGCCGATGATGGAATCTGGCCTATCGTTCTGCTGTGAAGGGTTCGCCTGCTGCCCCTCACAGAGCCGAACGTGCGGGTTTCCCGCATCCGGCTGGCCGCTTGCCGTTTCGCTTTTGGAATAGGGGTCAGGCGCAATGGCGCACATGTCTTCACTTCTCAAAAACGATTCCATCGTAACTATGGTGTGATTGTCGGCCCCGGTTGTAACTTTGGGTTTTTGTGTTATAATGTGTTTTAGTATGGTTTTTGGGTATTCGGATTCCCAGCATTATAAAATGATGACCGGCAAACGGATTAAGTTCTGATTATGGGACAGCAAGTTTTTTATAATTTCAAATATGGATGATGGGGGATACTACCATGTCAGCTAACAACAGATACATTACCTCAGCAGAGAGCCTTGTCACCACCCATGAAGAAACGAGAGCGGGTTTTTTGAGCATAGCACTTGAAAAGAACCGAGTGGGCGATCCTTTTGTAAAAAACGCGCTTGCTTTTAAGGCTATGGTTGCTCACACACATTGCGCAGAAGATTTATTAACCATTCCGCAAGTGCGTCCGTTTTTGATTACCGCTGCGGGGCTTTCTGACAAGTCTCTTGCCTACCTCAATGAGGATGATCAAACGCTGGCTATTCAGGAACTAATTGATAAGTTCTTGAAACCTGCTGGAGCAAACTATATTGATGAGGCCACCTTTAGATATCTTCTAATTAAAGGGGACGCTGTTGGCGGCAGTATGAGAAATAAAATTGGAGCTTTAGGGCAAGAACGGTTGATTCGTGCAATCTATTCAAATATGAGTGTACGAGGCATCCGCTGCAAGAGACTTCTAAAAGATTCAGAACGGTGGTCAACTGTTAATCTGGGTGAACCAGGAGCTGAGGCCAACATCAAAGCCCTCAATTGGACTAACGATTCCGGAGAAAGAATCCTTGTGTTTAACGCAACAATACCGACAGTGAAAAACAACGTTGATATTTGCCTCTTTTCGAGTAATATAGATGACTGCGCTCCCAAGACGCTCGTGCATCACAATGAGCGAGCTCTGATGTTCGGGGAGTTGAAAGGCGGAATTGATCCCGCGGGTGCAGATGAGCACTGGAAGACGGGAAACACGGCCTTGAACAGAATCAGAACAAGTTTTGCCGCAGCGGGTTATCCCCAAATGATGACTTCGTTTGTCGGTGCGGCCATTGAACGAGCTATGGCTGAAGAAATATACGCACAGCTGGAATCTGGGACGCTTACAAACGCCACAAATCTGACAAACCATAATCAGTTAATAGAATACTGTAACTGGTTAATTGAACTGTAAGGAACTGTTGTATGATGGAGCAGTTAACATTATCCGGTACGCTTGGAATAGAGGAAGAGATTGCCGACAAAGCAAACTATATAGTTGACTCATTCTCGGCAGACAACTTTTGCCCTGAAGAAGCAAGGCAAGCCCTTGAGGAAAAGTATAAGCCCATTCTTGAGGTAACACGAAAATTTGATAGGAGAAGTGTCAGCTATCAGTTGAGCAAAAAAGATGCGCTTCATAGTTGGCTGAAATACAAAGAAGGCTTCTCGGCAGATCTTGTTAACATCCTTTTGGACGATATGGGTGCTGTTCCGGGTGACACGGTGATGGACCCTTTCATGGGCTCAGGGACCACAGCATTGGTTTGCCAAATGCGAGGAATTAACAGTATCGGATATGATATTATGCCGATTTCCGGGGTGTCTATTCGCGCAAAAGCAAATGTAATGAAGTACGATATTTCGGAGCTTCAAAAACTAATCGGAAAGTTTTCAGACTTACAGATGCCTGCAGATTATTCTGGCAGGACTCCCTATATCACGATCACCGACACGGCATATCCTGATTTCAATGAAAAATTCATTCAGTATGCTGCAGAATGGATCGCTGCCAGTTCATATTCTCCCGAAGCAAAGAATCTATTCACACTGTGCATGATTAATTCGTTGGAAAGGTGTAGTTATACATCAAAAAGCGGTCAGTATCTGAGCTGGGACTCAAGATCAAAGAAAGTAATCAATGCCAACAAAGAAAGAGCGGCATCCGGCAGAAAACTGCTTCCTGAACACCATTGCCGAGAAATCGTTGAGAATATAAAAGATGCCGTAATCGATGAGCTTGGGCATGTTCTTTCTGATATAAAGATGATTCAGTCAAGCGGGTATACAGATTCGCAGGCTGCTATTCAGTACAAACAGAATAGTGTGCTGTTTGAGCTGCCTCAGATTCCAGATGGGCTATTAAAGGGAGTCATTACGTCGCCGCCGTATTGTAATAGATACGACTACACAAGAACGTATGCTCTGGAACTTGTCTATTTAGGCATTGGAGAAAAAACCATTAAGGAAATGCGTCAGGCTCTGTTGTCATGCACCGTTGAGAGTAAACCTAAAACTGAAGCCTTGAGGGAGTACTATGCATCGATTGGGGCAAGCGAAAGGTTTGACTACATCTATTCCACAATTAAATCTAATCCGGCTTTCCAAGAAATCCTTAAAGCAATGGATATGAGGAAAGAAAACGGTGACTTAAATAATAATGGCGTCATCCGAATGGTTGAAGGATATTTCACGGAACTGGCATTCATTTACGCAGAGCTTTACAGGGCTTGCAAAAAAGGAGCAATGGTGGCCTTTGTAAATGATAATGTGAGATATGGCGGTGAAGTTATCCCTGTGGATTACTTATCGACCAGTTTTGCAGAGCAGTTTGGGTTCACTCCCGTGAAGGTATATTGCTTGAAACAACAAAAAGGAAACAGCAGTCAGCAGATGAAAAAATATGGACGGGTTGCTCTTAGAAAGAGTGTAACAATTTGGAGGAAAGACTAATTCTGCGACCGTGATTTTAGGTTGTTCTGATTAGATATAGAGGTAGAAAAATGTTTGACCATTCAAAACTTGCAGATGTGTTTGCAGCGTATAAGCAGGACTTCGTCTCAACGCAGTGGGGCAACGAAAAATACAAATGGGAAGCCGTCAAATGGTTTCATATGCGAAGAACACAGCGGCGGAATTCAGCAGTGAACCGCATCGGGTATCTGGAATGCTTCTGTATGCCGCAACAGACGAAGCAATTCAGCCGGATAACAGCTATCAGATGAGCGGCAATCAAATCAGTGTGAAGACTCTTGATTTAAACCGGAATTTTTCGGAAATCGCCGCACAGCTAAACGCAATCGTCGATAAGCACTTTGGGTAAGGACAATTTTTAACGATTTTCCCCCAACAGTTCAAATGTTCCTTTTTCAGTCCAAGATCCTGCTTGAGCCTGGCCGCAGCCAGAAATGCAGCCAATGCTCTTTTTTGACGGCTTAGGCCCAATACCCCCCTGTGACAGAAACGCATCCCCATAGGGCGAAACGAACGCAAAAAAATCGAAAAAGTTCTGATATCATCTTGTTTTCTCAGAAAATACGACAAAAAGTGCTCTTATCTTGATAGCCATTCTATCAAAATAAGAGCACTTTTATGGCGGAGCTGAGGGGAATACTCCGCCAGCTCCGCTGGCTCCGTGCCGCTCCGCATTGCTTTGCTGCGCAAAGCCTGCCGCGCTTCGCGCTGCTGCCGCGCAAGCGCGGCAGTATGCGTGTGGTCGAACCCGCAGGGTTTCTCGCGACCCTCGGTTTCACCATACAAAAAGCCACCCACAAGGGGTGGCTTTTTGTATGGTGGAGCTGAGGGGAATCGAACCCCTGTCCGAAAGCAACTTGACTGGACTTTCTCCGGGCGCAGTCTGTTATTTACATTCCCTCGGCGCGGCGGGAGCAGACACTCTACGCGCCTTGGTAGCTTCATGATGCATGACGCAGGCAAAGCTTACTGCGTTCACGGACGCCACTAAATCACGCCCAAGCCCGGCTCGTGGCCCTTCCGGGGAGGACGGGCCGCCTAATTAGGCAGCCTGAGCAACGTAAGTGTTGTCAGTTAATTTAGAAAAATTGCCCGTTTTATGGAGGCCAGGCGCCTCCGCCCGCTTATCCAGCCTCACTGCCCCCGTCGAAACCAGTGCAGCCCCATATGGCAGCGGAAAGCCGCTGCGGATTGCTGGAAAACTTGAACTTAAACTCTCGTTGCTTTTATCATCCACTTCATGGGCAGAAGCTTGGCCACGAAGCGGTAGAACTTATTGAATGCGGTCGGCGTGTAGAATGTCCGGCCCTTCTTTGCTGCCCGGAGCGTCCCGGCGACGACCTTTACCGGGTCGCACCACGGGATATTGCCGAACAGGTCATGGTCGCCCGCGGCGTCGAAGAACTCAGTCTTCATGGGGCCGGGACAGACGGCTGTGACGGAAATGCCCTTGGGCCGCAGCTCGTCGGCGATGCCGCCGGTAAAGGCGGAGACATACGCCTTGGAGGCGCTGTAGACCGTCATGCGGGGCGTGGGGCAAAAGGCCGCGATGGACGAAACGTTGATGATCTTCGCCCCGCGCGTCATAAACGGAACGACGGTCTGCGTGACCATGGTGAGCGCACGGACGTTGAGGTCGACCACGCGCATGACGTCTGCCGGCGACGCACCAAAGCCGATATTGCCCGTCGTGCCGCAGCCCGCGTTATTGACGAGCACGCGCACGTCGGCCTTCTGCTCGGCAAGCTTTTCGCCGAGATATCGGAAGCTTTTGGAATCCAGCAGGTTCAGGCCCATGCAGACGAATTTCCTGTCCGGGAACTGCTGGGCCAGCTCTTCGAGCTTGCCCACGCGGCGGGCGATGAGCCAGAATTCCTCGATCTCCGGGAATTCCCGCACAAGCTGGCGCGTGAATTCCGCGCCAAGTCCGGCGGACGCGCCGGTAATGACGGCTGCGGTCATCCGCGTCCGTAGGGGTCGCGGAGCTTATCGGGCTCAGGATATTCCTCGCCCTTGGTGTCGACGCGGACGGAGGCGATCTTCTGCTCGGTGAGCGGACGGTCGTTGCCGTCGGTCTTGACGGCTGCGATCTTGTCGACCACGTCCATGCCCTCGAGAACCTTGCCGAAGGCCGCATACTGGCCGTCCAGAAACTCGCCATCCTCGTGCATGATAAAAAACTGGCTGCCAGCCGAAGGTGCTGGTGGTAGATCTTGGTGGCTTTACAGCGGATTATGCCCGGCTGGGTTCCGGATATGTCCGCATGTGACTCCTTGGAAAATGGTGTGATTTTGCTTTATAACCGCGTTCGTGCCAGAGCCAATGCGGAACTGGATGTTCTTTTGGACGAGAGCGAGATCGACTGCATTCTGCGCGGAGAGCACCGTGATGTGGCACCGGAGGTCGTGGAGCTGGTGGAGAAGGAAGCGCAGGAGTTCGTCAACGATCTGCTCAG
>OIZX01001649.1_pt1 | contig 11164 bp, 10 predicted proteins | sample 1588621 | NCBI WGS metagenome assembly OIZX01 (sample SAMN03283276) | human gut metagenome | biome: human-associated habitat; material: feces | host: Homo sapiens | place: Peru | collected 2012
TTTTATTCCTCCCTGCGGAACAGCGATTTACTCTATTTTTGCCAATTCCTCCCGGGCGCGGTACTATGATATTATCATTCTTGGCTCCGATATTCAGGAAGAAACCAAGAACCTGCTCTGTGGAATGTTCAGGACAGAGACAAACTTCTCCATTCGTTTTATCAATGCGGCGCCGCTTGTTCAGAACTATGACCTGCAGGCGCATTACCATATTACCGTGGAAACCTTTTACCGCTTCCTGATACAGGAATTACTCCCGGACTATGACAAGGTTTTGTATCTGGACGGTGATTTGATCTGTGAGCAGGATGTGGCAAAGCTATATGATACGGACGTAGACGGATTTCTACTTGCCGCTGTTCGGGATCCGGACATGCTGGGAAATCTCAATCTAAAGCCCCGGCGGGTAGAGTATCTGCGGCAGGAACTGAAAATGGCGGAACCCTACGATTATTTTCAAGCCGGTGTTCTCCTTATGAATCTGAAGGAGATGCGTCGCGCATATTCGGTTTCCCAATGGCTTGAATATGCAACACATCCGTATCTGTACTCGGATCAGGACGTGCTGAACCGGTATTGTCAGGGGAAAGTTCTGTACTTGGATATGGCATGGAATGTCCTGATGGATTTAGACAATTTCCGTGTTTCGGAAATCATTTCCGCCGCGCCGGAGAACGTCAGGCAGGCTTATCTGGATTCCAGAAAAAATCCAAGCATTGTTCACTATGCAGGTTACCGGAAGCCATGGAAATATCCGGATGTGGATTTTGCCCCCCGTTTTTGGAAGTACGCCAGATATACGCCGTGGCATGAACAGATGCTTCTGGACATAGTTCGGCAAATGCAGAAAGACGCCTCCTTCCCTGTCCGCGCAAAAGCAGCATTTCTCCGCGTCCGAAGTCGGTTGCTGCCTCAGTCTCTCCGTCAGTGGATTAAGAAGCGGCTGGGACGGGAAGATATTTAAAAAGGAAGGTTTGCAAAATGGAATTCGATTTTACTCGCCAACCCGGAGAAAAAGACTGGTGCCTTGGCTATGTTAAAACGGAAAAGCCGCTGGTCTCCATCATTACGCCTTTTTATAACGCCTGTGATTTTATTATGCAGACGGTAAAATGCGTTCTGAACCAGACTTTCCCTTATTTCGAGTTGATTGTTGTTGACGATGGCTCCACCGATGCAAAAGCACCGGAAATCTTGGAAAAAGTTGAACAGATGGATCCCCGTATTCGTGTGCTGCACAAAGAAAACGGAGGGCTTGCCTCTGCCAGAAATTACGGTGTGCACAATTCCAAAGCAGATTTCATCTTGCCGCTGGATGCCGATGACCTGATAGAGCCGACCTTTTTGGAGTACTGTTGGTGGATGCTGCAAAAGAATCCCGACGCGGCTTGGGCTTATACCGGGAGTCTTGGATTTGGAAGCATAGAATACCTTTGGGAGCATCGTTTTGATCCTATCTTGCTGAAACGTCAGAACCATCTGACTGCCACCGCATTAATTCGAAAAGAGAGAATTCTGGCGGTGGGCGGTTATGAAGAGCGGAGAAACTATAATGAAGACTGGCTCCTGTGGCTCAAGCTGGTAGCCGCAGGCGGCTATCCTGCCCAGAGTACCGGGGAGCCTCTTTTCTGGTATCGCCGTTCCAATTCCGGAGAGCTTTCCAGGGTAATGGACAAGGGTAACAACGAAAAGCGGAACAAGGAACTGATTGCGCAGGCTGCCGCCCGGGTTGAAAATCCGAAAAAACCGGTAATTTACCCGCAATCGAACACCTTCAATTGGGCAAAGCCAAAGCTGTCCCAGTGGGAACTGCACGTCCATTCCGAAAAACGAAAAACAAACATTCTGTTTCTGTTCCCGCACATGGTCATGGGCGGGGCAGATAAGTTCAATCTGGATCTGATTTCCGGACTGAATCCGGATAAATTTGAAACCGGAATCATTACCATGATTCCAAGCCCGAATGAATGGCTCCAGCGTTTTCGGGAAGCAACCCCCAACATTTTCAATCTGCCAAACTTCATGGCACCGGATGATTATGCTGAATTTATCAGCTATTATATCAAAAGCCGTCAGGTAGATATTCTGTTTCTGAGCAATGCCTACCATGGTTACGCGCTGGCTCCGTGGCTGCGTCAGCAGTTTCCAAAGCTTGCGATTGTGGACTATGTGCACATGGAGGAGTGGTACTGGCGGGCAGGCGGCTACGCCAGAGCCAGCGGCGTAATTGGCAGCATTACGGAGAAAACCTATGTCTGTAATAGCGCTACAGGTGATGTGCTGATCTCCCACTTCGGTCGGAAACCGGAGAGCGTGGAGACGGTTCATATTGGAGTGGACGAGGTCTCTTTTCCCAGAGATCGCGTACAGCCCGGGAAACTCTATCAGGAGATGGGCATTTCCCCAGACCGTCCGATCATTCTGTTTATCTGCCGGATACATCCTCAGAAGCGTCCGTTTCTGATGTTGGAAATTGCCAAGCGCGTGGCAGAACGAATTCCAAATGCGGCTTTTGCCGTTGTTGGAGACGGTCCCCAGCTGCAAGAACTGCAAAGCAAGGCGTCCGGCTTGCATCTGGATCAGACGGTCTATTTTCTGGGTGCAAAGAAGGATGTCAAGCCCTATTACCGGGACGCGAAGGTGACGCTGGTTTGCAGTCTGAAAGAGGGGCTATCCCTGACGGCTTACGAGTCCTGCGCGATGGGTGTTCCGGTGGTCAGCGCCGACGTGGGCGGGCAGAAGGATTTGATAGACAATTGTGTGGGGGCACTGATTCCTTGCCTCCAAACAGAGGCGGATAGTCTGGATGCCCGAGTTTTCCCTGATGAAGAAGTGCAGGCATACGTGGATGCCATTTGTGACCTGCTGACAGATTCTGCGCGCTGGAATTCCGCATCTGAGGCATGCCGCAGGCGGATTGAAAAAGGCTTTACCATTCAAAATATGGTAAGCTACTTTGAAAGAGAATTCTGTCGTCTGGCAGAAGATTCTCAGGCAGCAGAGCAGCGCCAACACATTTCTGAAGCACTGAATCTCTGCACACCATTGGCAGCGGAAGTTTTTACATTGGAAATGCAGCTGCAAAAGGCAGAGGATGACCTCGTGCAGCATTCATCTACCACCTCTTCCTTTAAAACAATTCTGGAAAAAGCGAAAAATGAGCTGAAGGAACGCGGATTTCTATCTCTGCTTAAGAAAGCAGTTTGCTTTACTCGAAACAGAATTCTTAAACGTTATTGAATGTAGCGAATGTCGTTTGTTTTTGCTTTGCTATATCTATCAACTTAAATTCTTTCATAGTAAGGCACGCAAAGATGGGCTGCTCAGGAAAATGACTCTGTTTACACGTAAAAAGCAGGGCGAATCTTGTATAGGAGTTGTATATATAGAATGAGTACAAAGGAAAGAAGATCAATCTGGCTTCCATTCCTGATTTCGCTATTTATCATGATCCTTTTATTTGGCTGCTTTATGCAACCACATTATTCATCTGACAGCTATGCGAATCTTCATAATATAGATGTGGCTGTCCACATTAGAAACGGAAGAATCATAAGTGCTATTGTACAGAAAACAATGAATCTCATAAGATTCAACCCTGTACAGCATCAAAGTTTGACAATTGCTGTATCGCTATGTGTACTGGCACTCTGCATTACACTGATCTATTTGGAAATTCGCCCAAACTTGAAGGGAAAGCTGACAGCAGAAATACTTGTGTTGCTTAGCTTACAGCTTTTTTTTGCAAATGTCTTTTTTTCCGAATGGCTCATGTATGTAGAATCTGCAACGATTATCTGTATTGTTGGTCCACTGCTTTTATCGGTGTCGATTGTTCTTGCTGGTCGCAAAATCACGTGGAAGCGCATAACGGTATCTTTCCTGCTTTTACTGGCTGCTTTAAACATATACCAGCTATATATTGAATTCTACTTGACGTTGAGTTTGCTGATTGTTTACACCAGAGCAGAAGGTCTTTTAACGAAACACACATTGGGACATTCTGCTGTTATCGCATTAGTAGCTTTGCTTGCCTGTGTAATCACAATTGCTATTCAATCTACACTTCCCCAGCTTTTTGGAATAGTAGCAGGAGATCGTACAGCTGTTTTTGATCTTGAAAAGCTACTTGGAAACTTGAAAGTAATCAGTCGTGCTTGGAAACCAGTTTCATTGAACGCATATGGACTCTTACCGAATGCTGTATTTCCCGTGGTGTGGGTAATTCTATTTACACTTATGTTAAGAGAGCACTTCCGTTGTCACAACTTTGGAAACAGGATTCTTTACAGCCTAATTGCAATTGGAACAATAGCATTATTAACCTACGCTCCCCATATTATATCAAGTGTTGTTTGGATGGCACCTAGGACAATTGTAGGAACTTTTCATGTACCTATGTATATGGCTGTAAGCATCGGTGTTACGCAAGCATCCATTCCAGAGCAAAAAAACAGAATTCTAAAAATGACAATTACCGTCGTATTAGCGTTCCTTATGATAAATGCGTATGCAACTAATGGAGTATTAACAAACGCCATTGCAAACAATCGCATGGATCAGTACTGTGCCAACGAAATACAGGTGAGAATTGACCAGTATCAATCCGAAACGGGAATTGTGGTTAATAAGCTGGGAATTTGCAACGATCAATCGCCTGTATATCGATACCTGGGTGTGAAATACGTAACTCATGATTTAAATATTCGAGCGATGAATGTGGAATGGGGCAGTACTAACCTTATAAATTACTATTGCGGAAAGAATTACGAAAATGTATCGATACCGGCTGAAGTCTATGAAACTTATTTTTCCGGAAAAAATTGGGATTTTCTGAATTTGGACGAACAGGCTGTATTCATAGGCGACACCCTATACCTTGCTATGTATTAATAATTTCAGATAAAGAGGGAATCGTAATGGTTAGTTTTAATGTTCCACCGTATGTTGGCACCGAGTTAAATTACATTCGTGAAGCTATTGAAAATCACAAAATCTGTGGCGATGGCGTTTTTACAAAACGCTGCAATAAATGGCTGGAAGATCGTTTTCACGCGCAGAAAGTGCTGTTGACCACCTCCGGAACAACAGCATTGGATATGGCAATGCTGCTGTGTGATCTTCAGCCGGGGGATGAGGTAATTCTGCCTAGTTTCACATTTAGCAGCACAGCAACCTCTGCTGTTTTGGCTGGTGCGAAGTTGGTATTTGTAGATATCCGACCGGATACTATGAACATCGATGAAACAAAAATTGAAGCAGCCATTACCCCCCGCACAAAGGTAATTGTCCCTGTGCATTATGCGGGTGTTGCCTGCGAAATGGATACCATTATGGATATTGCAAGGCGGCATAATTTGATGGTAGTGGAAGATGCGGCACAGGGAGTCATGAGCACCTACAAGGGGCGTGCATTGGGAACAATTGGTGACTTTGGCTGCTACTCTTTTCATGAGACTAAAAACTACTCCATGGGCGAGGGCGGTGCACTTGTAATCAACAACGCGGCTTACAATGAGCGGGCGGAAATTCTCCGGGAGAAGGGTACAAATCGCTCTAAGTTCTTTAGAGGACAGGTAGACAAATACACTTGGGTAGATTTCGGCGACAGCTATCTTCCCAGCGAACTGAATGCCGCCTACCTTTGGGGGCAGTTGGAGCAGGCAGATGCCATCAACCAAAACAGGCTGGACACTTGGCATGTTTACCACAACGCCTTCCTCCCGCTGGCAGAGAAAAGCCTTGTGGAACTGCCCACGATTCCGGATGGCTGCATCCATAACGCTCACATGTACTATCTGAAGCTGAAGAATCTGGAACAGCGAACTGAATTTATCGCTTACATGAAGGAACACGGTGTCGGCTGCACTTTCCACTATGTTCCCCTGCACTCTGCCCCCGCCGGGCTGAAATTCGGACGCTTCCACGGCGAAGACAAGTTCACAACGCGTGAAAGTGATCGACTGGTACGCCTGCCCATGTACTACGGCATGTCCTTGGCAGATCGTCAATCTGTCATCAATGTAGTAAAGTCTTACTTTTGTGACAAGCTATAGGAGATAACAATGAATGAAGCCTATAAACTGAACCCAATATATGGAAGTCGGGTATTTCTTCGTCCAATTCAAATGGATGACACGCCGTTGATCCTTAAGTGGAGAAATAATCCAGAAGTACGAAAGAACTTCATTTTTCAAGAAGCTCTAACGAAAGAAATTCACACAAATTGGATGCTCACAAAAGTTGCGTCTGGAGAAGTTGTACAGTATATTATTATACTTCAAGATACCCACACACCTGTAGGTTCTGTATATCTCCGTGACATAGATCAAATGAACCGATCCGCAGAGTTTGGAATTTTTATTGGTGAGGACTCTGCCAGAGGAAAGGGCATCGGCTCTGTTGCTACTCGTCTTTTCATTCAATCCATGTTTTCTTCACTTCATCTCCACAAAATATTCTTACGAGTTCTTGCTGATAATTCTCAAGCGTATAACAGCTACTTAAATGCTGGTTTTAAATTAGAGGGAATCAGCCGAGATATGGTTTACTTGAACAACGCATACAAAAATATTATTTTTATGTCAATTTTAGAAAAAGAAGTGACTGAACTAAAATGAAAAAGATATCCTTTGTAATTCCCTGCTACTGTTCAGAACATACAATTTCTGACGTAGTTGCAGAAATAACTGACACAATGGAGCACCTAAAACAATATACTTATGAAATCATTTTGGTAAATGACTGTTCTCCAGACGCAACATTTCAAGTTGTTCGTAGAATCTGTCAACACGATTCTCATGTTAAGGGCATCACATTGGCCAGAAATTTCGGGCAACATGCGGCATTGATGGCCGGTTTTCATAATCTTACAGGAGATATTATTGTATGCCTAGATGATGATGGCCAAACACCCGCAAATGAAGTTGGAAAACTTCTGAGAAAAATTGAAGATGGATTCGATGTAGTATATGCTGCCTATGAACACAAACAGCATACTGGTTTTCGAAATTTTGGTAGCAAAATAAATGCAAAAATGACCGAAGTTTTGCTTGGTAAGCCAAAAGAGCTATTTGTAAGCAGTTATTTTGCAGCAAAGCGTTATATTATTGATGAAATACTTCATTACGAAGGATGTTTTCCCTACGTAATTGGTCTGGTTTTACGCTCTACAAAAAATGTATGTAACGTCCTCGTCAAACATCGGAAAAGGGAATCCGGTCAGTCTGGATATACATTACGTAAATTACTCTCACTATGGATGAACGGGTTTACCTCATTCTCTGTAAAGCCATTGCGAATTGCAACCTATTCCGGTTTTATTTCTGCTGGACTTGGCTTTATTTATATATTAGTAATAGTAATAAGATATATTGCGCTTCGAAATGCACCACTTGGCTGGAGTAGCACAACTGCAATAATGTTGTTTTTGGGAGGAATAATCCTTCTTGTTTTAGGCATGATTGGAGAATATATTGGCAGAATTTATATGTGTGTTAATGCAACTCCACAGTTTGTAATTAAAGAAATTATCAATAGTGAATCAGACAGAGAGAATGTGATTACTTGAAAAAAGCAAAAGCACTTTTTTTCCTTCATCTTCTTTTACTACTTTACTCTATAAGTAGTGTATGCAGTAAATTAGCTGCAAACTCACCTTTCTTTAGTCTACGTTTCTGTTTGTGCTACGGAGCTATTATACTAATATTGGGTATCTACGCAGTTGGATGGCAGCAAATCATTAAATATCTTTCCCTGACTACCGCTTTTGCAAATAAAGCAGTGACAATAGTATGGGGGATAATTTGGGGCATTCTTTTCTTTCATGAAACTATCACTGTGGGAAAACTTCTTGGTGCAATTCTTGTTATTGTGGGAGTTATCCTCTTTGTCAGCAGTGATAAGGGGGAGGATAAAGTTTGAAAAATACGGCTTTCTATACTGGCCTTCTGCTGCTGGGCGTATTTGTGAGTGCTATCTCACAGGTTATGCTGAAAAAGGCTGCGCAAAAAAACTATGACTCTGTAATTAAAGAATATCTCAACCCACTTGTAATATTTGCTTACGTTCTTTTCGTAGGAACAACTTTTCTGTCCATTTTGGCATACAAAGGCATCCCACTTTCTATGGGACCTGTACTGGAATCAACCAGTTATATCTATGTCACAATTTTTGGCGTAACCATTTTTCACGAGAAGCTTACCGTGAGAAAGCTTTATGGGCTTAGCTTAATTCTCTGTGGAATATTCATCTATGCATTTCTGGGATAAAGGTTGAAAGGGATGACAGTATGAAAGGAATTATTCTTGCCGGAGGTGCCGGAACGCGGCTGTATCCGTTAACATTGGTTACATCCAAACAACTGCTGCCTGTATATGACAAACCTATGATTTACTATCCGCTGTCCACTCTGATGCTGGCCGGAATCCGAGATATTCTGATTATTTCCACGCCGGAGGATACCCCGCGTTTTGAATCGCTTTTAGGCGATGGGAACCAATTTGGAATCCATTTGTGTTATCAGGTGCAGCCCAGCCCTGACGGATTGGCTCAGGCCTTTTTACTGGGGGAGGACTTTATCGGAGAAGACTCCTGCGCCATGATTCTGGGAGACAACATTTTTTATGGTAATGGCTTCAGCCGTATTCTACGTACCGCACTCAAAAATGGGCAGGAACATAACCGAGCTACAGTTTTTGGCTATTACGTCACGGACCCGGAACGTTTTGGCGTTGTAGAATTCGATACACAGGGCAAAGTCGTTTCTGTAGAAGAAAAGCCAAAAAATCCAAAGAGCAATTACGCGATTACGGGCTTGTACTTCTACCCGGCAGGCGTTTCCCAAATGGCAAAGCAGGTTCGCCCCTCTGCCAGAGGCGAGTTGGAAATCACTACGCTCAATGACATATACCTCAGGCAGGGGCTTTTGGATGTGCAGCTGCTGGGCAGAGGCTTTGCCTGGCTGGATACCGGCACAATGGACAGTCTGGTAGATGCGGCAGACTTTGTGCGCATGATTGAAAAACGACAGGGCGTCAAAATCTCAGCGCCGGAGGAAATTGCATTCCGCAATGGCTGGATTGACAGAGAGGGACTTCTTCACTCTGCCGAACGGTATGGCAAAAGTCCGTACGGCACCCATCTCCGAGCAGTGGCAGATCAGAAAATCTTTTCCGCGTAAACAGGAAAGGGGTAAAGAATATGACAATTATCGTTACCGGTGGAGCCGGATTTATTGGCAGCAACTTTATCTTTCACATGCTGAAAAACCACCCGGATTACCGGATCGTCTGTCTGGATAAGCTGACTTACGCCGGCAATCTGAGCACGCTGGATCCCCTTCGGCAGAATCCGAATTTCCGTTTTGTACGGGCTGACATCTGCGACCGGGAGGCTGTATTCCGGCTGTTTGAGGAAGAGCATCCGGACATTGTCGTAAACTTTGCAGCAGAAAGTCACGTAGACCGTTCCATCGAGAACCCCGGCGTTTTCCTGCAAACTAATATTATGGGCACTGCCAACTTAATGGACGCATGCAGGAAGCATGGAGTTCACCGCTACCATCAGGTCTCTACCGATGAAGTTTACGGAGACCTTCCCCTCGATCGCCCAGACCTTTTTTTCACGGAAGAAACCCCGATCCATACCAGCTCCCCCTACTCTTCATCCAAAGCCGGTGCAGACCTGCTTGTTATGGCATACCACAGAACATACGGTCTGCCCGTAACTATCTCACGTTGCTCCAACAATTACGGTCCTTATCACTTTCCTGAAAAGCTGATTCCTCTCATGATCACAAATGCCTTGGCAGATAAACCGTTGCCTGTCTACGGTGACGGCCTGAATGTCCGGGACTGGCTGTATGTGGAGGATCATTGCAAAGCCATCGATCTGATTATCCACAAGGGGCGAGTTGGCGAAGTTTACAACGTGGGCGGTCATAACGAGCGCCGGAATATCGATATTGTTCGCCTGATTTGCCATACGCTTAAGAAACCGGAAAGTCTGATTACCTATGTTGGGGATCGAAAAGGGCATGATCGCCGGTACGGGATTGACCCCACAAAAATCCACACTGAGCTTGGTTGCTAGCCATGAGGCCCGTCGCCGAATGGCGGTCTGTATCAGCCAACTGACAGGAAATCGCACCAGACCCGCGAGCCGCGAGGCCCGTTGCCGAGCGGCGGTAAAACCCCGGCCAACTGGCATATCCCCCTACGCCCCTGCGCGCATAGCGCGCAGTCCGGGGTCAAGGGGCACTGCCCCTTGTTAGCCCTGCTGTAGTGAGGCACGGACTGAACCGTCGTCGGAGACGAGAAGCTCGGCATAGACGGGAAGATTGGGGCCGTAGTTGCAGACTGCGCCCGGGTTCAGGAATAGACAGCCGTTGGCATATTCCAGATGGCCTAAGTGGGTGTGGCCGAATAAGGCGGCCTGAACATCCTGATCGGCGGCTTCAAATTCCAGATGATACAGCCCGTTTTTCACATCGCTGATATTGATCACCATATCGATCTCGTTGCAGCCGTCCGCCAGCGCCTGTCTTACCTCGGCGGCCTTCGCCTCCGTCACGCTGTACCCGAGCGGGAAACCGACCACTGTGCAGATATTTACTCTATCTCCATAAGCTTCATGGATGCGCCGGATGTAAGCCGGAGGAACACAGACGCTTGCCGTCTGAAATTCGATCGCCTCATCACACAGCTTCACAATATCCTCCCATGTGGCATAAGCCTTTAACTGCGTGTGATCCACATGTCTCAATATTTCCTGTGTCGTCATTTGGTCTTTCTCCTAACTACAGACGGCGGAGCATTCCGCTCCGCCGCAAACTTTTCAAATCGAAAACTTATTTCTGAGGACCTGCAGCTACCAGTGCCTTGCCTGCGTCATTGCCCTCGTACTTTGCAAAATTCTTGATGAATCTGCCTGCAAGATCGTCAGCCTTAGCTTCCCAATCTGCAACATTTGCATAGGTGTCACGAGGATCAAGGATTCCGCTGTCTACTCCGGGAAGCTCGGTAGGAATCTCAATGCCGAAGATCGGGAGCTTCTTTGTAGGAGCCTTGTTGATATCACCGCTCAGGATAGCGTCGATAATTCCACGGGTATCCTTGATGGAGATACGCTTGCCGGTTCCGTTCCATCCGGTATTTACAAGGTA
>OIZX01001650.1_pt1 | contig 11157 bp, 11 predicted proteins | sample 1588621 | NCBI WGS metagenome assembly OIZX01 (sample SAMN03283276) | human gut metagenome | biome: human-associated habitat; material: feces | host: Homo sapiens | place: Peru | collected 2012
TAACTATCAAGAAATTCTTTCATGCAGTTACGGCTATAGCGATTACTATGAATGATCTGTGCGAAACGACTCAAAGTATTTGAAATCGTATCATTGACCAAAATATAATCATAACTATTGGCACATGAAATCTCTTCTTCTGCTATTTCCATTAAAGCATTCACTTCTTCTTCGGTATAAATTCCAGTGCTAGACAGCCGGCTCTTTAATTCATCCCAAGATGGCGGCAAAATGTAAATCAGTGTAGCATCCGGACAAAGTGCACGAATCTTCATTGCTCCGATTGTATCCACGTCCAGAATTACATTTTTCCCTCTTGCACGCGCTTCCTCTACACTTTTCTTCGTTGTTCCGTAAGCATTACCATTCACGTATGTATATTCCAACATCTCACCCATACGAACCATTCGCTCAAATTCCGGTACAGACACAAACCAATAGTCTTTTCCGTCTATTTCATGCTTTCTCTGTCTTCTCGTTGTCACAGATACACTGACACACGCCTGTTCATGATCCTGCAAATACTCTCTCAAAACCGTCTTATTCCCCACACCAGACGGTCCCGAAACAACAATCAACTGTCCATATTCTGCAATCTTGTCCAAATATTCCTTTTTCATCGCCGTTTCTTCCTTCCTCTCAACCATATTTTCGTATGATTTATACTTTTTTATTATAAATTCAGACAATATATTGCGTCAAGCATATTTTTCATACAGATGAACTCAGTTTTACTTGTTGTCCTGTGATTTGTATTTCTGTTTCCATAACATGGTATATTCTCCATCAACTACCGATTTTGTTTATCTACCTCTTAAATTTATATTTCCCTTTTCCGTAACCGGATACAGGTTCAATAATCTCTGCCTGCACCAAATTGGAAAGAAGTTTGGAAGCACCTGAACCTTTCAGCTCGAGAAGCTTCATAACTGCACTTCTTCCAAATACCTCATCAAAGCCAAACTCTTCAAAGAGTCTATGAATATGAACTGTCGTTTTTACTGAGAAAGCGCTGCCTTTTTCGGAAAGTACACTTTCAATATCCACTTTTTCATCTTGAATATCCACTTTTTCGTCTTGAATATCCACTTTCTCATTCTCAATATCCACTTTTGTATCCCCAATGTCCACTTTTTCTTCGTTCAAAAGTCCACTTATATGAAGATTTCGATTATGAAGCTCATTTTTCTCGTTCAAAAGCAGATTTCTGAGAAATGCTTCCAGATACTCTGTTGTTTCGTGAATACCTTTTTGCAGGTTCGTATAGTTTGCACGGACAAGTGCATTTCTGAAATACCACGCATTTTCTGCAAAAATATCATTGGTTGCAGAGAACCCAAGCGTCCTTAGATATTTAATGAAGAACACTGCCGTTGTTCTCGTATTGCCTTCTCCGAAGATATGGATTTGCCATAACCTTGAAACAAATACCGCAAGATGATGGATAATCTCGTCCATTGAAAGTCCTTTATAACTAAAATCTTTCTCCTGCGAAAAATCGTATTCAAGTGTGGCTCTCAATTCAGAAGCACTACCGTACATAACAGTTGCCCCATCAAGCACCCATTCTTTCTTTGTAATGTTGTAATCTCGAATCTTTCCGGCGTGTTTATAAATCCCCTGAAAGAGTTTGCGGTGGATAGAGATATACTCATTCGGAGAAAATGAGAACGCTGTTTCAGAAAGAATTTCTGCAATACGGGACGAAACCTTATCTGCTTCTTCAGTACGCTCATCGTCAGACAAATGCACTGGTCTTTCTTCATAGTAACTGTCGATAAGACTCTGTGCTTCTTTCATTGTGATTTTGCCTTCAATATTCTGAATGGCAGTATCAATCAAATATTTAGATGGTTTGAGTCCGTCCACTGCCTGAAGTCCGATTGCCGTACTCCAAGCATACCCCTTATGAGCTTTATCCGGTTCAGACTCCCTCAAATATTCCTTAAACGGGTCTTTTTCCATATCCACTACCTCGCTTCATAATTTTATAATTCAAGCTTCCTTGCCAATTTCCGATTTTGTTTATCTTATTTTACCAGAAAAGATAAGAGATAAAACGATTTCAACACTTTATATAAACATATCATACCGCAAAACATGCATTCCTTCAATGTACACAAGTTCTATTATATGCATTTCTTCAATAGAAAACAGGGCTTTGCCCTGGCAAAAAAAGAAGAGAACTCTCATTTTACTGGAGTTCTCTTCTCTTAGTCATTTACTATTTTTCTTTGATTTACTCACTCTCTTTCCCAAAATTCACAGCAAGTACGATCATATTGATTCCCTGCATTAAAACAGCAAATGCGATCATATATCCAACTGAGAACATAGTCAATACCGGATGAGTAAAGGCTATAATACTTACAATAATGGATAACACACCACAAACAATTGCTAAAATTGCCTTTCCCTTAGAATCTTTAAACTTCTTCACTCCGGCTACAATCTGGAAGATACCATAAATCAGGACGCTGGCTCCAACCAGATAAGTTGCCATGATATCTGTCAGGAATCTCTGTACGCCACTGAACAGTAAAATGATACCGCCAAGTCCTTCCAGGACTCCAAGAATGCATCCTCCGATATCTTTCTTCTCTTTAGACAATGAAAGTATCACAAGTTCAATACCATTCACGAAGAGAAGCATTCCAAGAATCCATCCGATTGCTAAAAAAGTCCTCATAGGCCGAACTACTGCATAAAAGCCTAACAGCACTGTCAGGATTCCTGTGATTAATGTGATAATTTTAATTGTTTTATTCTCCTTCATTTTTGCCGCCCCTTTCACTTCTGCATTTCTTTTGTTTTTATTATAACATAAATTTTTATTTACTTGTTACCTTTTTATATTTTACTCCACAGCCAAATGCAAGCATTGAGAATATCAATATCGTAATCCAAATTGTTGCTTTGCTCTCATCTCCTGTTTTCGCATTTGTTGTGCTTTCGTCTTGTAAATGTTTCTCCTCATCTTCGGGATGGTTCTCCTGCTCATTCACGGAATTTCCTGTCACATATGCTTTTACGCTGGTACTTCCTGCATAAGTTGCAGAATCTGTTGTCTCCTGAGCCAGAGATTTCTTTGGAACTGATAAAGTACAAATACATACAAGAACGAGCGACATAAAAAAGAGTCTAAGCAAGCTTTTTCTTGTATTATTCCACTCTTTTTTATTGTGCATGTACATCTACAATCTTTGTATAGAAATTAAGTGTACCGGTGTACTGTCCACCCCAGACAGAAAGATCTTTATTATATAACTGATTACGGTTCAGTCTTAATTTGTCAGTTGCTGACTGATCTGCTCCTGTAAATGTATTAAATAAATATCCATTTGCATACCATGTCCCATTTTGAATACTCTCATCGTTGTTATTCATAATCTCATAAGTCAGAGCACAATCTGAATGTGTATTATGTGTCAGGAGAAACGGATCAGAACTTTCAGCTGCTGTCGCATCTTTTACTAAAACAGCAATTCCATTTCCTGCCCCGAGATTATCTGCTTTTATACAAGATACAGTGATATCTTTGTAAGAATATGCATTTCCTTCTGTCTCAGGCTGCTGTATTTTTCCAAAATCAACGGTCTCCGGAATGCTTATAATATAATCTGCTTTATTTAAATTTTCCTCCACTGTTGCAGTCACTGTTGTATCTCCCGTTCTTTGAGTCTCACTGGACTGGTCAAGATCTTTTGCAAAAACGCCTGTTGACATAACAGATACCATCATCGTTGCTGCCATAAATCCTGCTACTACTTTCTTTTTCATCATTCTACCTCCACGTTTTATTCTTTTACATATAATTTAAACTCTGCGCTTCCGCCGTTTAACGGACTTTTATCTTCTAATGAATAACACTTATATTCTATAACTGCCTGATACTCTCCGGCTTCCAGCTCCTGGTCAAGCGTAATATTCTCCAGACCTTCTCCCGGTTTTAACTCTTGTGATTCGAACAGTTTTGTTCCGTCTTCCAGTTTCAATACAATTACAAAAATGCAATCATTATCTGCCGGATTACCAATGCTTACTGTCTGCTCCTTTGTATTCGCCTTCATTACCATACTTGTATATCCCGGAATCAGGATTCCTTTTTCCTCGGAAGGTTCTTCCTCCTCGATATCCACATCCCAGGCTACTACTTCTGCAGACGAATTTCCGGTTTTCTGATTCTTTTGGTTCATAACATACCAGGTAATTCCTGCGGCTGCTATCACAGCCGCAATCAGAATTCCGATTATAATCTTTGTCTTTTTTTTCATCTTATTTTTTTGCTTTCTTTTTTCTCCAGTAAATAACTCCACCTGCTACACTACCTGCCACAACAACAATACAAAACAAAAGAATCACACTGCTGTTATCTCCTGTTTTTACTGTATCCTTAATATGATCAACTGCTTTGGAGATCTCACTCTTTTCAGCCAGTACAGCAAACGGAACCATCTCTTCTACATCTTTTGAGGCGATCATCTGTTTATCAATTTCAAGCTCTTCGATCTGATTATTTCGATAAACAAGAACCTTATATCCTTTTCCTCGATACTTTGACAAATCCAGTTTTACATTCAGATTTCCTTCGTATGCAGACGGCTGTCCATCTTCATATACCAACGTCGGTTCTGCTGAATAAAGAACCTGCTTATCTGTCTTCTGTGCATATTTCTTAAATGCCTGATAAATGTCATTCTTCTTGTCAAGCTCGTTCAACTGAAGTTTCGTATCTTTATGCATCATACCTTTTACGGTAAGTCCTCTTGATGCGTTCACTAATTCAACTTCCGTAATAAGCGAAGATAAGATTCTTGGATACCCCTGATTCTTTGTTGAATTCCATGTCCAACTACACAATTCTTCATTGCCTGCTACCAGAGTATTTAATTCCTCTTTAAAAGCATTGCTCTTCATCTCAGTCGCTGTTTTCGCTGTTCCCTGTTCTTCGTTTCCTGATAAGGTATCCTGGTAATATGTGTTATTCACAGCTCCTGCTGTTTCTTCTTTTGTGCCAAATACTGCTCCGATTGTCCCACCTTCTATCGCAGTTTGTGCACTATATGCAATTTGAATGGAGCCATTTTTATCCAACTTTCCAACGATTCCTCCGGCAATTCCATTTTCCTTTGTTGACAGAGCACCTATACTCATACAGTTCTCAATCGTTCCGCTGTTTACTACTGCAATTCCTCCAGCAATTCCATCGGATGCACTTGCTGTTGCCTTTGCATAGTTCGCAGTATTTCGAATCACACCTTTATTCTCAACTACAACGCCTCCTGCCATTGATGTGCCCTTAACAAATGTCGTTGTCTCCATCAAATTTTTAGGCTCATGCGTGAGTTGATCAGTAAATGGACCGCTGAGATTTGATCCACTGATACACTCATCAATCAATCCATAATTGACAATCGCTAGACCTGCTGCTTTCTCTCCTTCAATATTTTGATAAAAAGCTGCGAAATTCTTTACACTTCCATGTGCACCGATCGTATCAAAAAGTGCTGCATTTCCATCTGATGATTTGATATCGAATCGGTAGACATAATATCCTTGTCCATCAAATGTACCATTATACGGATTGTCTGCTGAACCGATTGATTCTGTCATTGTTTTACCGTTTCCGAAAATTGTGTTCATCAGCTTGAAGTTTGCACGATTGTTCTTCTTAACAATTTCCGGAATTTTCTTAAATTCTTCAAATGTACGAATCTCGTAAGTTTCTTCTACAGGTTCTTTCTCATAATTCGAATAGGTTCCATCTTCCCAACGATAGACTGTGCCATGTGTATCATCCAGAACCGGATAAGCATCCGGAGTTTCTCCGTTATCAATATTCTGATACCATACTTGAGAGCCGTCTGTCACCTCGTTATTTAAAAGATATGCCTCTTCACCACTCTTGAACTGTTCTGCTGTCTTTGCCTTTGCCAGTTCTTCATCATTCGCAATCTCAGCTTCTCCCAGGAAACCTTTTACCGGAAATGTATCGAGATAATAATTATTCTTGATTCTATCTTTCTTCGCCGCACAGTATCCGGAAATTGCACCATAGATCTCCTTCCACTCTTCAGCAAGCACACTGCCATAATTGTAACAATCAGAAAGAATGAAATCCTCTTCACCCAATGCAACCTGTCCGGTGATTCCACCGCTGTAACCATATCCTCCGTGATTTTCCACTTTATAATATGTGATCAATCCGTAATTTGCACAATCCTTGATTTTTGTGCCGCCTGCATATGTATCATCATCAGTTACAAAACCTACAATTCCACCGACTCCGTAGAAACTATAATCCAGTACGATCTTACCTGAATATGTACTCTCCTCTATAGAAGTTGCTGCTTTGATCTCTCCGACAATTCCGCCGATATCGTATATCAATCCACCTCCAATATTTACATTTGAATTCACCCGCCTGATCACACCGCCGGAAGTTGTTCCTACAACACCACCTGCTGCACTTGCTGCCTCTGCTGTTGTAACGATTTTTCCATTCAGTGTAAAGTTCTTAAGCGTCGCTTTCTTTGCCTCGTCTGTCTCGTTCGGGTCACTCATAAGGCTCTGGAAAAAGCCTATTGACTCACCATTTACTTTCGTCATACTGAAATCAGAAATCGTATGATTCTGTCCGTCGAAAATTCCTTTGAATTCTCCGATTGATTTCCATTCATAGTTTTCATCCGCCGGATTCTTAAGTGAAATGTCAGACACCAGCACTCCATGTGCATCTGGCTTCGCTTCCTGAATCAGTGTATGTTCACCGTCCCCATTTACAAGAGCGGCAAACCAAAACATCTGTCCACCATTACCAATCTCATAACTGCCTGTAGATTCATTATAGTCTGCCGGCTGATATGCACCACATGTCGTACAGAATCCATTGTCATAGAAATGTTCCTTGCAGACTGCATTATAGTATAATGTAATATCCTTCGCCGGCATTACGAAACTTCCTTTTCTGTCACCCTCATAATTTTCTGTTAATGCAAGCTCTTTATAAGTATTTCCCTCATAATATCCGACACTCTTTACATTATCTGATACATAAAATTCAACATTTTCTCCTTCTTCAAAGTAGTCTACATAGGAATCCAATAGGATTGCATCTTCAAATGACTGATTCGTACCTTTCACATATACCTTATGTCCTACTGCTCCGTTTAAAACAAATGTTGCATTTGAATATGGTGCACCGCATGTATATGTATAATATCCTTCTTCATCCGGAATCAATGTCGCGATCTGGTCTTTTGTCAACAACGTTTCTTCCGAAGTTACTTCTGATGGATTTTCTGTATTGTTATGTCTCTGCAATGTAAGGGATTCCAGAACAGTTGTACCTTCCGCCTTAAACCGAAGTGTTACCTCTTTTCCTGAAGAAACAATATTTTCCTGACATGTTGTCCCATCTTCCTGAACCATTTCTAACTCTGTATCTCCGACTCCATTCGTAGCAACATCAACTTTCGTCTTATAATAACCATCTTCTTGTGGGCGGTTCTTTAATATAACAGTATATGCCGAATATGCCCCTCTGATTTATCCGGTTGAATTTTTTCTGCACTTAAAGTAGAACTTTCAAGACTGCTTCCCGGATACTGTCCTGTTGTATCAACCACATGGAAAAACGGATAGCTTGTCGCCCATGCATCATTATAATCATAATCATAATCCGATAAAACAATATATGTTTTTGTATTTTCTTTTGTAAGCAGGTATTCACTCAGATAATCACCAGGTATACTTGATAATGCACTGAATAGTCCTGTAGCGAATAAGCTCTGAAATTCCGCCGTGTTTTTCGCGCAACTAAATTGATTCTGCCCATCGCTATAATTTTCTTTTGTTAAATTAATAAAATCACAAGATGGAATATGTTGATCTCTCGCCAAAGTAAGATCTATTTTCTCTTCAAATTGATAAAACCGCAAATTTTCAGGAACAGAATCGTCTGAATTCCAAGCCCAATCCTCTTCCGCATCGTGTGGCTGTGATGTATCGAAAATATAATAAATATCTATTCCCGATGGATTCTCCTCCGTTTTAGGTGTCGGCACAGCAATTCTATGAAAATTAACAAACGGCGTAATTACATCCGCATTGGATTTCCAACCATTCTGCTCAATAATGTAAAGATAACCTTCCTCAAACGCATCGATAATCGGTTGCTCATTCTCATAGAACTCATATGTTAATTTCTCATGGTAATTTTCATTTTTCATACGTACAGATACCATGTCTTCTGACTTTACAAATTCATTCAATTTCATCCGAATCGAACTAACCGTTGAATCTGAAACTAATATTTCTCTGTCAAGCATAGTATCCATAGCTTTGGCAACATCTTCATTCAACTTATTTAAATCATTCGTCCATGCAGCATAGCTCTCCCATTTACTTTCATCATCTGGATATTTCTCTTCAAAATAATCACCACGCTGTGCAATAAATTCCTGATACATCATCTCCATCTTAATGATTTCCATAAATTGTTTATCAATACTTGAAACTATGTAATTATATTGATCATCAGAAAATCCATAAGCCCTATATGCAAATTGTGCCGCAGCATCCGCATAAGTTTTCTCATCACTTGGCTTATTCAACGCATTGATCATACTCCAAATCGATCTTTTGAATACACCATCTATCGTGTCATTACAAAATATAGCGTCCTTTTTTTCTCATCGGTTGGATTTTCAAAGCTATTTCCAGCCGCTTTATAAACCTCAATAAAATTGTCATAAAGCTTTTGCTTACTCTCTTCGACAGCATTCATATCCGTCTTACCATCTATATACAGTTGCGCGGCTTCCATATACTTTTCGTAGGCGCCCAATGTATTTCCTACATTTCCGGCAGTTTCATATACATCTACATCTTTAGTCCATTGCTGATCCAGTTCATTTTTCGCTTCTGTGTACTGTATTTTCTGAAGTGTATTCTCTATTTCTGCATCATACTCTTTAAGATGTTGATCAACGATCTTAACTTCATTAAGTATCTCATTACAAAGAGCCTGAATTTCTGCCAGTGTCTGTCCAGTGTTATTGCCTCCACAAACCCATTTATTAACAAATGAAGCTACTTTCTGAAATCCTTCATTATCTGTTGCTCCGGCAATTCTGACAAGTGCTGATCCACAAGCAGTCAACCCTGCTGTGTAAACACGATTGATAGTAAATGTTTTTCCGGTAGTCAGCCATTGACTTTCTTTAACTCCCGCTTTATCACCTTCCACTTTATCAGCCTCTGCTGCACTTACCGGTAAAGGCATAATCGAAAATGCTACGCAAAGGCTCACTACAATTGCAATAATTCTTTTCGAAATTCTTCTTTTCATATGCTTCCCACTCCTTTCTTATTCCTGTCTCTGCCTGATGATTCGTTTTGTATCATTATTTATATTCTTTCATAATATCACTCGCACGGTTAATCAGCAATCTTTTTTTGCTCAAACTCGCGCTTTTTTTGATGTTTCTTCGATAAATCGTGGTAAAACTCAATTAAAGTGCATTTTATTTGCATTGATTATTGCATTTTAATTATTTCTATTGTATTTTCAAAACAACTATAGTAATATAGAATTATTACAATAAAGGAAGGTCTCATATGCGTTATAATGTTCCACTATATTTCGAACGAAAGAATATCGAAATTTCAGATATTTTTTACCTTACCAGACAGAATCCTCACACAATCATTACGCTTTCCTCGGGAGAAAGCATTACGACTACAATCCCGATAAAAGAACTTATGCTTTACTTGCCGGAAGAAGATTTTCTAAATATCTCAAAGGGCATTGTTCTTCGAAAAAATCAAATTGTTCATATATCTGACGAAGGACTTTATACAATGACGGATGGTGCTGTCTTTCAAGGGAGAAAACGTAATCTGAGTCAGCACAAACAAATCCGTAAGGAACTTGGTTTAAATACGCAGGACCTTTCGGATGTTTCAGAAGACAGCTCACTTCAATTATTTGATAACTGTAGCTTTCTCAATGATATGCCACTTGCTTTTTGTATTATTGAGCTTGTATTTGATGCAGAGGGACATGGTGTAGACTTTGTATTTCGTTACTGTAATGATGAAATGACTGTTGTTGAGGGCGTTCCCGTTTCAGAAATGTTGAATCGTTCTTTTTATGAAGTCTTTGAAAACGGGGATAAAAAATGGCTTGTTACTTATGCTGATGTAGCGTTAAACGGCACTAAACATATCCTGCATGATTATAGTCCGGAAATCGACAAGACTCTGACCATCTACTGTTTTCAACCAGCTCCGGGATATTGTGCATGTGTCTTGATTCCGTCTTAGCTTTCTGCTATTCGGCGCATGCGATTATAAAACTATTTTTCTGTAAACAAAACAGGAACCTTTCCTCAGTTATTTGTGAAGGAAAGATTCCTGTTTTTTGAGAAATAACACAAAATAAGGTTCAAAAGACTCTGCATTTTGCAGTCTTTCAAATATCGCATTCTCAACATCATTCAACAAGTCATTTGCTGCTTGGGGATTTCGCAGGGTTTCTGTTATATACACAATCTTTTCTTCCAAATCCCGGTAAAACAGGGGCAGATATCTTAACTTATAATTCGTATCATCCATTTATTTTCCTCCGAAGATTTGCAAAAACTTCTTCGTGTGTATATCTTGTTTCATTTTCTGCTGCAAACTGATCGGCTTCATCCAATGCTGCTTCCACACCGTCTGTAAGCCTTGAATAAGCATCTAAACTTAGAACAACCATTGCTCCATAACCGTTTTTCGTTAAATAAACAGGATCTCCTCCTCCAACTGCCTTTTCAATTTCCGGAAATTTATTTCTCAAATCTGAAACTGGTCTTATTTGTATCATAGCGACCTCCTTATCATTATTTTATCAGAATTTTATCTTTACAATGTAATTATATTCCCGATTTCCCGTTTTATCAACTTTTATTTTACAATATATTCTGTTATGTTTCTTTCACATTCTCCTCAGAAGCGATTCCCATCATCTTTCTCGGTGGCAGGTTTACGATAGCGATTGCTGTCTTACCTACCAGTTCTTCCGGCTCATAATACTCATGAATACCACTTAAAATCACGCGATCCTTGCGAACTCCATCGTCCATGAGATTACAGCAAACGTAGTAGTAATGT
>OIZX01001651.1_pt1 | contig 11156 bp, 7 predicted proteins | sample 1588621 | NCBI WGS metagenome assembly OIZX01 (sample SAMN03283276) | human gut metagenome | biome: human-associated habitat; material: feces | host: Homo sapiens | place: Peru | collected 2012
CCATCATTGTTGCTACAAATGATGAACCTACACTACCACGTGATCCTACTATAAATCCTTCATCGTTTGAGTGTTTTACTAGCTTTTGGGCTATTAGATATATTACATCAAAGTGTCCTCCTAATATTCCTTTTAGCTCTTGTTCTATTCTTTCTTCAATATTTTGGGGTAATGGATCACCATACCAACTTTTTGCTTTTCCATATACTAAATCTTTTACTATCTGTTCTGAGTTTTCTATTTTAGGTGCAAATGGTCTTCCACCTGTGTCTATAATTACTTCTATTATTTCACATAGTTCTGGAATTTTATTAGTATTTGTTATTACTATTTCTTTTGCTAAGTCATCTGGCAAAAAGTTAAATTCTTCTAACATTTCATCTGTTGTTCTTAGATATTGATCTGGTATTGTCATATAACCTTCTAGGTTAAGATATCTTGATAGTGGATGTCTTCCTTTTCCGGGAACATTTTGATTTACTATTATTTCTCTATATATTTTATCTTCTTTGTTTAAGGTATGAGCATCTGATGTTGCTACTATTATTTTATTCATTTCTTTGGCACATCTTATTATTTTGTTAAGAGCAAACAATACTTCTTCTTTACTATTTATATCATGTCTTGCTACTAAAAATTCATAATTTGATGGTGGTTGTACTTCTATATAGTCATAAAACTCCATTACTTTTTTTAAATCATCATCACATCTTGTTAGGGCTGTTTGAAAGATTTCACCGTTATAGCAACCACTACCTAATAAGATATCTTCTTTTAGACTTTTTACTATATGTTTAGGAATTCTTGCTGATTTTACTAAATATTTTGTACTTGCATAACTAATTATTTTAAACATATTTTTTAGACCATTTCTATTTCTTGCTATCATATTTATGTGTACTTCTCTATTATACATATTTGTTTCTAATTCTGAAGGTAGGCAAGCTAAATCTTTAAATGTTTTTATATCTGTTTTATCTAATTGAGCTAACATTTTGAAAAATACATATCCAGTAAATTCGGCATCATAGTCTGCTCTGTGGTGATGTTTAGTAGTGTCTGTTCCATCATTTTCTTCAAATGTTATACCATAGTTTTTAGTTAGGGCTGTTAAGTTATGTCTTTTTAAGTCCTTATTTATTAATCTTGATATTTGCAATGTGTCTAGTATAGTATTTTTTAATGGGCCTAGGTTATATTTATGATATGCCATTTCTAACATATTTTTATCAAATTTTGCATTGTGCGCTACTAATGGTAAATCTCCAATCCATTCTTTGAACTTTTTTGTTACTTCTTCTTCGTTAGGACAATTTTTTACCATTGCATTGGTAATTCCTGTTAGATTTGTTATTTCGCTATCAATTAATACTCCGGGATTAATTAATTCATCAAAATTTTCTAGTACTGCACCATTTTTCATTTTGACAGCACCTATTTCTATCATTTGGTCGTTTAATCCGGGGTTAAATCCTGTTGTTTCAGTATCAAATATTACATATGTAGCACTTTGAAGGTCATCTTCTGTTGGGTTTACTACTACATCTAAATTATCATCACTCATTTCTAGTTCTGTTCCGTATAAAGCTTTAAATCTTTTTAAATTTTTTAAGCTTTCTTTTGTTTCTTCTAATTCTTTTGTTAATGTCTCTGATAATTCTGCATTTTCTTTATTTTCTTCTAATTTGGCTTCTAATTCTTTTATTTTATCTTTATATGGAGCTTCTAATTTTTTGTTATAACTTGTTACTTCATTGAAGACGTGAGGAAATGCTTGACAGCCATCGTGATCTGTTATTGCTATAGCTCTATGTCCCCACTTCATTGCTGTTTTTACTAGTTTTACTTCATCTATTACTCCATCCATCTGGCTCATCATTGTATGGGCGTGTAATTCTACTCTTTTATATTCAGCATTATCCATTCTTTCTGTATCAGATATGCCTTCTACTTTGGTTATATCTTTATATCTAGTCATAAATACTAATTCGTTAGCGTATTTATCCATGCTTACTTTTCCATAGAATTGATACCAAGAACCATTTTTTAATAAATCTTTAATTCTTGCAAATTCGTCATCATCTTTAGTGAATAATTTTGCATACATACTATCTGTTCCATCTGTTACTTTTAAAGTTATTATTTTATATCCACTTTTTGCTTCATATATATCTATATTAAATATTTTAGCTTCTATATTTATATTTTCTACTTCATAGATTACATCTTTTATCTTGGTTATTTCACTTGACTTTTTTGGCTTGAAGTAAGGCTTCTTTTCTTCTTGTACTATTTCTTTTGGCTCTATTTTTTTAGTATATGTTAAATTAGTTGGTACATTTTTTTCTTCTTCTATTTTTTTTAGTAATTCGTTATCTTCTACTTTTGTTAAATTTATTTTAAAATCTATATTATTAAAACCATATTGTTTAAATCTTTTTATTAATTTTTGTTCAATATTTTCCATATTAAGTTCTTCTATTTTATTATATACTGTTAATATTACTTCAACATTATTTGTTTCTAATTTTCTATCTTTAAGGCTATTATATCTAGTACTACCAAGAGAAATTTTCTCTATTAATGGGTACCAATATTCATTTATTTTACTGTAATCTGTTGTGTCTGATTTAATTTCTATTTTTATTTTATCATGTACAGCACTTGTTAATTTTTCTTCTAGAGATGAATATACTTTGTATGGTAAAATGTTATCTAATTTTAGAAAAAAGGTAAAATAATTTGTATGTTTATCTATAACTACTTTTTCTATTTTGGCATTATTAAAATTATCTAAATATATATTTTCCAAGTTAATTCTTTTTAATAATTTTTCTAATTGTATATCCATTTTATATAACCACCTTTGCATATTAATTATAGCATATAAGATAGATAAGGTGCTAAGGTTAAATTATTAGTTAATTTATTTTAATTTAGAGTATAATAATCAATTAAAGATTGTTAAAAAAAAGATAAATAGTGGTATTTAAGGAAAAATATTTATGTATTGTAACTATCTAATTATTATTTTTATTATCATTTAAACTGTTTAAATAATATTCTGGTACACTTCCTTGGATTACTTTTATTGAGATAGGTATAGTATTAGTTACTGTAAACTCTTTTGATGTAAAGGGGGCTGTAGTTTTAGTGTTTACTGTTACTAGTATTCCTATTTTTATTAAAGCATTATTTAATCCATATTCTGTTATACTAGTATCCATTTTACTTATTACACTGCCCATTAGTGAGATTTTTACTGGAATTTTAGTGCCTATATTAGATAAAAATACATTTCCTGTAACTGCTCCTATAGGCATATTAAAGATAAGTCCATTATGGACACTCATTATTTCATCTTCTTCTAATATTTGACTACTTTCCATATTTTTAATTTTATTTTCTATATTATTAGTGAGATTTGATAGTATTTTGTTTACTTTTGTAGTATTAAAATCTATTAATTGTATTTCATCTTTATCGTTTTTTACTATATTATATAGTGTAGTATTATAATCATCATTTTTTAATTCTTCTGTTAAAGATGAATTTATAATCTCGGTAATTATTTTTTTTGATTCAGATTCTGAATATGAATATAGAGCGTTTGATATTTTATTACTATAGTTTTTGGCAAGAAAATATGCCGCTATAAAAGCAATTACAATTATTATAAATAAATATGTTGTTAAGTTAATTATTTTTTTCATATTAATCATTATATATTATGTAATTATATTGGTTTTATTAGTAGTTTACGCTCTACTTTACACTTTACATTTTCTTATTATTTATGTCAAATAAATTTGTTAAATTTCTAGTAAATACATAGTTTTTATAGTATAATTAGGTTGTAGGTGATGTTATGGGGTAAATATTAGTTTTAAAGATTTTAGTTATGCTAATAGGGGAATGATTTTAGAGGATGATATAAATCAAACTAATATTTATTATAGAAATCATAATATTGCTTTGATATATAAGAAGCCTACTCCGATAAAGGTGGTAAAGGTTAAATATCCACAGAACAAGATTGAAGAGGCATACTTTGATGAACCTTCTACTTTAGATTACAATGGAATTTATAAGGGAAAATACATTGAATTTGATGCTAAGGAAACTGCTTCTAAGACTAGTTTTCCTCTTTCTAATATTCATGCTCATCAGATGAAGCATATTAGAAATGTTATTTATTATGGGGGAATTGCTTTTTTAGTTGTTAGATTTTCTAAGTTAAGTCGTAATTTCGTATTAATGGGTGAAGATTTAATAGAATTTGTGGATAATAATATAAGAAAATCTATTCCTTTGGACTATTTTGAGAGTGTTGGTTTTGAAGTGGGATTAAAATATAATCCTAGGCTTGATTACATTGGCATAATTGATAATTATATTAAAGATAAGGACGTTGGTGATAATGAAAATTAAAGGTAAAAAGAAAAAAAAGAAAACGCAAATTCCTAAAGAAAAGGATGTCGTAGTTAAGAGTAAGAAAAAATCTAAGGGTAAAAAAGAAAGAAGAAAATGGTGGAAGATATTACTTACTGTATGTATTATTGGTTTTATTGCTTGTATTTTAGCAGTATTTAGTTTCTTTCTTTATATAGTTGTTACTACTGGCGAATTTGATCCTAATGCTCTTGCTAATAAAGATAGATCTATAATTTATGATTCTGATGGGAATGAGTTTGCTACTTTGGGTATGGAAAATCGTGAGTCAGTTACTTATGATAAACTTCCTGATGTTTTCGTAGATGCATTAATTGCAACTGAGGATTCTAGGTTCTTCCAACACAATGGTGTTGATGTTGCTAGATTTACTAAAGCTGCTTTCTTACAGGTACTAGGTAATAGTAGTGCTGGTGGTGCTTCTACTTTGACTATGCAAGTTGTTAAAAATAATTTAACTTCTACTGAGAGAACTGGTATTCAGGGTATTATTCGTAAGTTTAGGGATGTATACTTGGCAGTGTTCTTTATGGAAAAAAAATATACTAAAGAGGAAATTATAGAATATTATGTTAATGATAGTGCTTTGGGTGGTGGCTGTTATGGTGTTGAGGAAGCTAGTAAGTATTACTTTGGAAAATCAGTTTCTGATTTGAATTTAGCTGAAGCTTCTATGATTGCAGGACTTTTCCAAGCTCCTAATGGTTACAATCCTTATAGAAATCCTGAAGGTGCTACTAAGAGAAGAAGTACTGTGTTAAAACTTATGGTTAGACATGGATATATAACTCAGAAAGAAGCTGATATTGCTAATAGTATTAGTATAGAGAGTTTGTTAGTTGGAGAATCTAATAATGATTCTAAATATCAAAGTTATATTGATACTGTAATTGATGAGGTTGAAGAAAAGACTGGTGAGAGTCCTTACAATGTACCTATGAAAATATATACTAATATGAAGACTAGTATTCAAGATGGTATTAGTAATATTATGAGTGGTAATACTGATGATTATACTTGGAAGGATGATTATGTTCAAGCTGGTGTTACTGTTGTTGATGTTAAAACAGGCGCTATAGCTGCTATTGGTGGGGGTAGAAATAGAAAGGGTGCTCGTACATTAAACTATGCTACGCAAACTTATAGACAACCTGGTTCTACGGCTAAACCAATATTTGCATATGGACCTGGATTTGAATATAATAATTTTTCTACTTATGAATTATTTAATGATGAAGCTTGGAGTTATACTGGTGGTATTAATGTTAATAACTGGGATGGTGGCTATCAAGGGCTTATAACATTAAAACAGGCTGTCGCTGTTTCTAGAAATGTTCCTGCCGTTAAGGCTTTTCAACAGGTTGGTGCAAAAAATGTTGTTAAATTCGTTCAAAGTCTTGGAATTAATTTAAAAGATACTGCTTATGAGTCTTATGCTATAGGTGGTCTTGATAAGGGTGTTACTACTTTACAGATGGCTGGTGCTTATGCTGCATTTGCTAATGGTGGTTATTATGCTGAACCTTATACAGTTTCTAAGATTGTTTATCGTGAGACTGGTGAGGAAAAAGATATGACTTCTGAGAGAAAACAAGTTATGAAAGACTCTACTGCATATTTAATGACTAATGTTTTACATTATGCTGCTACTAATGGATTTAGTGGTGGTACTAATGGATATGCTGGTACTGTTGCTGTTAAAACTGGTACTTCAAACTACCCTGATACAGTTTTACAAAAATATGGATTACCTGGTAGTGCTGTTAATGATTTATGGTCCGTTGGTTATACTCCTGAGTATTCATTTGCTTTATGGTATGGATATGACGAGATATCTAGTGAACATTATAGTACTGTTGGTACACCAAAGGATCAATTGATGAGAGCTATTATGAAGTATATTCCAGTTTGTAAGGATGAGTTTAAGGCACCTAGTTCTGTTGTTGCTTCTCAAGTAGAATTTGGTACTTGGCCTGCTCAACTTCCTAGTGATTATACTCCTTCTGATTTAATTCGTACTGAGTATTTTATAAAGGGAGCTCAGCCTACTGAGGTTTCTAGTAGATTTTCAAAATTAGGTGATGTTACTGGATTAAAAGCTACAACAAGTGGTAATAGTGTTACTGTTACTTGGACTGAGAATAAGCCTGATGTTGTTAAGGAAGATTATTTGAAAGAATACTTTAGTCAGAAAGTATTTGGTAATGGTGCTTCAAATTTCTTATCTGAACGACTTAGTTATAACCAAAATACTTTAGGTGGATTTGGCTATGGAATTTATGTAAAAGATAGTTCTGGAAATACCACACAAGTTGGATTTACTAATACTAATTCTTATACATTTAAGCCTAGTAGTGGTGGTAATCTTACTGTTATTGTAAAGGCACAATATAAAAACTTTACTGCTAATGCTAGTGATGGTGTATCTACTAAGGTTGTTGCTAGTGGTGGTAATAATGGTTCTAGTACTACTGATGTTTCTATTAAACTTAATGGTAATAGTGCTTTAACTATTCAAAAAGGTAATTATGATGATAGTGGTGTTAAAGTTTCTAAAGATGGTAAAGATATTACTAGTGAATGTACATTTTCATATAAGGTAGATGAAAACATTGTTAGTTCTATTAGTGATATTACTAGAAAAATCAACGAAATTTCTGAATCTGGAACTCATACTATTACTTATATAGCAACTTATGAAGGCAAAGCATATAAAATAGAGAGAACAGTCACTATTCAATAAAAGATAAACAAAAAAGCATTTCTTTAGGAAGTGCTTTTTTATTTACAGGTATATCCTTGATTTTCATAAGTTGTTTTTAAGGTATCTATATTTCTATCAATATTAAATCTTGCTAAGTCTGTATCATTTATTTTTGTAAGGTCTATTTTATATATTACTGTATATTCATTGTCATTATCTTTATCCTTTATATCGTATGAAAATCCAGTAATATTATTGTAACCTTGTAATAGTTGTTCTTGTCTGGTTTTAATGCCTGCTATATCTAATATTGTATCTGTTACTGCATCTATTCCTTCATCTACAGTGGAACCTACAGCTCCTCCTACTACGTCATTTTTATCAGATGTAGTACTTGTTGTATTAGATTCTCTATCTCTTGTAGTTCCATCTGTTCCTGTTCCTACTCCATCTGTAGCAGAAACATTTGCATTCTCTTGATTATATTTATATGTTATTTTTACATATTTTACATCTTTGTCTTTATAATCAATTTCATATGTTGTATCGGTAGTTAGTCCTGCAGTTGTTGTAGTGGAATTACATTTCATTCTATTAGTAGCACCATTGCATCCACTAATGAGAAACATTATACCTAAACATAATATTATCTTTTTCATATTTCCCTCCTATCATTTTTAATATACCCAATAAAAATATAATTAAAGATGGAAATATTTTACATTTTTTTATTTTTAAAAGTTACAACTATTAGGTGTTCTTGGATATGGGATTACGTCTCTTATATTTTCTATTCCTGTTAAATACATTAATAATCTTTCAAATCCTAAGCCAAATCCTGAGTGGTAACATCCTCCGTATCTTCTTAGATTTAGATACCAATACAATTCTTCCATTGTAGTTTTACTCATATTTAACTCTTTCATTCTAGTAATTAGTTTTTCATAATCATCTTCTCTTTGAGAACCCCCCATTAATTCTCCTACTCCTGGTACTTCTAGATCTACTGCTGCTACAGTTTTACCGTCGTCATTTTGTTTCATATAAAATGATTTTATATCTTTTGGCCAATTAGTTATAAATACTGGAGAATTATAATACTCAGTTATATATTTTTCGTGTTCTTTAGCAATATCACTTTCATAATCTGGAGTAAATTCCCATTTAACATTAGCACTCATTAGTAAGTCAACTGCTTCTTTATGAGTTATTTTTACAAATTTACTATTTATTAATTTTGTTAATTTTTCTTTTAATCCTTTTTCTACAAAATTATTCAAGAAATTTATTTCTTCTTCACAATTATCTAAAATATATTTTACTATATATTTTAGCATATCTTCTTCCATGTTCATTAAATCTTCTAAGTCATAAAATGCTATTTCTGGTTCTATCATCCAAAATTCATTAGCATGAGTTTTGGTATTTGATTCTTCTGTTCTAAAAGTTGGACCAAATGTGTATATTTTTTTATATGCCATGGCAAATGTTTCTCCATGTAATTGTCCTGTTCCTGTTACAAAGGCTGGTTTTCCAAATAAATCTTCTTTAAAGTCTACTTTTCCATCTTTATCTTTTGGAAGTTTATCTAAATCAAATTTTGTTATGTTAAACATCTCTCCAGATCCTTCACAGTCAGCGCAAGTAATTATTGGTGTAGTTACATATACATAACCATTATCTTGGAAATACTTGTGTATTGCAAATGCAGTCATACTTCTAATTCTGAATACCGCTTGAAATAAATTAGTTCTTGGTCTTAAATATGCTTGTTCTCTTAAAAACTCTCTAGTATGCCTTTTAGGTTGAATTGGATACTCATCAGGGCAATCTCCTTCTAATTTGAATTTTTCTAATGTTAACTCAAAATCTTGGTTATCTTTAGGAGATTTTTTTAATATTCCTGTTGCTGTAATTGCACTTCCTATTTTTAATTTTGTTATTTCTTCAAAGTTAGATAAACTATCATCATATACTATTTGCAAGTGTTTAAAACAAGTTCCATCTGATAAATCTATAAATCCATAATGGGATTGCTTTCTATGATTTCTTATCCATCCTTGTACTGTTACTTCTTTTTCTATATAATCTTTCTGATATAATTCTTTAATGTCCATAATTATCATTTCCTTTCGTTAAACTTATTATACCATATAATAATAAAAGTAAGTAGTTTTTTCTACTTACTATCTCATTTTCTTATTGATTAAACTAACGTATCTTTTAACATCTTTAACTAGTTTTGCATATAAATTTGGATAATGTCTTAATTCTTGAATTATCTCTATATCGTCTTTAGATATTGAACCTATGTATTCGTTTGCTTCTTCATTTACGATAGGTACTTCTCTTCCTAATAAGTAATCTGTAGTTGTTTCAAATATATCTGCCAAAATACCAAATGTTTCTAGGCTTGGCGTTCTTGTTCCATTTTCATATCCGCATATAGATACTTTTGTTACTCCTATTAAATCTCCTAATTCTTGTTGTGACATGCCTTTTTCTAATCTCATGTCTTTAATTCTTTTTCCAACTAACATCTAAAATCCCTCTTTCAAAAAATTGATTATCACTAAAGTTAATATTAATTCTTGCTTAGAAAACATAGAAATTTAATTAATATTAAACTAACAAGTAATAGTATGCCATACTTTTATTTTTTTTGCAATGTTTTTTTACAAATTTTTAACTTTTTTTATATTAAAAAAAGCAAAAGATTTTATTTTTCTTTTGCTTTTGGTTTTTCTATAGTTTTTTCTTTTTTTGAATTGTTAGGTGAAGATGCTAAAAAGCTAATTTTGTCTGCTACTATTTCTGTCTTTTTTCTTTTTCCATCTTCTGTTTCTATAACTCTAGTTTGAATACGGCCTTTTACACCAATCATGTCTCCACTTTTACAGTATTCTGTCGTATTTTCAGCAACATTTGTCCATAATGTACAATCCAAGAAATCTGTATCATATTCTCCATTAATATTTTTGTAGCCTCTTGGTACTGCTAAAGTTATTGTTGTAACTTTTTTACCATTATCAGTTACTTGTAGTTCTGGATTTTTTACTAATCTACCTACTAAAACTACTTGATTCAACATTATTATCCCTCCTTCATGTTCAATATAACAAATAACTTTTCTTATTGCAAATTGCTGTTTTTTAATTTCCGTTAGTAACTATTACTAGTTTTTCTAATATTTAATATGAGGTATATCATAATTTTAAAATTCTATCTAAGGTTTTTAAAATTTTAAGTGATTATTTTGCTCAAATATTTTAAATTTATATAAATTAAAAAAATTGCATTTTTTTTGCAATTTTAGTCTGAATTTATATTTAAAGATAATAATCTATTTAATTCTACAGCATATTCCATAGGCAGTTCTTCTCTAAATTCATTAACAAATCCTAAGATTATTAATTCTTTGGCTGTATCTTCATCTATTCCTCTGCTTGTTAAATAGAATAATTTATCTTCACTTATTTTTGATACAGTTGCTTCATGTTCCATAAATGAAGTATTATTGTTTACTATGTTAGTCGGAATAGTATCACTTTTTGATTTATCATCTAATATTAGAGTATCGCATTTTACTGATGCTTTAGAGTGAATAGCATTTTTGGTTATTTTTACAGTACCTCGATAAGTAGCATTTCCTCCATTTGAAGCAATTGATTTAGATATAATATTACTTTTCGTATACTTGCCTAGGTGAATCATTTTGGCGCCAGAATCTTGAATTTGACCAGAAGAAGCTGCTGCTATGCTGATACAAGTACCACTTGAGTAATCACCTTTTAATATACACGCTGGATATTTCATGTTGGTTTTTGAGCCAATATTACCGTCAATCCATTCCATAAGACCACCTTCTTCGACAATGGCTCTTTTGGTAACAAGATTATAGACATCAGTAGACCAATTTTGAACAGTGCTATATCTACATTTACTATTCTTTCCAACAAATATTTCAACAACAGCGGCATGAAGAGAATCTTCTGTATAT
>OIZX01001653.1_pt1 | contig 11149 bp, 10 predicted proteins | sample 1588621 | NCBI WGS metagenome assembly OIZX01 (sample SAMN03283276) | human gut metagenome | biome: human-associated habitat; material: feces | host: Homo sapiens | place: Peru | collected 2012
CCCGCCGATATGAATACGGCATACTCTCTGTGGGAGGACGCGCGCGGACTGCTGCGGCTGGTCAGTCTCGCCCCGGAGACTCCCGGCGTGTGGCCGGTAGTCGACTTTTTTCTCTCACACGGTGTAACAGTCGGCGCGGCGCACAGCAACAATCGTTACGCTGCCGCCATGGCTGCTTATGACCGCGGCATCAGTGTTTCCACGCACACTGGAAATGTCATGACCGGTATCCATCACCGCGATATCGGCGGGCTCGGCGCGGCATTGACGCATCCGGATGTGGAATGTGAAGTCATCTGTGACGGGCAGCACATCTGCCCCGAGATGCTGCGGCTATATTTTACAATCAAGAGTCCTTCGCGCTTTCTTATTATTTCCGACAGCACTGCTTTTTGCGGCACGCCGCCAGGGTACTATACCCTGCCAAACGGTGAAACACGGCACGTCACATCCGACGGCCAGATTCTCACGAGCGGCGGTCGGCGCTGCGGCTCGGCTCGTCCGGCGCTCTTCGGTATACGCACGCTGACGGAAAAACTGCACATGCCATTTGAGACGGCGCTGCGTATGGCAACACTTCAACCTGCTCGCAAATACGGCCTCGCCTCGCGGAAGGGCTCTCTTGCGCCCGGCAAAGATGCTGACTTTGTCCTACTCGGCGACGATTACCAAGTACTGGCGACCTATGTTGCCGGTCGGCGGGTCTATGACCGCTCCGAGAGCGCGCTGTTGCGCAGCGAGTTCCTCACCGAACGGCTCTTCACACCGGCCTGATTTTTTATTAACATGATAATATATCACGCGCCCATTGCGGACGCAGAAGGAGATACCAGATGAAAAGGAAAAAGCTGTTGCTTATTTCGCTCGACGCACTGTGCGAGTCCGACTTTGAAACCGTCCGGAACTTGCCGAATTTTTCAAAAATTATCACCGAAGGGGCATACTGTCCCCACGTAAACGCGGTCTATCCATCGCTGACGTTTCCCTGCCACACAAGCATTGCTACTGGCTGCACGCCGGACACACACCGCATCGTCAACAACTACGTCTTTGACCCCTATGCCGAAAAACCCAGCTGGAACTTCTATGCCTCGAACATCAAATGCAAGGCAATTTGGGATTACGCGCGCGAAAGCGGCAAGCGAGTTTTGTCCATGTCGTGGCCGGTGAGCAGTGGTGCGAAAATGACGTATTCTATTCCAGAGATGTCCCCCGCAAAACCGCGCATCTGGAATGCGCAGAATTTCATGCGTCAGGTCAATATCGTCCGCCGTTACGGTACGCCCGGCTTTGCCGTGCGCACTATGCTGGAAACGAAAGGCCTTACAAAGGCGTGGTTTTTCGGTGCACAGCCGGATCTGGATAATCTGATGATGCGCAGCTTTGAACACAATATTGTCCGCCGGGATTTTGACATTGCGCTGCTTCACATTTACGGTCTTGACGATGCAAAGCACGGCAACGGCATCCACGGTGAGAAGATTGACGGTTATCTGCGCCGCTATGATGCATTTCTTGGCCGCCTGATGCACTACTGTGATACGCGCAGCGACGAGAACATTACACTCATCGCCACTGGTGACCACGGTCAGAAGAACGTTACATGGGCAATCTACGGCAACATGCTGCTTGCCGATATGGGGCTTGTGACCTACGAAAATGAACATCTCAGCAGCTATCGCGTCTATCTGGACAGCTGCGACGGTATGGCTTATCTTTATTTGGCCGATGGTGCAGACAGTGAGCTCGCTGAGCAGGCTATCATGCGCTTTACATCGCTCCCCGGTGTGAAGAAAGTCATGCGCCCAGAGGAGTTCGCCCCTCTCGGCTGTGACCACAAGGCCTACGCCGTGATTGAGGCGGAAGATGGTTATCAATTCGAATCCGGTTACAAGGCCGCTGCGCTCTCTTCTGATACGCGAACAGTGCGCAGCCACTATCACGGCATCCATGGTTACTATCCGGATACGGACGGCTATCGCACTATGACATGGTTCTATGGGCAGGATGTTGCTCCCCAGCAGATCCCGAAAATGTGCATCACGGACATTCTTCCCTCCGTGCTGGAGTGGATGCAGATACCTTTTGGGAACATGGATGGCAAGGCCGTTCCCGGTCTTTGGAAATGATAAAAGAAGCGGCAGGGCTAAGGCCCTGCCGCTTCTTTTATCAGGCAAAAAGGGATGGTATAAGGAACAGTACAGCTGCACACAAATCGGCGGCAAGAGCCGCACATGTGCGTTCCTGTTTGTCAAGCACATCTGCATCCGGGTCCTCGTTCAAGGCATCTGTCATACCACTCTGCGCTCGGCGCTTTGGCACCGACCTGACCGCAGGCGGAAACAGCTTAAACCCGTCAAGGCTCAGATAGTGCATCCACGCAAACGCTGCAAAAAGCAATCCTACCGCCATAAATGCATGCCCCAAAACACTCAGCCGTCCCGCGCTGTTGAGAAATCTGTCCCACAGCAAGCAGGCGATCACCCCGACAAATACGCGAGCAGCTGTTTTAGACAGCACGGCACGGCGCACATTCAGCTTTTTTAACTGCGCAAAAAAGCGTTTCATTTGACCTCTCCTCTATCATTGCTCTCTCTGTTCAGTGTGCTTCACCGCCGAGCGGTCCAAACTGCGCAGATAACCAGTTCCGGCACAGGTGGATCCATTCATGGACCGCAGCGGACGGCTTGCTGGTTTCGCGCGTGGCAGCGGACATGCCGTGCGGTCCCTCGGCAAACAGGTGACACTCACAGGGAACGCCATGCGCACGCAGTTGCTGAAGCAGAAGAATGCTGTTCTCCACCGGTACTGTTTTATCCGTCATCGTATGCCAGAGAAAGGTCGGAGGTGTGGATGTGCTGACCTGCGTCTCAAGGCTCCAGTAATTCAAGCTCTCCTCGCAGTCGCTGCTGACATTGGCAATACTGCTTTTGTGCCGATATTCCCCTGCGGTAATGACTGGGTAACACAGCACCATTGCGTCTGGACGCAGCAATGCGGCATCCGCTGTGCCGCAGCGTGACATAACCTGGGAATCGTTCCAGTGGACACCGAGACTCGCAGCCAAGTGTCCTCCGGCAGAAAAGCCGCAGACTGCAATTTTGTGCGCGTCAATCTGCCATTCCACGCTGCGCTCGCGCACCAGCTTCATTGCCAGTGCAAGGTCGGTCAGCGGGCGCTTATCTCCGGCAAACGGCTCTACCGAATAGTCCAGCACAAACACTTGCAGTCCCATATTCAAAAAGGAAATTGCCGGCACGTCACGCTCAACATCTGCACAGAATGCATAGCGCCCGCCGGGGCAGATGATAATTGCCGGACGGGACACAGCCTCCAGTGCCCGCAAATCCGGGCTGTCGCTATGCAGATACGCAGTCAGAACCGCATGTTCGGAAAGGGGCAGCGTTTCAACCCTCATAATATCACTCCTTTTTTAAGTATAACATACCGCCGCTTAAAAGGAAAGAGCGCCGGAACTCCTTGTTCCGGCGCTCTGCACTGCAGCAGTTACATGGCAGCAAGCTCACGGCGATAGCCATCCATCTCGCGTGTGTTGCCATACACAAAGTGTCCCGGCAATATCTCCACCCACTCGGGCTTGTCCACGGAATAGTCGTGCATGGACGGATCGTAAACGAGCAGCTTCTTATTTCTCTCGATTGCGGGATTAGGATTTGGAACAGCAGACAGCAGACTTTTCGTATAGGGATGCAGCGGATGACGGAACAGTTCCTCCGCTTCGCTCAGCTCAACAATACGTCCCTTACGAATGACCGCAATGCGGTCGGAGATGAAGCGGACAACGCTCAGATCATGTGCAATAAACAGGTATGTCAATCCTCTTTCTTCCTGAAGCTGCTTCATGATATTAACTACCTGAGCCTGTATGGAAACATCCAGAGCACTGATACATTCATCAGCAATGATAATCTCCGGCTCCATGACCATAGCTCTTGCAATACCGACACGCTGCCTTTGTCCACCGGAGAACATATGCGGATAACGATTTGCCTGTTCATGATTGAGTCCAACCTTCTCCAGAATGTCAAAAACCTTCTGTTCTCTTTCCTCCTTCGTACGGTACATATGGTTTGCATCCAGTCCTTCCGCAACGATATCTATTACTTTTTTTCTGGGATTTAAGCTCGCCATCGGATCCTGAAAGATCATGCGGATCTCCCTTGCGCGCACGGATTCCATCGCGCGCTTGGAAAGCGAGAGCAGGTCGCGGCCTTCAAAGAGGATCTGACCGCGCTTGTAAATGCCCTTTGGGCTGCCCGGATTCAGTCGGATGATGGACTTGGCCATAACGGATTTGCCGCAGCCGCTTTCTCCCACGATGCCAAGACATTTCCCGCGCGCAAGCGTGAAGCTCACGCCGCGAACCGCCTGAACCTCGCCTGCGTATGTACGGAAAGAAAAAGCAACATCCTGTACGTCCAGCAGGACGTTTTCCTGCGCTTCGGCTGGAGTGGTGTTGTTTGTTGTCGCCATAGCTGCCCCTCCTCACTTTCTCATGCGCGGGTCGAGCGCATCTCGAAGCCCGTCACCCATCAGGTTGAAGCAAAGCATTGTGATACAGATCAAAAGAGCCGGGAAAAGGAGCTGATACGGGAAAGTCAGGAGCTTGTTTGCACCGTCACTTGCCAGAACGCCCCAGCTTGCAAGCGGCAGCGGAACGCCGAGGCCGATATAGCTCAGAAACGCTTCGGAAAAGATGGCGCTCGGGATGACGTTCGCCATGCTGATGATGATGGGGCTCATCGCATTTGGAAGCAGGTGCTTCAGGATGATCCAGAGGCTGCCCGCACCCATGGTGCGGCTGGCGAGGACAAATTCCGACTCCTTGAGCGAAAAGACCTGCCCGCGGAAGAGGCGCGCCATGCCGATCCAGCCGGTGACGGCGATGGCGATGATGATCGGGAATACGCCGGGCTTCATGATGAGGATCAGAAGCACGACCCAGAGCATCTGCGGAATGGAGGCAATCAACTCACAAAAGCGCATCATGATGTTATCTGCCGCGCCGCCGAAATAGCCGGCAATGCCGCCGTACAAAAGACCGATGGTTCCGTTGAGAAGAGCGACCACAACCGCAATCAGAAGGCTGACGCGCGCGCCCATCCAGCAGCGTGTGAAAATGTCGCGGCCAAGGTCATCTGTGCCAAAGACGTGCGCCGGAGTCGGCGCCTGATTGATCGCAAACATGTCGATCTCATCGTAGGCGTATCTGCTGAACATCGGCTGAAGCAGCGCCATCAGCACGATGACAAGCAAAATGGCGCTGGAAATGACGGCGACCTTGTTCTCCCTGAATCGCCGCCACGCGTCCGACCAGTAGCTGAGGGAAGGGCGCGTCATTTTGTCGGCGTCGGCAGTCAGAGAGCTGTCACGCTGGAACAGCTCGTCCGGAAGAAGCTCCTCCGGCGCGTTGAAGGCCTGTTGGGCAGTTGTCATGTTGCAGTCCCTCCTTACTTGGCGATCCGAATCCGGGGGTCGACGAGGCCATAAACAATATCCACAAGGAAGTAGCAGACAATAGAGATAAAAGCGAAAATAATCGTCAGACCCATGATCATTGTATAGTCCGTGTTCTGAATGGCCAAAATCATGGATTGGCCGATGCCGGGAATGTTAAAGATTTTTTCGATCACGAAGTTGCCGGTCAGCACGCCGGCGCACATCGGCCCAAGAGACGTGACAAGCGGCAGGAAGGAGTTGCGAAGCATGTGCCCGCGCACGACCTGCGCCTCGGAAAGCCCCTTGCTGCGGGCGGTGTAGATGTAGTCCTGCCCCATGACATCCAGCATGCTGGAGCGGAGCATCCGCGCGTAATAGGCGATGTTTGTGAAGGCGGCCGCCATGATGGGAAGTATGGCGCATTGCCACGTTTTCCAGCCCTGAATCGGAAACAGTTTCCATTCCACAGCGAAATAGCGTTGGATCAGCGAGCCGAAGACAAAGTTCGGCACCGATACGCCGAGGATCGCCAGAATGATGACGATATAGTCCACCGCCCCTTTATTTTTCAGCGCCGCGACCGCGCCGAGCACCGCGCCGATGATGCAGCCGACAAGTACGCCGCCGAAGCCAATCACTGCTGAGATCGGCATGCCGCTCGTCACCTCGCCGATGACGCTCTGGCCCTTATACTTCATGGATATGCCGAAATCGCCGTGCAGGAGATTTCTCATATAGATGAAATACTGCTCGATGAGGGGCTTATCCAGCCCGAGCTTGGCCTCCAACGCCTGACGGACGCTGTCCGGTGTTTCACGCGTGAGCTCAAACGGCTGTCCGGGCACTGCATGCATCAGAAAGAACGTGACAGTTGCGACAAGGAACAGCGTGACCAGCATGGATAAGAAGCGTTTTAATGTGTAGCGTAGCATAGGTAATTCTCCTCCGGTTTGCACAAAGGACGCTTGCCTCTGGTTAAAACACACAATACAATGCCATATCTCTCACTTGCAATATAGCATTTTCGCTGTGCTATGTCAACAATTTTTTATTTGTAATATTATTTTTTTGCATATTGACAAAGTATTATTGCGCTGATATGATTTTATTGATGGAGCACAGACGTGCTTTGCGCATTGAAAAAGAATTATATATGTATGGAGGCTGCGTTATGGAATACATTCCCGAACCTTTCCGAATCAAGGTAGTTGAGCCAATCCGCAAGACAACAAAGGAAGAGCGGCAGAAATATCTGAAGGAGGCCGGATACAACGCGTTCCGTCTGCGCTCTCGCGATGTTTATATCGACTGCATCACCGACAGCGGTACAAGCGCTATGAGCCAGAATCAGTGGAGCGCCATGATGCTCGGCGACGAGGCGTATGCCGGCGCCGAAAGCTTCTTCCGCCTCGAAAAGTCTGTGCAGGACGTATTTGGCATGCCCTACGTACAGCCGACCCATCAGGGGCGCGCGGCGGACTTTATCATGGCCAGTATCTACTGCCGTAAGGGTGCCTATGCCATCGGGAACATGCACTTCGACACATTCCGCGGCAATGCGGAGATCCTCGGCGCGATCCCTGTCGATTTGTGCATCGATGAAGGCTTTGATGCCGCGTCCGACCCGATGCCGTTCAAGGGCAACATTGATCTGAACAAGATGCAGCGCCTGATCGACGAAAAGGGCCCGGAAAACGTCTGCGTTGTGATCATTACGGTCACCTGCAATAACAACGGCGGTCAGCCGGTTTCAATGAAGAATATCCGCGAGGTCAGCAAGCTTGCCGGGAAATACGGTATCCCTGTAGTCATGGACTCGGCGCGCCTTGCGGAAAACGCATGGTTTATCAAGCAGCGTGAGCCGGGCTATGCCGATAAGTCTATCAAGGAGATCACGCACGAAATGTTCTCCTATTGTGAAACTGCAACCATGAGTTCCAAAAAGGACGGTCTGGTCAACATTGGCGGTCTGTTTGTTACCCGCGATATCGATATTTACCACAAGTCCAACGAGATGGCGATCGCCCGTGAGGGCTTTATCACCTATGGCGGCATGTCTGGCAGAGATATGGACGCGCTGGCGGTTGGCCTGCAGGAGGTCTGCGAGGACGCCTATCTGGAATACCGCACAGGTCAGGTCAGGTTTCTTGGAGACCTGCTGATCGAGCGCGGCGTGCCCATCGTGCAGCCGACCGGCGGCCACGGCGTCTATGTGGACGGCCGCCGCTTTTTCCCGCAGATCCCGCAGAGCGAATTCCCCAGCCAGCGCCTCGTCTGCGCGCTCTATGAGGAGGCGGGTGTCCGCGCGGTCGAGATCGGTGCCTGTGCGTTCGGCTCGAAGGATCCCGTGACTGGTGAGGATATCTTCCCGTCGCTGGAGCTGATGCGCATCTGCGTCAACCGCCGCGTTTATACGAGTGACCATCTGCGTGTGATTGCAAACGCGCTCGGAGATATTTATGACAAGCGCGATTCGTACCGCGGCATGAAGATGATCTTCACGGGCAAGCTGATGTCTTTGCGCCACTTTACCGCAAGCTTCGAGCTTCTCTGAGCATAGATGGCCGCTGTGCAGTTTCGCCTGCGCAGCGGCCTTTTATATTTTCAGCCGTGGAAGGGCTTTACAGGCTTTTTCTGCGTCGGTATAATAACTGTATATAAAACTGTTAGAACGGAGCATCGAACAATGTCTGTATTTGACGAAATTTCAAGATTTCTTCCTTTTCTTGGGCAAGTAGTCGGTCCGGAGGCAGAGATTCTGCTCTGTGACACGGAAAAGATTCTGGAATCGGTCAATCCGATCTCCGATTGGGGGCTGCCGGGCAAGCCGCTTGGCGATGTGGAGCGCGCACTTTTGAAAGAGGGCGCCTATCGGACCACAGACTACGTTTCAAATTACCGCGCGCTGCTGCCCTCCTGTGAGCGGCTCCGTTCATCAACCTATTTTATCAAGGATGCGGACGGTGATCTTCTGGGCTTTCTGACGGTCAATATCCGCGTTGAGGCGCTGCTGCATACGCGCAATCTGCTGGACAGCCTGATCAACGGCTGCAAGCTCAGCACGGACAGACGGGAGGCCGTACCCTGCCAGCTCCGCGAAGACAATGTCCAGACGCAGAATCTGAACCGCTATGAGGAGGTCAACATCGCCGTGGAAGACATCATCCAGTCGGTCACGGATGAGCATCTGAAGGCGTTCGGCGTGCCCGCCGACCGTCTGACGCCTGTGGAGCGGCAACAAATTGTGCGGGATCTTGACGCGCATGGCGTTTTTCTGGTAAAAGGCTCAATCAAGAGCGTCGCTGCGAAGCTTGCGTGCTCAGAACCCACAGTTTATCGCTATCTTCAGCACCTTGTATGAGTCAGAAAGGATGAGAGCATCGTTTTGAAAGCAGAACAGTTGTATTCCGTTTTACGTGACGCCGGGTACAATGCGGCGTTGATCACGGCAATTCAGGAAGGATCCAACCATGACGTATTTGACGTAACGCTGGCAGGGGGAAAGCATGCCATCTGCAAATTCGCCAAGCTCCGGGAAACAGAGCGCGCGCATGGCGAGGCGGGGCGTGACACGCTGTTCGGAGGGCGGCTCTCGCTGGAGAGAGAAGCCTATCTGCTTGCGCTGGCGCGCGGAGAGGGACGCCTCCCCGTCCCGGTTCTCTATGGGCTGCACAATTCCGTGTTCGGTCGCTATATTATGATGGAAAAATCGCCCGGGATCTCCTTCACCGAATGGCAGCAGGCACAGGGATACCGGAAGCAGCCGTTTTTGGACAGCCTGGAGGCGCTTGGCCGCGATTTTGCCAAGCTGCACCGCACCATCCACTTTGACAGCTTTGGCGATATCCAGACCGACGGCGTGATCGAGCCGGGGTGCAAAAATTTTGCAGACCGGTTTGAGGAGGTCGTGCGGAGGCGGATCGTACGCGGCGTTTCCAAGGGGACGTTCTCGGCGGCGGAGGCGGAGGTGCTGTCCAAGTTTTTCCGGGCACGCTTTGATTCGCTGCGTCCGGTGCTGTCTGCGTCGGTCTGCCGAGCGGTGATGGTGTTCACCGATATGCACGGACGCAACTTTTTTGTGGATCAGAGCGGCGTGCCGAGTGGATACTTTGATTTGGAATCCTCGCAGGCCGCGCCGGCGGCGCTGGAGTTTTACGGATTCCGCTTCTTCCTCTTCAACTTCTTCGACGAAGAAACGTTTCCGCTCGCCGAACAAGCCTTCTTCCGCGGCTACGCGGCGGAGGGCGGTCCCTGCGCGCCGCAGACGGCGGAGGACTATGCGCTGATCGACTTACTCTCCGCCTGCCGTCTGCTGGAACTGGCGGAGTCATACTGGGGTGTAGCAGACGAGATCCGCAGCACATGGGGCGTGCGGATGAAGGCGCTTCTTTCACAATATATGGCGTGCGGAAACGTTGATTACGCCGCGCTGGGAGCAATGTGGCGCGAACGCGACGGTCAGCCACTCCATCCCGTTGAGCACGGAGAGAATGAAACATGATGTACACGATCTATGTCGGCACCTATGCTTCTTCGGAGGCAAGCGGCACCTACCGCGTTCCCTTTGATCCGGAACTCGGCGCACTGGGCGCAGCGGAATGTATTTACGCGCAGAAAAACACGAAATATACCGCGTGGCACGATGGGTATCTCGCCACGCTGACGGAGCAAAACGGAAAGGCGGGCGTAGCGCTGTTCGACACGACTGTCCAGCCGCCCACGCTGCTGGATGTACGTCTGGACGAGCAGGCGACAGCGTGCTGGCTTGGCTGGCTGGACGGCCTGCTGTACTGCGCCAACTATCATGACGGGCATCTGCTAATCTATGAGGTCGAAAACCGAAGGCTGCGGCTTCGCCGACAGATATTCGTGCAGGCAGAGGCCGGCTGCCATCAGGCGATCCTGCAAAACGGGAGAATCCTGTTGCCGTGCCTCTGTCTGGATCAGGTGCGGATCTTCTACGCCGCACAGGAGACAGTGCCCGCGCAGGTGCTCTGTTTGCCAAAGGGAAGCGGCCCTCGCCACGGCGTTTTCAGTCCCGACGGCGCATGGTTCTATCTGCTGAGCGAAACCAGCAACCAGCTGTTCAGCTATCAGGTACGCGGTACGCAACTCTGTCTGCGTCAGGTCGACGGGCTATGCGTCGATTCAGAGGCTGACGGGCCGCAGAGTGCGGAGGTCCGAATCTCGCCGGACGGACTGCACCTTTATCTCAGCATCCGCGGAACAAGCAGCCTTGCCGTATTTCGTCTGGAGGCGCATCTGCCGGTGATGCAGCAGCAGATCCCGTCGGAGGGACGCGACCCGTGGGATATTCTGCTTACGCCGAACGGGAGGTATCTGCTGGTGTCCTGCTGCAGTGCAAACCGTCTGTTTTGCCACCCGTTGGACGAGTCGGGAAACATTCTTCCCTCTGTGTCGCAGGCGAAGATCCCATCCTGCGTCGGCTGTGCCCTGTCGCCGGATATCTGAGTCTCATCCAGCAGCGGACCCTTGACGGCACCGGCACCGAAGTTCGCATAATAGCAAAGTACCGCATAATGAAAAAACCGGAGCGCCCGTTTGTACGGATGCTCCGGTCTGCGATCAGACGCTGAATCGGCTGATAGGCTATCATTTCGCTGCATTCTTGTATTAGGGCAACACCGCACAATTCGGCAAGCTGATTCAGCGAGAGATTTTTCGTCAA
>OIZX01001659.1_pt1 | contig 11132 bp, 9 predicted proteins | sample 1588621 | NCBI WGS metagenome assembly OIZX01 (sample SAMN03283276) | human gut metagenome | biome: human-associated habitat; material: feces | host: Homo sapiens | place: Peru | collected 2012
CTTCATGAAGTTGCGACGAGTGATCTTGTGGATACGCATAATATTCTCTCCTTTTACTTCGTATGACCTTTTCCGGTTATCACGTCCGAACGGCAGGTTCGCGCTTCTGCGGTTCGGTTTTCCTACAAATATACTAACATATCAGCTGCAGAATGTCCAGTAAAAAAGCAAAGTTTCTTTGCCAAATTCTTTGCCAAATCTTTGTGCGAAATGTAAAATTTTTGAAGCTTGTTGGATACAACAGACCGAATTTTTCTCCAACAGAGGTGAAAATTACAAATAAATTACAATGAAAATCCTTCCTTTCGCAACGATCCTGCACGGCAACCGACAAGGGTTGGAAAAGATCGAATGATATGTTACGTGATTTTTGGCAATGCCAACGTATGGGAGGGAATGCAAAACCGGGTACGGAAAGCGCAGCAACAAAAAAGCTCCCTCCGCAAAAGCGGAAGGAGCCGTAAGAAGAAGGAGAAGAAGGAAAGCTTATCAGCCCATGACCAGGTTTGCCACGCCGACGGTGAGGAAGGGCACATAGGTGACCAGGAACAGAACGCCGAAGTTGACGATCAGCAGCGGAACCAGAGCCTTCACGCTGTCAGACAGGGTGCACTTGCCGTAGCGGGAGCCGATGTTGGTAGCAGCGAACAGGCAGACACCAACGGGAGGAGTGCACAGGCCCAGAACCAGGTTCATGACCACGATGATACCGAACTGGATGGGATCAACGCCCACGGCGGCAGCCACAGCCAGCAGGGTGGGGAACAGGATCAGGATGGCGGCGATGGTCTCCATGAACATGCCGACGAAGATCAGGAAGAGGTTGATGAGCAGCAGGATCAGGTATTTGTTGGTGGTCAGGCTCAGCATTGCATCAGCGATCATGCTGGGGATGTGCTCCTTAGTCAGGATGAAAGCGAACACGTTTGCAAAGGCCACCAGAGCCATGATAGCGGAAGCGGAGGAAACGGTATCCTTCAGGCAGGAGTACATCTCCTTGGGGCCCATCTTGCGGTAGATGAACACCGACACGAACAGACCGTAGACCACGCAGATGATGGAAGCCTCGGTGGGGGTGACGATGCCGCCCATGATGCCGAACAGGATGATGCCCACCATGATCAGCGCCCAGATGGACTCCTTGGTCGCATGCAGGACATGAGACCAGCTTGCACGCTTATCGCGCTTGGGATAGTGGCGCTTGACCGACAGCACATAGCAGGTAGCGCACATGCCGAAGCCCAGCAGCAGGCCGGGGACGATGCCGGCCATGAACATCTTGGAGACGGACAGGCCGGTCATGGTAGCGGCCATGATCATGGGAACAGACGGAGGAATGATGGGGCCAAGGCAGGAGGAAGCAGCGGTGATGGCGACCGAGAAGGGCACGTCATAGCCCTGATTGACCATCATGGGGATCTCAACGCCGCCCAGAGCGACGGTATCGGACAGAGCCGTGCCGGAGATGCCGGCAAAGACCATGGAAGCCAGAACGTTTGCATAAGCCAGACCGCCGGTGATGTGGCCGACCAGTGCATCTGCAAAGTCCAGCAGCTTCTCAGAAATGCCGCCCTGATTCATCAGGTTGCCGGCAAAGGTGAAGCCGGGGATGCACAGCAGGGTGAAGGAGTCCAGACCCTTGAAGAAATACTGTGCAAAGTTGATCATCTGGATGTGGGAACCCAGCATGTAGGCCACGGATGCGAGACCCAGACTGAACGCCACGGGCACGCCGATGGCCAGCGCGACGAGGAAAACAATAAACAGAACTGCAACCATTGCGTTTCGACCTCCTTTATGCAGCAGGCTTCTCGGTCCAGCCCACCAGAGTGCGGGCAATGTCCAGCACATAGCTGACGGGCAGAACGATGAAGGTGAGGAACTGGGAGAAGTAGATGTACTTCATGGGGATGTTGGTGGCGGTGGAGTTCATCGCAAAGGTGGGGAAGCAGTACTTCGGCTCGGCCATCACCAGAATGATCAGGCACATGGCCAGAATGGCGAACTCGATGACAAGGTTCAGAACCTTCAGCGCCTTGGGGTTCTTCTTTTTCAGAAAGTCGCCCATGAACTCGACGTTGACGAACTCATGCTTCAAAGCAGCCAGACCAACGCCGAAGGCCACCATATAAATAAAGGAATAACGGGCCAGCTCCTCGGTCCAGGAGGGGGCATTGGGCAGGAAGTTGCGGCTGATGACCTGCACCAGAACGCAGATGCAGAAGCCTGCGTAGAAGACGGAACTCAAAGCGTACAAGATCTCCATGTAGACCTTGATGAATTTATCCAAGCCTTTCTTCATGATCTCAACCTCATTTCAGGATTCACAGCCGCATCAGGCCAGCGCTGCGATGGAATCGTAGATCTTCTTCTGGCTGTCGGTCAGGATGGGCAGCACGCCATCGATCATTGCCTTGGCGAACGCATCGGTATCGACCTCGATGAACTCCATGCCCTGCTCCTGCAGCTGGTTGTAGTACTTTTCCTCGTTGTCCAGGAACAGCTCGTGCTCGTATGCCTGGCACTCGGCACCGGCCTGATCCACAACGGCCTTCTGGCTGTCGGACAGACGCTCGTACTGAGCCAGACCCATTGCGATGTAGACCCATGCACGCAGGTGAGCGGTCAGGATCAGGTAGGGGCAGACCTCGTAGAAGCTCTGGGTCTCGATCATGGCCAGCGGGTTCTCCTGAGCCTCGATGGTGCCCTGCTGCAAAGAGGTGAAGACCTCAGACAGTGCCATGGGGGTGGGCTTTGCGCCCAGAGCCTGGAAAGCGGCCACAGTCATAGCGGACTGGGGGGTGCGGATGACCAGATTGTTGCAGTCGGCAACGCTGGTGATCTTCTTGGTGGAGGTGATGTAGCGGGGACCACGGGTGAAGTAGCCCAGGCACTTCATGCCGCAGGCCTCCATCAGGCCCTCGAACTCCTGACCGACTTCACCGGTCAGGACCTTCTCCATCTGCTCGTCGCTCTGGATCAGGTACGGCATGCCGATCATGCCCAGATCAGGCTGGTAGGTCTGCATGGACTCGCCGGTGAAGGTGATGTCCACCGTGCCGCTGTCGGACAGGATGCCCTGGATCATATCCACCTCGGGGCCCAGCTGGCTGTTGGGGAACACGTCCACTTCGATGGTGCCGTTGGAGTTGGCCTCGCAGTACTCCTTGAACTTCAGAGCGCCCTGATGCCAGGAGTCGCTCTGGTCGTTGATGTGGCCGATATTGATCACGACCTTATCGCCGGTGACATCGCCGCCTGCAGCGGAGCCTGCGGTGGAGGTGGAAGCAGCAGTGCTGGAGGAGCTGCCGCCGCAGGCTGCCAGACCCATGGCCAGTGCAGAGACACCTGCTGCCTTCATGAAGTTGCGACGAGTGATCTTGTGGATACGCATAATATTCTCTCCTTTTCATTTGTTTTCATGCCTGCGGTCAGGGTGGAACGCCGCTGCGCCGGTTCGTGCAGCCGTGCGCCGCGTTCCGTCTGCGGCATGTTTCCCTTGACGATATACTAACATATCAGCTTGACAGGAACAATACAAAACGGCGCTTCTTATCTGAATCTTTACCAGCGGTTCCCAAAAGGGGAATCGTGCTTTATGTTGTATACTAGCCTGAAAAAATGGAGAAATGGAGCATAAAAACCAGAAAAAACAAAAACAGACAGCCCGGTACAGGAGGACCGTACCGGGCTGTCTGTTTAAAAATCGCAGAGAATGCATTTGTAGCGTTCCGCTGTGCCGGAAGGCTGCTGGTAACATTTCAGACGCGGATCATTTCTTTTTCTTCTTGTTTTTTTCGGACTTGTATACCGTTACAAGGCTCTTCAGCTTCACGCCGGTCTCGTGGGTATCCTCCACCGGGCCGGAATGGAAGCGCTCCTGCTCCAGATAGGCGATCATGCCGTCACGGTCAAAGCACTTCTGGGCAGAAACGCCGGTCAGCCGGGCTTCCTTGCTGGTGAACACGGCGATCACCTCCACCGGGATGCCGCTCAGTCCGGCCCTGTCCATGGCGCGACGCAGCAGCACCTGCTGCTTTTCGCTGGTGGTGACAGGGTTCGGGATGCGGTTGTCCGTGTGGTTGATGTGCTGACGCCACTGGTCGTTCGGCTGGTCGCCGGGACGGATCTCGCCGGCAAAGCCGAAGCAGTTCAGGCCCACCACGCCGCCCGGGGTGACCACCAGCGCCAGCGTGGTGGTCAGCTGGCCGCCTTCCTGAATGGTGCCGGGGTACACCAGCGTATAGTGCTGGCGCTTGGTGAAGGTGATGAGCTGCGAGACGATCGCGGTCAGCTCGCCCTGCATACTGTTGTTCACATGCCGTTCCGGCTTTTTTTCCGGCTCGACCTCAAGCCCCAGCGGGCCGCGCTTTTTTTTGCGGTGCAGCGGGGCCATCAGGGCCTGAGTGAAGCTTTTGGTGCCGTTGCGCGCAGCCACCATGGGCAGGATCAGCAGAAGGATCAGGGCCAGAACGACCACAACAAGAATATTCCATGCGTCCAAAACAGTACTCTCCTTATAACTTCGATGTAGTGGGGAGCCGTTTACTCCATCGTGACAACGACCTTCATGTAGTTGCCGGGGTTCTTCTCGATGTCGATGATGGTCTCAGGCACCTCTTCCAGCTTGACGGTCTTGGTGAGCAGCTTGAGCATATCCACCTTCTTGGTGGCGATCAGCTCCAGAGCCTCGGGGAACTCACCGGCGCTGGTGCGGGCACCGCGCAGATCGATCTCCTTGCGGGTGATGGTGTCGGTGGGCAGGCTGGTCTCCTTCTTGGGCCAGCCGGTGAAGGTGATGCGGCCTGCATGGCTCACGAGGTCCAGCGTGCTGCGGATGGCAGGGTTTGCGCCGGAGCACTCCATGACCTGCTGTGCGCCCTCGCCGCCGGTGATCTCGTGGACGCGGGCATTGGCATCCTCCTTGCCGGAGTTGATGGTGTACTCCACGCCCAGAGACTTTGCAAAGTCCAGACGCTCCTGCACCAGATCCAGCAGGATGGCGTGTGCGCCGTAGGCCTGTGCCACCATGGCGGCAGCCAGACCGATGGGGCCTGCACCGATGATGGCGCAGTATTCGCCTGCCTTCAGGCCGCCGCGGTGGATGCCGTGCAGGCTGATGGTCAGGGGCTCGGCCATGGCGGCCTGCACCCAGCTCATGCCATCGGGGATCTTGACGAGCATATCAGCCGGGTGGCAGAAGTACTCGGCCATGCCGCCTTCAACGTGCACACCCAGAACGTGCAGATCGTCGCAGCAGTTGGTGCGGCCGATGGAGCAGGGATAGCAGTGGCCGCAGTACAGGTACGGGTCCACGACCACGCGGTCGCCCACCTTGATGCCGTTCTTGTTGTTCTCCGGGATGGAGACGACCACACCGGCCAGCTCGTGGCCGATGACGCGGGGGTAGCTCACCAGACCATTGGTGCCGCGGAACGCGCCGATGTCGCTGCCGCAGATACCGGCTGCCATGATCTTGATAAGGGCCTCACCGGGCTTGGGTTCCGGCATGGGGATCTTGACGCAGGAGACCTGCCAGGGTTCTGCAAAGCGGATCGCATTGATTTCAGACATGTGATTGACCTCCTATAGCCAACTGATATGTTACTTTGTGAACATATTATAACGCCTTTGGAGGGGAAATGCAACTTGTTTTATAGTTTTTTATCCGCAATTTCAGGATTTTAGTTGCTTTTTAGCAAAAAGACTTTTGACAAGTGATATGTTATGCCTTATAATAGAGGAAACAATATCTTAGAAGCAACAAACCTTGACCCAGCGCTTTCCTGCCGGAGAGCAAACTATTGTAAGGGGAAATTACCAATGAAAGATGACAAGTCTCGTGTCCTGCCGCTGCTGATGGACCCCCGCCAGCCGGACGAGAACAACCGGGCCTACGCCTACCGCATCCTGCGCAAGAATATCATGAACATCCAGCTGCAGCCCGGCTGCCAGCTGAGCGAGGCGGAGCTGAGCGAGCATCTGGTCATGAGCCGCACGCCCATCCACGAAGCACTGATGATGCTCAAGGGCGAGTGGCTGGTGGATGTGCTGCCCCAGCGCGGCAGTATCGTATCCAAGATCTCGATCCAGTACATCAACGAGGGCTATGCCATGCGCAAGATGCTGGAACCGGCTTTGCTGCGCAGCCTGTCCGGCCACCTGAATCAGGCACAGCTCAGCGAGCTGCACAGTCTGCTGGAACAGCAGGATGGCTCCGCCTGCATCAGCCACGATGTACTGGGCGATTACTTCATCACGCTGGACAACGAGTTCCATAAGCGCCTGTATACCTATGCCGGCTATGACCGCATCTGGCAGGCCATGCACAACGTTACCACCCACATGGACCGTGTGCGCTATCTGGACACCGCCCTGTGCCAGATGGATATGGAGACCTTCCGCGTGGAGCATGAGCAGCTGTACAAATATCTGATGGTGGGCCTGCCCAAGGATGTGGATGTGGACGCATTCTTCGAGCATCATCTGGGCGCCTACCGGGAACACTTCCAGAGCCTGCTGGACCGCTTCCCGGATTTCTTCATCTGAGAAGCTGTTTTCGTGAGCAGGGCCGCTTCCGTGAATAGAACGATGCGGAGGCCCTGCCTGCATCCGGGAGCCCCTTTTCCCCGGCATTTCAAGCGGTTCCCGCCGAATTTCCAGAAGCTCTGTCGTTTTTGCCAAAGGACAGAGCTTCTTTTTGTTTATATTTTTTGCGGAAAGTGCTTGACAGAAGTCACAGGATGTTATATATTTGAAACGATGAAACATATAACACAACGCCGGTTTCCCATACCAGAAAAAGGAGAAAGGTGGATACCATGAAAAAACAATACGATGTGGTTATCATCGGTGCGGGCGTCGTGGGCAGTGCCATTGCGCGCGAGCTGTCCCGCTACAAGCTGAGCATTGCAGTGCTGGAGAAGAATCTGGACGTCTGCAACGAGACCAGCGGCCGCAACTCTGCGGTGGTGCACGGCGGCTTTGCCAACCCCACCGGCAGCCTGAAGGCAAAATGTTGCGTGGAAGGCAACAAGATCATGGACCAGCTGGCCGAAGAGCTGAACTTCCCGTTCAAGCGCTGCGGCAAGGTGCTGGTGGGCAACACCCCCGAGGACATGGAGCAGCTGGAGCGCACCATGAAGCAGGGCGCTGTCAACGGCTGCACCGGTCTGGAGATGATCGACGAAGCAAAGCTGCATGAACTGGTGCCCGCCGTGGTGGGCAAGTTTGCCATGTGGTCCAAGAACAGCGGCATCATGGACCCGTTCCTGTACACGGTGGCTCTGGCCGAGAACGCACACGCCAACGGTGTGGACTTCTTCTTTGACCACAAGGTTACGGCCATCACCCGCGAAAACGAGCTGTACTACCTGCACACCGAGCACGGCGATGTCTGCACCCGCTGGGTGGTCAACGCCGCAGGCTTGGGCGCAAAGCAGATCTCCGACCTGCTGGGCCTGACCGGCTACCGCGTCATCGGCTCCCGCAGCAACTACATCATCCTGCACAAGCGCATGGGCAAGCTGCTGCCCATGCCGGTGTACCCGGTGCCCAGCAACACTTACATGGGCATCCACATCACTCCCACCGTGGACGGCAACGTCACCGTGGGCCCGGATGCCGAGAACACCGATGTGCTGGACGATTACAGCGTGCCGCAGGCCAACATGGACAGTCTGGCCGTGGAGGGCGCAAAGCTGTGGCCCCACATCTTTAAAAAGGATCAGATCCGCACCTTCGCCGGCATCCAGCCCAAGTGGGTGGATGAGAACGGCGCCATTCAGGACTGGAAGGTGGAGATCCGGGACGACGTGGCTCCCAATGCCGTCAACCTCGTGGGCATCGAGTCCCCGGGCCTGACCGGCAGCGTACCGCTGGCCCGCTACGTCATCGGCCTGATGCTGGAGCACGAGAAGTTCGAGGAAAACCCCGGCTTCGACCCGCACCACAAGGGCATCGTCAAGTTTGCAGAGTGCACTCCGGAGCAGCAGGCAGAGCTCATCGCACAGGACCCCGATTACGGCGAGATGATCTGCAGCTGTGAGGAAGTGACCAAGGCGGAGATCCTGCAGGCCATTCACAACCCGCTGGGCGTCTCCACCATGACCGGCATCAAGTACCGCACCCGCGCCATGATGGGCGGCTGTCAGGGCGGCTTCTGCCAGATGAAGATCGAGAACTTCATCGAGCAGGAGCTGGGCACCGAGCCGGAGGATGTTCGTTACAGCCGTCAGGGCTCCTGGGTCCTGACCGGAACCATGCGGAAGGAGGAGAACTGAGCGATGGAACAGAAGGACGTTGTGATTATCGGCGGCGGCCCCGCAGGTCTTGCCGCAGCGGTGGAACTGCACAAGCAGGGCATCCGCAACATGATCATTCTGGAGCGCGAGGCGATGCTGGGCGGCATCCTGCGCCAGTGCATCCATGACGGCTTTGGTCTGGGCCGCTTCGGCGAGAGCCTGTCCGGCCCGGAATACGCACAGGCGTTCATTGATGAGGTGAACAAGCGCGAGATCCCCTACGAGACCAGCGCCACGGTGCTGAGCCTGACGGCGGATCGTGTCGTCACCGCCTCCACCCGCAGCGGCCTGCGCCAGTATCAGGCAAAGGCTGTGGTGCTTGCCATGGGCTGCAAGGAGCGCAGCCGCGGCGCACTGGGCATTCCCGGCGAGCGTCCGGCAGGCGTGTTCACCGCAGGCACCGCGCAGGCTTACATGAACCTCTACAACCGGATGCCCGGCAAGGAGGTCATCATCCTCGGTTCCGGCGATATCGGCATGATCATGGCCCGCCGCATGACGCTGGAAGGCGCTCATGTGCAGGCAGTGTTCGAGCTGATGCCTTACCCCTCCGGCCTGCCGCGTAACATCGTGCAGTGTCTGGACGACTACAATATCCCGCTCTATCTCAGCCACACCGTCACCGAGATCCATGGCCGCGACCGTCTGACCGGCGTGACCATCTCCGAGGTGGACGCGAACCGTCGTCCCATCCCCGGCACCGAGAAGGAGTATAAGTGCGATACCCTGATCCTCTCCGTCGGCCTGATTCCGGAGAACAAACTGCTGGAGGATGCCGGCATCGCTATTGACCCCCACACCAACGGTGCTTTCGTGGACGAGAACCTGCAGACCAACGTGCCCGGCGTGTTCTCTGCCGGCAATGTGCTGCATGTGCATGATCTGGTGGACTTCGTTTCCATGGAGTCCGAGGCACTGGCACGCCACGCTGCCGCCTACGTTGAGGGCAAGGGCATCGACCCCTGCACGCTGGACGTGAAGTGCGGCGAGGGCGTGGGCCACACCATTCCGCAGAAGGTCAGCGGCAAGAACGATTTCAGTCTGTCGCTGCGTGTGCGGAACCACTACCGTGACTGCCGCATCGTGGTGCGCCAGAACGGTGTGGAAGTTGCTGCCAAGAAGATGAAGAAAGCCATTCCTGCGGAGATGATCCAGTTCAAGGTCTCTGCTGCCAAGCTGCAGGAAACGGGCGCACTGGAGGTGTCGGTGGAATGAAAAAGCAATTTACCTGTATCGTCTGCCCCAACGGCTGCGAGATCGAAGCCGAAGTTGAAAATGGTCAGGTGATCTCGGTCACCGGCCACACCTGCCCCCGCGGCGAACAGTATGTCCGTCAGGAGCTGACCGCGCCCAGCCGCACCATCGCCAGCTCGGTGCTGGTCAAGGGCGGCGAGCTGCCTGTCACCAGCGTCCGTCTGACCCGGGCCATCCCCAAGGATATGATCTTCCCGGTGATGGACGAGATCCGCAAGGTGGTGCTGACTGCCCCTGTCAAGGCAGGCACCATCGTTCTGCACAACGTCTGCGGACTGGACAGTGACGTGATGGTCACCAAGAATGTTGCCGCAAAGTAAATCATCTGCATCGTTCTCCATTATATAAAGGAAAGCACCCGCTGCCCGGTCTGAAAATGCCCGGCGGCGGGTGCTTTTTTCGTGCAGACAGAATGGAACGAACGGCCTTTTCGGTAGGGCGTCCCGGCGCTGGTGAGCAAGAGCATGCCCGCGATCCGATCGCTGGAACTGGCGCAGGAATACGGTCTGCAGCCGGTGTGCGGCAGGAAACATCCGTTAACTTTAGCAAAAAGTGCGGGATGATGGCGATAAAACAGAGAAAGCACGGCTGTTTGAGTTGACTTACTTCCGGCACGATGATAAAATGATGAGGAAGAGACCGCTTCGCTGCTGCAGCAACAGGAGCGGCTATTTTCATGTCCGGGAAGGGTTCCCGCACAAATTTTCCACAAAGCGCCTCACCCGCCGCTAGGCAAAAGCCATCAGCGCCGTGGACGAGTTCTGCGACTAAAAGCATTCCCACACAACTGAACAGGGTATAAGAGCTTCTTTGAGCAAAGGTGTCTAAACTCCCACAAAGAGCAGGACACCGCGCCGCAATGCTAAGGGCTGAGATAGAAATAGATCGGCCGGCATTCAAGGGTGGAGGGGAAAACCCCGCCGCCTTCCCGCAGAAGAAACGCTGCAATTTGAAAAAAAGAACTCCTCCCATCCACACAGGGCACTTCCCGGGCCGTACCGTCACTGCAAGGACGGCACAGCCGGGGATGCCGTCGGCAGGGCAGACTGCAAGCTGCCGCTGGCCGGTATGTGCGGATATTCTGCGGAGGCGTTTTGATTTTCGGTCAGAACGTCTCCGCTTTTTTTCACCTGCCGATCGAAAAGAGATCTCCCCGGGAGTTTGTCCGGGCCATAGCGGGCAAACTGTGCCCCGGGGAGCGATGGAGGATTTTTGCAATGAAACAGCCTTTTTGCACGCCAGCCCAGGCCCTGCGCCGGGTGCTGGATGCTGCTGCGGCTCTCCCGGTGCCTGCCACGGAGCGGGTGCCGCTGGATGATGCCTGTGGGCGGATCGCAGCCCAGGACCTGTGCGCCCGAATGGATCAGCCCCCATTTGACCGGAGCCCTCTGGATGGCTATGCCCTTCACAGTGCCGACACGGCCGGGGCGGGGGAGAAGACCCCTGTCACCCTGCCGGTGGTGATGAAGCTCTACGCCGGGGATGCCCCCGCCGCTGCCCTGCCTGTCGGGTGTGCCGCCCGGATCATGACCGGCGCACCCCTGCCCCCGGGCGCGGACTGCGTTCTGATGCAGG
>OIZX01001662.1_pt1 | contig 11126 bp, 11 predicted proteins | sample 1588621 | NCBI WGS metagenome assembly OIZX01 (sample SAMN03283276) | human gut metagenome | biome: human-associated habitat; material: feces | host: Homo sapiens | place: Peru | collected 2012
TACTAAAAATAATAAAATATTAAGTATTCTTTAATTTTAAATAACAAAAAAGGTCGCAAATGATTTTGTATCATCTGCAACCGAACTATCTTACATTGTATTCTACCACTATCTAAGACTCCTAGTTTTGCGTCCCTGCATCACTACAGGTTTGCCTTTGTTATAACATATTAAATTCTAAATTTTTCCTCTTTTATTATATTTTATTTAATAACTGTTGTAAATACTTTTATCGACATTTTTTTATAAATTTTCTTTCAAATTTCTTTCAATCCATAACCTTTTCAAATATCACAATTAACAAAATAGTCCTCTTCAAAAAACACAAACAAGCCAAACAATGTTTACACATTATCTGGCTTGTATTATTTCTTTTTAATCAACTATCACTTATACACTCTATCGGAAATCAAAAATCCAACTGCCTTATTCAGCAACAATAGAATCTATAAGCTCCCAAATTTCATCCCGTCCCTGCTTAGTTTGTGATGAAAATGGAATAACCACTGTCTGTGGCTTTACATTAAGACCTGTTTTTATCATTTTAATATGCTTTTGTACCTGACTTCGATTAATCTTGTCTAGCTTTGTGGCAATAATAATTGGGTCATACCCATTGTATACTATCCACTCGTACATATCTTTATCATTTTTTGATGGCTCATGCCTAATATCAATTAATAAAAAAACTGCTCTTAATTGCTTAGAGGTTGTAAGATAATTTTCTATCATCTTACCCCACTTTGCCTGAGTTTCTTTGGAAACCTTTGCAAATCCATACCCAGGTAAATCCACACAATACATTGCATCATTTATATTATAAAAATTGATGGTCTGTGTCTTACCTGGCTCTGATGAAATTCTGGCAAATGACTTTCTGTTCATAAGCGCATTTATAAGAGAGGACTTTCCAACATTGGACTTTCCTGCAAACGCAACCTCTGGCTTGTCATTTTCTGGTAATTTACTGGTAATACCACATACAGTTTCTAATTGTAAGCTTTTTATAACCATATTTCACCTAACTTGCTTTATATATAATCTGTGGCTTTTCTTTTTTTTCAACAGCCTCTTTTGTGATTATACATTTTTCAACATTATCTTCAGATGGAACCTCATACATAACATCCATCATACAATCTTCCATAATAGAGCGCAGGCCTCTTGCACCTGTTTTTCTCTTGAAGGATAATTCTGCAATAGCATCAATCGCTTCCTCTGTAAACTCTAAATCTACATTGTCAAACTCTAAAAGCTTCTGATACTGCTTAATTATAGCATTTTTTGGTTCCTTTAATATACGAATAAGATCCTCTTTTTCTAGCTTATCAAGTGTAACTGTGACAGGTACACGACCGATAAATTCTGGAATAAGTCCGAACTTTACAAGATCCTGAGGCATTACCTGACCAAATAGCTCAGTTGTCTCATCACTTCTGTCTAATGCTATGTCTGCATTAAAACCAATAGACTTTTTGTCTATTCTGGTTTCAATGATTTTTTCTAATCCATCAAATGCACCGCCACAAATAAAGAGAATATTTGTAGTATCAATAGGAATCAATTCCTGATGTGGATGCTTTCTTCCACCTTGCGGAGGAACATTGGCAACAGTACCCTCTAATATCTTTAAAAGAGCCTGCTGAACACCTTCACCAGAAACATCTCTGGTTATGGAAACATTTTCTGATTTCTTTGTTATCTTGTCTATTTCATCAACATAGATAATACCATACTGTGCCTTCTCTACATCATAATCAGCAGCCTGAATAAGCTTTAATAAAATGTTTTCAACATCCTCGCCTACATATCCAGCCTCTGTTAATGCTGTAGCATCAGCAATAGCAAATGGAACATTGAGCAGCTTTGCTAATGTCTGTGCTAAATATGTTTTACCTGAGCCTGTAGGTCCAAGCATTAAAATATTACTTTTTTGAAGTTCAACATCCAAATTTTTACCTGATGTTACTCTCTTATAGTGATTGTATACAGCAACAGATAAAACCTTCTTTGCTGCGTCCTGACCTATAACATACTGGTCTAAAAATTCTTTGATTTCCTTTGGCTTCATTAAATTGATTTCAAGCTCAGTTGTTTCAAGCTTTTCATCCATTTCCTCATCCAATATCTCAGAACAAATATCTATACATTCATCACATATAAATACATCCTTTGGTCCGGCAATAAGCTTTCTCACCATATCTTCTGTTTTACCACAAAAAGAACAGCACAGCTTTTTAACACCATTATTGTTATCTTTTCCTGCCAAAATTCCATTCACCTCGATTCTGCTGCTTTTTTATTACTTTGTTACATTTTCTATTCTGTTTGTAACAATATAATCAATTAAACCATATTCCTTTGCCTCTTCTGCTGTCATATAGTTATCTCTTTCTGTATCTCTTTCAATAACCTCAAGAGGCTTTCCTGTATTTGCAGCAAGGATTTCGTTTAACTTTTTCTTTGTCTTTAAAATATGTTCAGCCGCAATCTGAATTTCTGTAGCCTGACCCTTTGCGCCGCCAAGTGGCTGATGAATCATTATCTCAGCATTTGGAAGTGCAAGTCTTTTTCCCTTTGTACCACCTGACAAAAGGAAGGCACCCATTGATGCAGCCATACCCATACACATAGTAGATACATCACATTTTATATAATTCATTGTATCATAAATAGCCATACCTGCTGTAACTGAGCCACCTGGACTATTTATATATAAATGAATATCCTTATTTGGATCTTCAGACTCAAGGAAAAGTAACTGAGCAACAACTAAGCTAGCTGTTGTTTCATTAACCTCTTCACCGAGGAAAATAATTCTTTCCTTTAAAAGTCTTGAGTAAATATCATAACTTCTTTCGCCCCTGCTTGTCTGTTCAATGACATATGGCACTAAACTCATAGATATACCTTCTTTCTTATATGAATTTCACTATTTTGCCTGCTCTACAATGAAATCTACAGCCTTTTGAACTGCAATATCAAGCTTCATAGAATCCTTTTCCTTGTCGCTGATTAACTCTTTAAGCTTTTCAACTTCCATCTGGTACATTGAAGCCATCTTTTCTAATTCTTTATCAAGTTCTTCATCTGTAGCCTGAATATTTTCAGCCTTAACGATTGCTTCAAGAACCAATCTGCTTTCAATAGTCTTAAGAGCCTGTGGTCTCATCTGCTCTTCAAGCTTTTCAGGTGTCATACCTGTAAACTGCATATACTGTTCCATTGAAAGACCCTGAGATGTAATTCTTCTAGCAAAATTATCAGCCATTGTCTTAACCTGTAAATCTACCATTGGAGCTGGGATTTCCATTTTTGCATTAGAAACAACTGCTTCTACAACAGCTTCTTCAAATGCTTCCTTAGCTTCTTCTTCCTTCTTTTCTACAAGCTTCTTCTTTAAATCTTCCTTGTATTCAGCTAATGTATCAAAATCTGAAACATCCTGAGCGAAGTCATCATCAAGCTCTGGTAATTCCTTAGCCTTGATTTCCTTAATAGCTACCTTAAACATAGCTGGCTTGCCCTGTAATTCTTCTGCCTGATACTGTTCTGGGAATGTAACATTAACTTCTACTTCTTCGCCAACATTCTTACCAACAAGCTGATCTTCAAATGTATCAATAAATGAATGAGAACCAATAGTAAGAGGATAATCTATACCCTTACCACCTTCAAATGCAACGCCATCTACGAAGCCTTCAAAGTCAATAGTAACCATATCTCCGTTTTCTACAGCTCTGCCTTCTACTGGTACCATTCTAGACTGTTTATCTCTTTCTTCTTCTAAAGCCTTGTCAACTTCTTCATCTGTTACTTCAACAGCTTTTCTTTCTACCTGAACACCCTTGTATTCGCCAAGCTCAACTTCTGGCTTTGTAGCAACCTCTGCTGTGAAGATAAATGGCTTACCACTTTCAATCTGAACAACATCGATTGATGGCTGTGAAACAATTTCTAATTCACAGTTTTCAATTTCATTTGCATATGTTTCTGGAATAATGATGTTTGCTGCATCTTCATAGAAAATGCCTGTTCCATACATCTTTTCAATCATCTTACGAGGTACTTTACCCTTTCTGAAGCCTGGAACACTCATTTTTCCTTTGTTCTTCTGATATGCCTTTTCAATCGCCTTTTCAAATTCCTCTGCTGGAACTTCGATTGTAAGCTTTGCCATATTCTTTTCTAATGTTTCTACTTGTAAACTCATTTTAGCTTATTCCTCCTTAATTTTGACCATAGCATCAAAGAATTATATCATATTAAATTTGTATTGTCATCAGATTTTATATATTTTTTATTTACTGCACCTTTTCTTCAACTGTTTCAAGCACCCTGCTGGTTCCGTCATTAAAATTCACTATTAATTTTGAAACCTTATACTTATTATTGTTTTTTGTAACATAGGAAATATCTGTGTGGGTGGATACAATATACTTTGAAGTAGAGCCTTTAAGCTTTACAGTTTTTCCTGACAGAAGCTCAATACTATAATAACCTAACTCCTGATAGGCTGTTGTAGCATTACCAGAGCTGGTAACTATCTGTCTTTTGGCAGTAGTCTGACTTGTATTTTTGGTAGTTGGCTGTGGCTTATTGTTTGACTGATTGCCACTATTTGTCTTACTTGTAGTATTTTGGCTGCCATTGCCATTTGATGTATTGGTGTTATTTTGGCTGTCATTGCCATTTGGTATATTGGTATTATTTTGTCCACTATTTCCGTTTGGTGTATTGGTATTGCTTTGACTTCCATTTCCATTTGGTGTATTGGTGTTGCTTTGGCTGCCATTTCCGTCTGGTGTGTTGGTGTTGTTTTGACTACCATTGCCATTTGGTACACTTTCATTACCATTAGCTGTGGTTTCCTGACTATTGTCCTTTGACACAGCGTTACTTTCACCACTATTTTCCTTTGCAATAATAGTAACAACTATGTCCTTTGTATATTCCTTACCCTCATACTTAATGGTATATGTAGCCTTGTAGTCACCCGGTGTAAATATATCCACTAATGATGAATCTACCCATGTTTCCATATCCTTGTTTTCGTCAATATTGCCAACCTCTATGCCTGATAAAAAATCAATTTCTTCTCCTACATAGGATTTAATATTAGATAAGGCAATCTCCGGCTCTGTGCCGTCAAAATTGATTTTTCCGTCAACTGTGCCTATTTCATTACCATATTGAGTGTCCTCTTTACCACACCCTGTAAGAACAAGTGCAGCAACAGACAAAACAGCGAAACTTTTCTTTATTAGCCTTTTCATAATTAACAAATAAATTGAACCTTTCTTTTCATTTCCTCAGCAGCTTCTTTACTGGTAAATATTTCAAGCAATCTAAAGCCTAGCTCTAAGGAAGTACCTAGTCCTCTGCTGGTAGTAACATTTCCGTCAGTAACCACTCTGTCACTTACATATATTGCACCCTCTAATTTTTCCTCAAAGCCTGGATAACAGGTTGCCTTTTTTTTCTTTAAAATTCCAAGTTCGCCGTAAATACTAGGTGCAGCACATACAGCAGCTAAAAGCTTATTTTTATTGTTAAAATCAATAATATTATCACAAAGCAGCTTATTTGCTTTAAGATTTGGGGTTCCCGGTATTCCTCCCGGTAAGAATATCATATCAACCTCTTCGAAATTTACCTCTTCAATAAGCTTGTCAGTTACAATATGAATATTATGAGAACTGATTATTTCCTTTCTACCCATAACAGAAACCAGCTCTACATCAATTTTTCCTCTTTTTAAAATATCAACAACTGATAATGCTTCTACTTCCTCACTACCATCTGCTAAAAAACAACATACTTTGCTCATTTTATTTCCTCCTACATATCCAGCAATTCTTTAACAATCTGCTCTTCCCCTTTTTTCGTAGTTTCTATTTGCTTTTTTATATAAGAATCCAGACAATTATCTACCGTCTTAACAACTGTCGGAATCCTCCATTTTCCCTTTGAAATTGCTTCAAAATCTTCTTTGACAAGTGAATCTGTATTAATCTCTATACCATTTTTTACTATAACTGATGATTTTATATATTTAAAATCACAATGCTTTCTACTTTGCCTTATTAGAAATTCTATCTTATAATAATCTGACCAATTTTTCATTAATGCTTTATGTATTTCATATACATCATATGTTTTCATTTTTTCTCCATTCCATATTTATAACTTGATTTTCCAGTGTTATGACCTATTATACTATAATTACACTTACTTGCAACCCGTTATATTAGGTTATGATTATAAATCAGCTTCAAAAGTCCTTGACGATAAATAAAATAAATGATAAACTATACACCGTCCAGATGAACGCGGGTGTGGCGGAACTGGCAGACGCGCTAGACTTAGGATCTAGTGGGAGACCGTGCAGGTTCGATTCCTGTCACCCGCATACAAAAAGATGTCATTTATATGACATCTTTTTTTGTTTTAGCATACAAATTATTACATAGAATAGAAAATTTATTATGAGCTTAATAAATGGTATTCATCATGTTTCCTTAAAATGCAGCAGCGACGCTGAATATAAAATTCCTAATTCAAAAAATTTTCTATAATAACGCCTTCTGCTTCCTCCTCTGTAAGTCCCAGAGTACGAAGCTTTAAAAGCTGTTCATCATTTATTCTGCCGATGGCTGCCTCATGTATAATAGCTGCATCAATATTTCTTGCTCTGATTTCTGGAATAGAGCCTACCTCTGCCTCATCCATAATAATAGAATCACATTGAATATGTGCCTGACATTTATTATTTCCAACTGCATTTGGGTGGAAGGTCTGTACTGAATGACCTTTGCCTACTGACCTGGAAACAATCTGTGCAGAGCTGTTTTCTCCATTAAGCCTTACCTCAATGTTTGACTCTGCCTTATCCTCTCCTTCTGTCATAAGACGCTCTGTCACATACAGCTTTGCATTTTTTTCAAGTTCCACAACCGTTTCTCTTATGGTAGAATTTACACCCTTTATCTGAGCTGTATCTAATGTAAATACTGAATTTTCACCTACAAAAATATTTGTAACCGGATTTAAAACTCTTCCACCTGTGCCTTCTCCTTCACCATAATGCTTCTCCTCATAACGGACATTTGCATTTTTACCAACATGGAAGGTGTGGACTCCGTCATGTCTGCTTTCATTACAGCCACTATTATGAATACCACAGCCAGCTATTATTTTAACATCTGCACCGTCCTCAATATAAAAATCATTGTATACCAAATCCTTCATACCTGAAACACTAACTACAACAGGTATATAAACAGCCTCTCCCTTTGTATTTCCGTCTATGTAAATATCTATGCCCGGATTATCTGTCTTTTTCTTAATTTTAACATGCTCGCTATCTCCGTGACAAATTGATGTACCATTTTCACGAAGATTAAAAGCACCCTTCATACTAAAATTATGGTTATTAATAATATTTAATACTTCTTCTGTAACATTATCAAGCTTTACCATTATTCCCTTACCTCCAATCTTTCTACACATTTGTGACATTTTTGGATTCCCGTAAGATAAGGCAGCACCTGCTCCTTGTCGCCAATTTTCTTTATTTGTCCCTCATCAATAATCATAATTCTATCTGCCATATTAATAATTTTTTCCTGATGAGAAATTACAATAAGGCTCTGCTTTTTCTCCTTGTGAATTTCTTCAAATTTTTGAATAAGCATAGAAAAGCTCCACAAATCAATACCTGCCTCTGGCTCATCAAAAATACAAAGTGAATGTTCCTTTGCAAGCACTGACGCTATCTCAATTCTTTTCATTTCTCCACCAGAAAGAGTTCCGTCTATCTGCCTATTAATATAATCTTTTGCACATAAACCTACTGCTGTAAGTAAATCACAGGCTTCTTTATCTGTAAGCTGTTCCCTTGCCGCCAATTTAAGTAATCTTAAAACTGTCATTCCTTTAAATCTTGGAGGCTGCTGGAAGGCATAGCCTATACCTGCATTTGCTCTATGATTTATATCAAAGGCTGTTATATCTTGTCCATCCAATATAATCTTTCCATTATCCGGAATCATAATTCCCATTAAGGTCTTTGCGAGAGTTGATTTTCCTCCTCCGTTTGGACCTGTAATAACCAACATTTCTCCGTCAGCTACCTGAAATGATATATTATTAAGAAGGCATTTTCTACCTCCATCATCATTTACATAAAGTGTTAAGTTCTCTGCTTTAAGCAATTCCTTCACCTCGTTTTTTGTTCATATGTTTACTGTAAGTTTTTTTACCATTGCCAATTATACCATAGGTTTTTATTTTTAAATAGTCAAAAAGTCCTGATACATTAAATCCAGCCTTTATTGATTGGTAAATTTAATATATCAGAACCTTTGATAGAAGTATTTTTTATATGTATTTAGTGTATGTCGCAGGTTATTTTGTTATTTTACTACCACAGCTTTGCATATATATCAAGTATTGCCTTTTTGTCTACTTCCTTGATTGTATTAGCTGGGCTTCCACTTGCCAAAGCATCCTCTGCCATTTTGTTCATTGCGTCAAAGAATTTCTGTTTATCAATTCCATACTCTGCTAATGTAGGTATCTGACACTTTCTGCAAATCTCCTCTAAGGCATATATAAATGACTGTGCCGCCTGATTATCTGTGGTCTCATTGGTAGCACTATCTATTGCTCTGGCTATCGCAGCAAATCTGTCATAGCAGCCATCAAGAGCATAGGATAAGCATTCCTTAATAAGCATTGCATTTGAAATGCCATGAGGCACATGGAACATTGCACCAATAGGTCTGCTCATACCGTGAACTAAGGTAACTGATGAATTATTTATGCACACACCAGCCTCGTAAGCAGCTATAGACATTTCCTCTCTTGCCTTCATATTATTGCCATCATTGTATGCAATAGGAAGATATTTGAATATTCTTTTAATTGCTGATAAAGCATAGGTATCAGTAAGTGTATTTGCTTTTCTTGAGGTAAAAGCCTCTACTGCATGGGTAAGTGCGTCCATTCCGGTTGCTGCTGTTACTGAAGGTGGTGCAGTCTTAGAAAAAGCCGGGTCTACAATAGCTACATCTGGTAATAAATCATCGCCCTTTAAAAGATACTTTGTGTCGGTGCTGCTGTCAGTTACGCATAGAAATTTTGTAGCCTCTGAACCTGTACCTGCTGTTGTTGGAATTAATACTAATGGAGGAAAATTACCAGCTATTTCCCTGCCTGCATATTCTACAATATTGCCATTTAAGGCAGCCATTGCCTGAATTGCCTTAGCACTGTCCAAGGGACTTCCACCACCTATACCAATACAAAAATCGCAATTATTTTCCTTATAAAGTCTTACACCTTCATTAATCATTGTATCTGTAGGCTCTCCTAATATTTCATTATATACATAATATTCTATTGAAGCCTCATCTAAAATATCTGTAAGCTGTTTTACAATACCAGCCTTTGTAACATGCTTTCCACTTACTATAAAGGCTTTCTTGCCCTGCTTACAAATAAGCTCCTTACTTGCATTGAAAGCTCCCTCGCCCATCATTGTTCTTTTTGGTGATGTAAACAAATTTGCCATAACTTTTTCCTCCTATATTCCTTCCTGTTTTTCCCTCAAACCTTATCTAATCTTTAGAATTTTTTGTCTGAGTTCCATCTGTTTTTTAATTTCTTCCTTTTCCTGTAATACTAACAGGTGTAATTTTATATACACCAACCTTCTCAGTATTTGAGGCATATTTTTTTCCACTTTCTAAAAAGTCCTTAGAATACTTATTTATAAGGTGCATAAGAATTGGGAATTTATCCTCCTTTATCTCACTTACAGTTCCGAAAACTATTACACTTTCATAATCCATAGAAAAGCTTTGTGAAAGCACCTCTGACTTTCCTACAACTGTAAAGGATACCTTGTCACAGTATTTCATATTTTCGTACTTGTGACCTGCCTCCTTTGCACAATGAAAATAAATGCAGCCATCCTCATAAGCATAATTAAGAGGCACACCATAAGGATAACTGTCCTTACCTATGGTAGAAAGTACACCATAGGTACCTTCCTTTAAAACCTTATCAATTCTCATCTGTGAAATAATTCTGTCTTTTCTTCTAATCTCCATAGCTACTCCTTTCCAAATTAGAATTCCTTATCAGCCTTCAAAACCGCATTCAACATTACCGTTGCCGCACTTGTACAATGCTCTGGTTTTGCATATTCCTCCTCACAATGAGAAAGTCCTGCCTTTGTCTGAACAAATATCATTGTGGTTGGAAGCATATAGGCCGCAAACTGTGCATCGTGGCCAGCTCCAGAATGGATATATTCGTAAGATACACCTGTTTCCCTTGCTGCTTCCTCTACATAGGCAACCAGCTTTTTATCCCAATAAACAGTATCTCTGTTCCACTGCAGTTTTGTCTTACAGGTGCAGCCTGCCCATTCCTTTTCCTCTAAGGCTTTAATAATCTTTTCAACCTCTTTTAGCTTTGATTCATCTACATATCTTGCATCAATAGAAAAATCTACATAATCAGGCACGCAGGTATGAACATTTGGATGGCATACAATTTCGCCAGTTGTATATACAAGACCTTTTATTCCCAGCTTGTCAATTTCCTCATGTAAATAGCAAATAGCCTTTGAGGCTGCAAACAGTGCATCCTTTCTTTTTGCCATAGGAAATGTTCCTGCGTGGGTAGTCTGTCCATAAAAGCTTATTCTGTAATTAAACATACCTAAAACACAATCAACAACTCCTATATCCTTCCCGTCCTCCTCAAGAATTGGTCCCTGCTCAATATGAGTTTCAAACATACAGCAGGCATTTTGCCTTGTAACTCTGTTTTCAATTTTACCTTTGAATCCAGATTTTTCAAGAGCCTCGCCGAATGTAGTTTTATTATCTAACACGCTTTTAGAATTAAGCATATCCTCCTTTTTAAAGTTTACTCGTATATCCTCTGGAAGATAATCGTAGCACAAAACTCCTGAGCTCATCATAGCAGGTGCATATAAAGAGCCTTCCTCATTAGTCCATATCATTGCCGTAAGAGGGTGCTTATGTTCTATTCCTTCCTTTTCAACAGTTTCAAGCACCTCCATTGCTGATATAACGCCTAAAATCCCG
>OIZX01001668.1_pt1 | contig 11067 bp, 10 predicted proteins | sample 1588621 | NCBI WGS metagenome assembly OIZX01 (sample SAMN03283276) | human gut metagenome | biome: human-associated habitat; material: feces | host: Homo sapiens | place: Peru | collected 2012
ATCTATATCCTTTACGGTACTTTGCAGCTTAGGAAAGGCCTGCTTTCTTGTTACACACATAAGAATATTCTTTTTGGAATGAGTATAAGCACCAAATCCATTTATATATGTTACGCCAATGTCTAAATCTAAAAGTAGTGCATTGGAAATTTCTTCATAATGCTCACTTATAATAAAAACCAGTTTTGCACCTTCAGTTCCGTATAAAATCTTATCCATAATTATACTAGAGGTAATAACTGCCACGGCAGCAAATAGGGCTATTTCTACATTTTTAAAGGCAATGGCTGACAAAATTACAACAAAAATATCCATTATTAAAAAAAGCTTTCCAGTTTCTATATGAGGATATTTTAGCTTTAATATTCGCACAATAATATCTACACCACCAGAGGTAGAGCCGTTTTTCAAAAACATACTTAAGCCTAGAGATACTAAAGTGCCACCACATAATGCAGCTAAAAGTAAATTTTCAGTAATAGGTGGATAATAGGATAATAAATTAGTAAAAGTAGATGTAAGTACAACTGTTATAATGGTAGGGAGAAGTATTTTTATGCCTAATTTATAGATACCTAATATAATAATAGGAATATTAATTAATCCATATAAAAGACCATAGGATATGTGGGTATAATGACTAATAATAATGGATAAACCCGAAATGCCGCCAGGTGCCAGATTATTAGGTGCAAGAAATAAGCTTATACCCATTGCATAAACAAAAGAAAAAAATAAAATAATGCCATATTGTTTAACAAAATTTAATTTATTAATCATTATATACTCCCTATAATTGAATTGTTGTTTTAAATATTATATATATACTTTCCAGTTAGGAATATCTTGCCATTTTTATAGATAGACGAATTATATCAGCTTGGAATTTTCCAATTAAGTCCACTATGGTAGGATTTTGAGCCAATGGTTTTCATTAGCACATTTAGTGCCTGCTCATTATCTGGATTGGTAATAAAATTGTCTAATAAGAATATTATGGTTAAATATGCTTCTCTTGATTTGTTAAGTAAATCAGGTATGGCTTCTGTTGAAGAAATAGCAGTGTTCCACGGATTAAACCACATAGAGTGACTTAAATTAAAAGGGTCAGGGTGAGATATATCACTGCCACCAGGTATTAGTGGGGCAATATATTTTTGACCTACAAACGCAGTTTCAATAGTTCCAATGGCATTTTTCATTTTTGAGGACAGCAGATGCAGCATTTTATGCTCCTTTTGTACTGAAACAATAGCCATCTTTATCCCTTTTCTGGTAATTCTTGAGTGTGAATAAGTGTGTCTTATGCTGTAGTAAAGCATATCTGCTATAATAGTTTTCTCATAATCCCGTAAAATTAATTGGCTATTTTTGAAAAAGTCCTGCGGATTTTTATCAAGATATGTTTTAAGTAGCAAAACATCAATATCTGTTTCAAGAGAAAAGTGCTTTTCAAGATAATCTTTTCCTTTATTTGTATAATTGGTCATCCAATATATAAAGGGATGAACATTACAATCTAAAACATAATGTGAAAGAAAACCGCATAAATAAGAGGTAGCAACATATTTTTGTTCACCACTTGTGTTAATAATATATTCAATACAATTTTTAAAGAATAAATCGGTTTTTTTAGTGTGCATATAAGAGCCAATATTTTTTCTGGGAGCAGCAATTTCAGTTGCATAGTAAAAAAATATATCAGGACCTAAAAGTCCTAATTTGTATGCTCCTTTTGATTTGTCTATATATTTTTTTATATCTAAATCGGGAATTCTTCTATAAGTGTGAATACCAAAAATATAATGTGTATCGTAACCTGGCATAATTTCCTCCAAATTTCTGTATAAGAAGATAAGTAAAAATGTTATCGGTCAATAGTAATATTACCTAAGGTAACATTATCCCATACTTTGTCAACATCTATTGTGTATGTCTTACAAATGGTGGTATAGTAATCACCATTTACATTTAGTGTTTCTGTGGAATAATTATCTTCATCTGTTAAATGCTTAATATATTTACTGGCTAAGCTTATTTTGTAACGAATATTATATAAATCTTCTATTGTAAGATTTGTAGCATCTACCTGTTTGCCTGTAAGATTTTCATATATATAGGCAGCTTCGTCTAAAACCAGCTTTTCCTCCTCACTATTTAAGGAGTAATTGTTTTTTAAAGCCTCAAGGTAGTAGATATTATCCCGCTGACACATACTCATACAGGTATCCTTTGCAATAGTTTTCATAAAAGTATTGCTAATGTAGAGATTCCAATAGGAATTGGTATTGTTTGGATTGTAAAGATAGGCAGTGTTATTAACATTTGCTTCACAAACCAGTATATAATATGAAAGCTCCTTTAAAGAAACATTGCAGCTAAGTGTAGTGGAACTATCCTGATTTGCTGCAGGAGTGATAGTTATAACATTTTCCTTTAAATGCTCATTGAATTTAAAGGATGAAGAATTAGCATTAATGGTGCGTATTACAAAAAATATCACAACAGATAAAATAATAGTAATAGCACATACAAGTATAATAATAGTTTCTTTTTTATTTAAAGGTTTATTCATATATTTGTCCTCAGCTTTTAATTAATGTTATTTTAGTATGATTGAATAGAAAAAACAAGAGATATGTAGTAGGAGTTGAAAGGTATTTGAAATATTTAACAAAAAATAAAGGTAATATTTAGGTAAAATTAACAATTTACATACAAGTTTTATTGTATTACACTAATTTCATGTAAAAAGTATATATAGATTTAGCAAACCTATAGTGATGTAGGGACGCAAAGCTTGGAGTCTTAGTGATTGTATAGGAATATTAAGATGGTCTAGTTGCAAGTAGTAGTTGATTTGCAGCTTTTTTTATACAAAAAATATAAGCGTTGTGTATATACCTGATATGTGGCGGGAAACCGTTGTATATATAATGGGATTTCTAAAGAGAAGTTCCCATGGTAAGGTACTTAGCAAAATGGGATTGTAATGTATTGCGGTTCTAAAGGTTAGGTACAAATAATAAAAAAGGAGGTTCCAAGGGCTTGAAGGAACAAAAAGGAAGAAAAAATGTAGGGAAAAAGGGTTTAACGAAATTAAAGGTGTTTATAGCAGGAATGATATGTTTAACTGCACTAACAGCGTGTAGCAAAAATAATGCAAAAGTAAAAAACGAAAAATTACCTGACTATTTTGGCCCGGAATTAGAGAATATATCCTGCCTTGTACATAATGAAGGGGATTGTGTGGAAAAAAGTATTTATGTAATGAGCAGAGTGGACTTTGAAGAAGGCATGGGAGGTGCTATGTGTACTTCTGTAGATGGTACAGGTGGAGAATTTGACTATTCTATTACATATACGAAAGAAGACTATAAAATTGATGATTATACATTGTATTGTTTTAATTTAGAAATTGAGAATATTAAATTTGATAAAGATAAATTAAATATAGATAGTATAAAAATATTTGATGAAGATGCAAAAAAGGTTCTCTATGAATTTAAACCACAAAAATTTGAAATAAAAAAAATAGAGGGAAATGTAAATAATGATTATATAGAATATACGGGAACACCATTATCTTTGCCAAGAGATTATTTGAAAATTTTATATGAATTGGAAGTAGAAAAAAAGATAGTAATAAAAGATATTATTCTTTCTAATGATGATATTAAACTATCAAATAAAAATGAGATAAAAAATAAAGAGATTACTGCGAAAGACAAAATGTATCCAGTTGAAGGAATAATAGAAATTAACGAAAACGGTTTATCAAAATACACAGAATATGTATCAACAGTTATATTTAAATATGAGGTTGATGGCGAAGAATATATTTCGTTTACACCAGTAAAAGAAATTGTATATAATCCACTGATTAAATACGATGAAAATTTTAAGGATTATTATAACGAAGTATTGCTAAAGAAATTTTAAAGAAGGTTCCATATGAAAAAAACAGGAACAAACAGTATACTAGTGGAAAAGTGTTAAAATTTGCAAATCCTAATTTGTATAAAAAAATGTAACCTGATAAGTATGTACTGCAAGGATAGGGAGATTTTATTGTGAAAAACAAATTTAAAAAATGTATATTAATATTTATATTGGCAATTTCTATGTTGGGATGTAGCAAAAACGATGAAAAGGATTCAAATTTGCCAGATTATTTTGGAGCAGAATTGTATAGCATTGGCTATGGAATTAGAGATGATGATGAGGAAACCTGTAAATTTACATTTTGTATTATGAGCAAAATAGATATACCTAAAAGCGTTTCATCAAAATTGAATTATAAAGGAGGAAAATTTGATTCAGATATTGAGGTTATAAAGGATGAGGATGATACATACAAGATAGACGATTATAATTTATATTCAGTTAGTATTTCCATAGACAATATTGAGTTTGAAAATGAAAAAATAGTGATTGAAGATATAGAGTTAGGCTTTGGTGATAAAAACCTTGTGTTGAAACCAAAAAGATTTGAATTAGTACATATTGAGGGTGAATATTCAAATGATCTTATATTTACAGGAACACCACTTTCTATGCCACACGATATGCAGTACTTATCTTATGATCTTAATGCAGAAGAGAAAATTATTATAAAAGATGTGAAACTTGTAAACGAAGATTTGAAACTTACTAAACAAGAGCAATATAAAAACCTTGTATTAGAAAAAAATATAGATGAAAGCAATGCAAGGTTGGTTGATATAAATTTTAAGGTAGATGATGAGTTAAGTAAATATATACAGTATCAATCGACAGCAGTATTTTACCTTGTTGTAAATGATATCGAATATATTAACACTACGCCAACTAATCAATTTATATTTAATGACATATTTGAGTATGGTAATCATCTTGAAGAATATTATAATGAAGTTTTACTAAAAAAGTAGGAATAGAGGAAAAATGAGAAAAACAAGTGTTTTAATTATTATTTTATTAGTTATATTAATAGGTTGTTCAACGACAGTAGTCTTAATGACAACGGGTATTATATCAAAGGGAACAAATGAAGATGCTGATTCTTTTGAAATATATAGAAGTAGTAAAGATATGAATGATTATGTATGTACACCTTTAGCAAAGTCTAATATAGATATTTCAGAGAATATTAAAGGAATAGTTGTTACTAATGAAAATACAATAAAAAATTACACAGTAGAAAATATTAACAACAATTTTTTATTAAAGGTGACAGTAGGGCAATATGTAAAAAAGGATGAAATATTATATATTGATAACAATGGAAAAAATGTTGTGGCAGAAAAGGATATGCAGATATTAAATATTGAAAAAGAAAAAGATTTTTATATGCAGGCTTTTATATATAGCAATACTGCAATATCAGTTTCAGTAGATAGCAAGTATCAAAATTCTTTAAGAGATATCAGATATAGTATAGTTGCAGGAGAAGAAATTTTAGAATTGAATATGCTTAGCGTAGAGTCTGTTGTTAACGAAGGAAGAATCAGGGTTTTACTAGATAATCCTCTTGATTTATTAGAGCAGTCAGAAGTAGAGGTGGAGGTAAAATATGGTGAAATTGAAAATGCCATAGACATAAAAAAAGACTGGGTATATTTTAATGACCAAAAAGAGCCTTATGTTAATGTTATAGATGGTGATTATGTATATGAAGTAAAATTAAATGTTATTGAGAAAACAGAGGATACATATATAGTTGATAATGAAGAATTAGATGGTTGTAATATTGGATACATAATAGAAGAAAAATATTTTTCAGAGTAGGAGGATATATGATTGAATTAAAGAATATATCAAAATCCTTTGGAAAAAGAGAAATACTTAAAAATATTAATTTTTCTGTAAAAGAGGGTGAACTGGTATCTATTATGGGAAAGTCAGGCTCAGGTAAAACTACTCTTTTAAATATTTTGGGATTTTTTGAGTATCCTTCCTCTGGAGAGTATTATTTTGAAGAAAAACTTATAAAAAAAGAAAAGCAAATGAGTAAAATCAGAAATGCCAATATGGGTTTTGTATTTCAGGCTTATAATCTTATACCACGACTTACAGTATATGAAAATATAGTGCTGCCGATATTTTATTCTATGGATAAAAAGAAGAAAAAGGAACGATTAAAGCTTGCAGAACAGCTTATTGATAAGTATGGCCTGGGCGAAATCAGAAACAGCTTTGTGGAAAATATTTCTGGTGGAGAAAAGCAAAGAGCATGCATGGTAAGAGCACTTGTATGTGATGCAAAACTTATTATTTCTGATGAACCAACAGGAAATCTGGATGAAAAAAATAAGAATAATGTATTGGAAATGTTTAAGGAAATGAATAAACAGGGAAAGACCATAATTATTGTTACTCATGACAAGGATGTTGAAAGCATAGCGACAAAAAAGTATTTATTACAGGAAGGAGAGTTGGTATCTAATGAGTTGGCCACTGATTAAAAATTATTGGAAGAAAATGTACAGAAGCAGTAGCAGAATGATATTAACTCTTTTTGGACTGATTCTGGCTGTAGTTATTTTGATGTTGGGCATGATTGTATGTGAGACTTTTTTGGAAGCCCAACAAGAGTACCTTGCTCCATATAGAGCAAGTAATGGAGTATTAGTTGATGCAAAAAAGAACGCAGAGGTATATAAATATTTTAAAAGTAATGAGGAGTACAATGTAGGTCTGGAAATTTCAGATGGAAAGATGGACAAATTTGCGGAGTTTCGAAATGGATTAAAAACTGCCGAGATTTTCGGAAATGAAGTATTTGTAGATGAAAACATGAATTTGTCAATGACAAGAACAGACAGATATGAAAGTAGCAGGTATTCTTCAAAATTATTAAAAGGAAGACTTATTAATCAAAAGGATATTGCACAGGAAAAAAGAGTAATGGTAATAAGTGAAGCTTTGGCAGTTGTTTTATTTGATAAAGAAGATCCTATTGGAAAAGAAGTAAAATTCTGGGTTTATAGTGAAGATGGACTTGAATCAGTATATGAAAGATTTGAAATAGTAGGTGTAATAGCCTCCTCAAAAGCTGATAAAGAAAAAATAAAAGACATGAAAAAATTTTTATCTGGTGATGAAACATTGAATGAAGCAGAAGCACAAATATTTGAGTTTAATTTTTATGCGCCATATTCTGTTAAACTAATTGATAAAACTGTAGAAGAAACCCAAAATATGACTCTTGTATTTACTGATACAGAAAAAAACTATAGAGATATTACTTCAAGTATTATGAATGGCAGCAGGACAGAAATTGATATGGATATTGATTTGATAACTAATGCAGATACTATGTACAGTCAAAATGCAGAAGCTATTAAAAATACACAAAATATAATGCTTTTTGCAGTGCTTTTAATATTTATAATTTCTGGTGTCAGCATTACGAATACAATGTTGTTTTCAGTAAAAGAGCGTATAAATGAAATCGGAATAAGAAAAGCCATTGGTGCTTTTAACAGTGATATAGTAGGACAATTTATATTTGAAGGATTTGTATATGGTGTTCTTAGTTCAATTATAGGTATATTTATTTCTGTTGCCATAGCATCACATGCATTTTTTTTGTTAAATGGAACATTATTTACTGTAGATAAGCTTGTTATTTCAAAAGAGGCAATAATTTTATCAATGGCAGCAGCTGTATTGGTAGGTGTGTTGGCTAGCATTATACCAGCCATATACTCATCAAAAATAAAAGTAGCAGATGCATTAAGGTTTGAATAAAACTATTGACAAACACAAAGCGTTTTTATATAATGATAAGGCTTGCGTGAAGGTATATTCTATTTTTGCGCATAAATTTAGTAACATATATTTCTAATCAGGAGGTGAAATCAATGCCAACATTTAACCAGTTAGTAAGAAAAGGAAGACAGACAGCTGAAAAGAAATCAACTGCACCAGCACTTCAGAGAGGATACAATTCTTTAAAGAAGAAAGCTACAAATACATCTGCTCCACAGAAGCGTGGTGTTTGTACAGCAGTTAAGACAGCTACTCCTAAAAAGCCTAACTCAGCTCTTAGAAAAATTGCCAGAGTTCGTCTTTCTAACGGTATCGAAGTAACAAGCTACATCCCAGGTGAAGGACACAACCTTCAGGAGCATAGCGTTGTTCTTATCAGAGGAGGAAGAGTAAAAGACCTTCCAGGTACAAGATACCATATCGTTAGAGGTACACTTGATACAGCAGGTGTTGCAAAAAGACGCCAGGCTCGTTCAAAATACGGCGCTAAGAGACCAAAAGATGCAAAATAGGAACTATTTAATTTAGGTTGAATGAAATTGTGCCGGATTAGAAATATTTTGATAGATTCATGGATGTTTTTAAAACCGTGCGCGAACACAATCTAGTGAGTACCGTTGATCTAATTACAATTCGTTAAGGAGGGAAGAACCGTGCCACGTAAAGGACATAATCAGAAAAGAGACGTATTAGCAGATCCATTATACAACAATAAAGTGGTTACAAAGCTTATCAATAACATTATGTTAGATGGTAAGAGAGGTGTAGCTCAGAAGATAGTATATGGAGCATTTAACAGAGTTGAAGAAAAGTCTGGAAAGCCAGCTTTAGAAGTATTCGAAGAGGCTATGAACAACATCATGCCACAGCTTGAAGTAAAAGCTAGAAGAATCGGTGGAGCTACTTATCAGGTACCTATCGAAGTTAGACCAGATAGAAGACAGGCTTTAGCTCTTCGTTGGATGACTATGTTTTCACGCAAGAGAGGCGAGAAGACAATGGAAGAAAAGTTAGCTAACGAAATTATGGATGCAGCAAACAATACTGGTGCATCAGTTAAAAGAAAAGAAGATATGCATAAAATGGCAGAAGCTAACAAGGCTTTCGCACATTACAGATTCTAATTATATAGTTAGAGTTTTTTGTGTATAAAAATAATAGAAGGAGAAAAACCATGGCTGGAAGAGAATATCCATTATCTAGAACCAGAAATATTGGTATTATGGCTCATATTGATGCTGGTAAAACAACATTAACAGAGCGTATCTTATATTATACTGGTGTTAATCATAAAATTGGTGATACACATGAAGGTACTGCTACTATGGACTGGATGGCCCAGGAACAGGAAAGAGGTATCACAATTACTTCAGCTGCTACAACTTGTCATTGGACACTTGAAGAAAATGGTAAGAAGAAGGCTGGAGCTCCAGAACATCGTATCAATATTATTGATACACCAGGTCACGTAGACTTTACAGTAGAAGTAGAGCGTTCACTTAGAGTACTCGACGGTGCTGTTGGTGTATTCGATGCTCAGAACGGTGTTGAACCACAGTCAGAAAATGTATGGCGTCAGGCTGATAAGTATGGCGTTCCTCGTATGGCATTCATGAATAAGATGGATAAGCTTGGTGCAGACTTCTTTGGCTCATGCCAGCAGCTTGTTACAAAGCTTTCTAAGAACCCTGTACTTGTTCAGATTCCTATTGGTAAGGAAGATGACTTCAAGGGTATCGTAGACTTATTTGAAATGCAGGCATACATCTTCAATAATGATAAAGGTGACGATATTACAATAGGAGAAATTCCTGCTGACCTTAAGGATCAGGCTGAAGAATATCATGACAAGCTTATTGAACAGTGTGCTGAATTAGACGAAGACCTTATGGAAAAATATCTTGAAGGTGAAGAACTTACAGTTGAAGAACTTAAGGCTGCTTTAAGAAAGGGTACAATCGCAGGCGATGCAATCCCATGTCTTTGTGGTACAGCTTATAAGAACAAAGGTGTTCAGAAGCTTCTTGATGCTATTATCGAATATATGCCAGCTCCTACAGATGTTCCAGACATCACAGGACAGGATGAGGATGGAAACGAAGTTACAGTTAAGTCTTCAGATGACGAGCCATTCTCAGCTTTAGCATTTAAGATTATGACAGACCCATTCGTTGGTAAGTTAGCATTTATCAGAGTTTACTCAGGTACATTAAACTCAGGTTCATATGTACTTAACTCTACAAAAAACAAAAAAGAAAGAGTTGGTCGTATCCTTCAGATGCACGCCAACAACAGAAAAGAAATTGACAAGGTTTACTCAGGAGATATTGCTGCAGCAGTAGGTCTTAAGGTTACAACAACAGGTGATACAATCTGTGATGAACAGCATCCAGTAATCTTAGAGTCAATGGAATTCCCAGAGCCAGTTATTGAGCTTGCTATTGAGCCAAAGACAAAGGATGCTCAGGGTAAGATGGGTGAAGCTTTAGCAAAGCTTGCTGAAGAAGATCCAACATTCCGTGCTCATACAGATAAGGAAACAGGTCAGACAATCATCGCTGGTATGGGTGAACTTCACCTTGATATTATCGTTGATAGACTTCTTCGTGAATTTAAGGTTGAAGCTAATGTAGGTGCTCCTCAGGTTGCATACAGAGAAGCAATTACAAAGGCTGTTGATGTAGATAGCAAGTATGCTAAGCAGTCAGGTGGCCGTGGTCAGTATGGTCACTGTAAAGTACACTTCGAGCCAATGGATGCAAACGGTGAAGAATTATTCAAGTTTGAATCAACAGTTGTTGGTGGTGCTATTCCTAAGGAATATATCCCAGCAGTTGGCGAAGGTATTGAAGAAGCTACACAGTCAGGTATCCTTGCTGGATTCCCAGTTGTAGGCGTACATGCTACAGTATATGATGGTTCATACCATGAAGTCGATTCATCAGAAATGGCATTCCACATTGCCGGATCTATGGCATTCAAGGAAGCTATGCAGAAGGCTAATCCTGTTCTCCTTGAGCCTATCATGAAAGTTGAAGTTACAATGCCTGAAGAATATATGGGCGATGTAATCGGAAGCTTAAATGCTAAGCGTGGACAGATCCAGAGCATGGATGACATCGGTGGCGGTAAGATGGTAACAGCATTAGTTCCACTTGCTGAGATGTTCGGATATTCAACAGAACTCCGTTCATCTACACAGGGTCGTGGTAACTACTCAATGTTCTTCGAGAAGTATGAGAAGTGTCCAAAGAATGTTCAGGATAAGGTACTGGCAGCTAAGAAGGGTTAATTATTCTTGAATATTTGTAT
>OIZX01001677.1_pt1 | contig 11000 bp, 9 predicted proteins | sample 1588621 | NCBI WGS metagenome assembly OIZX01 (sample SAMN03283276) | human gut metagenome | biome: human-associated habitat; material: feces | host: Homo sapiens | place: Peru | collected 2012
TGATTGCATTTAAAGGTTATACAGATATTAATGAAGTAGAAAAGTATAAGGGGTGTATTTGTTATGCCCCTAAGGATACTTCTTTACTACCTGAAGGCATGCATTATATTTCTGATATTGTGGATTGTGAAGTTTATAATAATGGTACTTATATTGGTAAGGTGACTGATGTATATCAGGGTGCACAGGCTATTATTGGTGTAGATGTAAATGGTAAGAAGGTCATGATTCCTTATATTGATGCTTTTGTAAAGAATAAGGATATTGAACATAAGCGTATTGATGTCTCATTGATCGGAGGCTTCTTAGATGAAAATTGATGTTCTTTCATTATTCCCAGAGATGTTTGAAGGATTCTTGACAACATCTATTATTAAAAGAGCTATTGATAGTGGTCATGTAGAAGTGAATATTCATGATTTTAGAGAATTTGCGACAGATCGTCATAAGAGTGTAGATGATACACCTTATGGTGGTGGTGCTGGTATGCTTATGAGGGTTGATGTCTTGGCTGATGCGATTAGGGCTAATAGAAATGAGGATACTTATGTTCTTTTGACTTCTCCTAAGGCTAAGCCTTACAAAGAGCAGGACGCATATAGATTACTTGAAAAAGAGGATTTGATGATTGTTTGTGGCCATTATGAAGGGGTTGATGATCGAATTAGTGACTTTATAGATGAGAATGTTTCTATTGGTGATTATGTTTTAACAGGTGGAGAAATTCCAGCAATGGTGTTAATAGATAGTGTAAGTAGATATGTAGATGGAGTTTTGAGTGATGGTTCAACATCTGAAGAATCATTTTCACAAGGAATTCTTGAATATCCACAATATACTAGACCAGAAACCTTTGAAGGTGTAAAGGTACCAGAAATTTTACAATCAGGTCATCATGAAAATATCAACAAATGGAGAAGATATCAAGCTTTAAAAAATACATATTATAAAAGACCAGAGCTTTTAGAAAATGTAGAATTATCTGAAAAAGATAAAGAATATTTAGATGAAATAAAATCTAAAAAAGATATAAAATAATTATGTACAAAGTGCAAAACAATTCCAGTGCACCGCTTGTACGAAGAAAGAAGGAGGTAAATACGATGGATATCATAAAATCAATAGAACATGAACAATTAAAAAATACTATTCCAGATTTAAAAGTTGGAAATACAGTAAGAGTACATGTTAAAATCAAAGAAGGAAACAAAGAAAGAATCCAAGTATTTGAAGGAATTATAATTAAAAAACAAGGTGGAGGAGTTAACGCTACATTTACAGTAAGAAAAATCTCTTACGGTGTAGGTGTTGAAAAAACATTCTTAATCCATTCACCATTAGTTGAAAAAGTAGAAGTAGTTAGAGTTGGTAAAGCTAGAAGAGCTAAATTATACTACTTAAGAGAGAGAACTGGAAAAGCTTCTAAGACAAAAGAAATGGTTGGAGCTAGAATTGAAAACAAAGAAATCGTTGTTAAAGAAGATTTAGCAGAAGAACCAGTTGCAGAAGCTACAGAAACTGTTGCTGAAACAGCAGAAAAAGCTGAATAATTTATAAAAATACATCTTATAAGAGGTGTATTTTTTTATTATATCAAAAGGCTTGGCATAATTAACATAATTTGTTATAATAATAGTTATTATATACAGCTAGATAGCTGATGTATAATGTCCGCCCCATGAAAATGGGATACACCTATGGAGAAAGGATCGTGGAACTATATGTACGACCGAGAAAACCGGAGAATCCGAATAGCTGTGCTGGCTTTTGTGGTTCTGGTGCTGGTGATTGCAGTTGCAATCTTCACTCCTAGTAACGACAAGACAACTTGCTTCGGAGACGTGGAACTCATCAATGATTCGGATACGATTTATTGGTGTGAATGCCGTAACGACACAGACTACTTTATGGTTAAGGCCTGGTTGAAGGACTTTATCGTAAAGAATAGTGGAGACGTTGCTCAGCATGTGGTTTTTCTGAGAAACGAAAACCGCTATTTCATCAAGGTTTTTTTTCAAAAGGAAGATGAGAACTGGTATAAGTTCTACATCACCAAGGGCAACACAAGAAGAGATTCTTGGAAGAGCGTCAACGCTTTAATTGATGAGGCAATGTGGCTCTAAAGATTGTTCTTCTTGTGAGTAACAATGCCTAAGTAGGCAAAAGAAAAGTGAGTCTATGATATCTGAAAAGATTGATTAGACTCACTTTTTTCTTGATTTTATAAGAAAACGATGATATAATACAAATTACAAAGTTTTATAAAAAGGAAGTAAAAAATGAACTCAAAAATGGTACATGATACAGAAGATAAAATTGCATATAATTTTTTTGAGAGTGTGATAAACCTAAGAGAGAGTATTGCAGAAGCTCTAATGAAAGCAGAAAAAGTAAATTCGAGTATTAATGAACAAATTTCTAGCTATGGATTTGAATTGTTGGATGAAAAATTACCAGATTTAGGAGTTACATTAAACAATAAATTAGTTGAAATTTATCAACAATTCAAAGAAAGCAAAGTCAAAGTATTTCAAAGTCAAGATAAGAATAAAAAATTTGTAATTGGTTTAGTCCCAATGTTAGTAATAAATAGTCTTATTGAAAGAGCAGTTGATGTGTATAGAAATGGAATGGGACTATATTTACAAGAGGCTGAAGGATTACAAGAACAAAAAGAGAAGAATAAAGAAAAAATAAAAGAAAAAAGTTTTATTACAGTTTTGATAACAGCAATAAGGACAGTGTTTAATGAAGAATTAGCAAAGAAATTTTATTTTGATGAAGCTGAAGTAGAAGATTTAAGAACAAAACTAGAAGATTATAAAAAAGCAACTGAAGACATTTATAATTATGATTTTAAAACAGATATTATTGATATAATAGCAGAAGGGCTTGCTAGTCAAAATCTTTCTTTAGAAGTTATAGAAGATATTCTAAATAGTGATGTTGTAGATACATTAGAAAAATTAGGGCTAAGTGATCAAATGCCAGTTTTAAGACAAAAAATAAATCAAATAATAAAAAGTCAAAATGATTCTAAAAAGACATGGGAACTTTCTGATGAAGAAAAAGAAAGAGCCAATGATTATGATTCAAGAGATGAAGATATTATAACTGTAACTTTAGAAGAAGATTATGAGAAGTAAGGAGATAATAATATGTATGGAATAATTGCTGCGATGCAAGAAGAGATGAAAGAAATAAAAAAAATAATGCAAAATATAGAAAATAAAGAAATATATGAATTAAACTTTTTCAAAGGAACAATAAATGATAAAAATGTAGTATTAGTTGAAGCAGGAGTTGGAAAAGTAAATGCAGCAAGAGTTACACAGATTTTAATTGATAATTTTAAAGTTGAAGGAATAATAAATGTTGGGTCTGCAGGAAGTTGTAATGATGAATTAGAAATAGGAGATATTGTTATAGGAAAAAAATTAGTACAACATGATTTTGATATAACAGCATTTGGACATGAAAAAGGATTTATCAGCAATGTGGGACAATATGTGGAAAGTGATGAACAATTAATAGTAAAAATAGAAAAAATAATAAAACGTATAAATGATAAAGATTTCAATATAAAAGTTGGAACAATTGCTTCAGGTGATATTTTCTGTACAGAATCAAAAATGAAAGAAAAAATAAGAAACAAATTTAATGCTGATTGCATAGAAATGGAAGGTTCGGCAATAGCACAAGTATGTAAATTAGATAAGATACCATTTTTAGTAGTAAGAAGTATTTCAGATAAACCAAATGGACAGAATGAAATAACATTTGATAAGTTTTTAGAAAAAGCATCTAGAAGATGTGCATATATAATAAATGAATTTTTTACACACCAATAAAAAGGTGTGTTTTATTATAGCTTTGTTCTTTACAAAAATTTCAAGAAAAAACTTTAATAAATTGCTTTACAAAAAATAATAACTAGTATAAAATAAAAAAGACAAAATAGGACAAAATATAATTAATTTTTCTTGCCAGATTTTTAAGATAAAAAGTTTATAAATACTACTTAAAAAATTTTGCAAAAAGTTAATAAGAAAAGATACGGAGGAAAAAATGAATAACAAAAAAGAGTTAAGTTATAAAGACTTAAAAATGGTATGTAATAGAGATATGTTTCATTTTGAGACAACTCAAGACTTAGAATCAGTAAATGATGGTATAGGACAAGAGAGAGGAATAAAAGCATTACAATTTGGTTTACAAGTTGATGTAAAAGGATATAACATATATATTGAAGGACCAAGTGGAGTTGGAAAAACAATGTATACAAAAAACTATTTAGATAGTATTGCACCAAAGAAAAAAGTTCCAAATGACTGGTGTTATATATATAATTTTCAAAATCCAAATGAACCAATAGCAGTATCATTACCAGCAGGTCAAGGAAAAGAATTTAAAGAGAGTATGGATGGATTTATCCAAGAAGTAAAAAAAGATATAAAGAAAACATTTAATGCTGATGATTTTGAAAAAGAAAAAGCTTTAATAAAACAAGAATTTGAAGCACAAAGAGAAGTTGTAATGCAAAAATTAACACAAGATGCATTTAAAGAAGGATTTCAAGTAAAATCTGCACAAAATGGAATTTATATGATGCCAATTGTAGAAGGCAAAGTAATAGAAGAAGAAGAGTTTGAAAAATTAGAAGAATCAGTAAAACAACATTATGAAGAAAAGTCAACTGTTGTACAACAACAAATAATGGAAGCAATTGGACAAATTAAACAAATAGAAAGAGAAGCAGATAAAAAAGTTTCTGAATGGCAATCAAATATTGCATTATTAACAGTAAATGCGCATATAAATTTTATAAAAGCAAAATATAAAAGAAATAAAAAAATAAATAAATTCTTAACAGATGTAAAACAAGATGTATTAAAAAATGTTTTATATTTTTTAGAAGAAGATAAACAAGCTCAAAATAACCAACCACAACAAGGGCCAATGGCAAAAAAACAAGATCCATGTTTAAATTATAGAGTAAATTTATTTATTGATAATAGTGAAACACAAGGCGCACCTGTAATAATGGATTCAAATTATTCATTTAATAATTTATTTGGAAAATTAGAATATGAAAATTATTATGGTTCATTTAAAACAGATTTTACAATGTTAAAACCTGGTTTATTACAAAAAGCAAATGGAGGATATATTATATTCCAAGCTAAAGATTTATTAGCGAATGGGATATGTTATGAAGAATTAAAAAGAGTTTTAAGAGTTAAAGAAGTATCAATAGATAATTCAATAGAACAAAGGACATCTATGACATTAATTTCATTAAAACCAGAACCAATTCCAATTGATTTAAAAGTAATATTAATAGGAAGTTCTAATATATATCATACATTACTTTCAATGGATAGTGATTTTAGAAGACTATTTAAAATAAAAGTAGAATTTGAAGAAACTGCACCAATTACAGAAGAAAATGTAAATAAACTTGCACAATTCGTTCATTCATTTTGTGAACAAGAAGAATTGCCACAATTAGATAAATCAGCAATGGCAAGTATTGTAGAATATGCATCAAGAATTGCAGGAGATAATAATAAAATATCAACAAGATTTACAGAATTAGCACAAGTTGTAGGTGAAGCTGGAACGTGGGCAAAATTAGCTAAAGCTAAGGTGGTTACATCAGATTTTGTGAAAAAAGCATTAGAAGAGAGAGTTGAAAGAATTAAAAAATATGATGAAAAATATTTAGAAATGATAAAAGAAAATACATTATTAATAAATACAACAGGTTCATTAGTGGGAGAAATTAATGGATTAACAGTTATGACAATAGGGGATTATACATTTGGTAAGCCTGCAAAGATAACTGTAAACACATATACTGGAAAACAAGGTGTTGTAAACATAGAAAGAGAAGTTGATTTATCAGGTTCAACACACTCAAAAGGTGTATATATTTTATCAGGATATTTAGGAGAACTATTTGCACAAGATATTCCATTATGTTTAACAGCAAGTATATGTTTTGAACAATTATATAATGGTGTTGATGGTGATAGTGCATCAAGCACAGAGCTTTATGGATTATTATCAAGTTTATCTGAAATACCAATTAAGCAATCAATTGCTGTTACAGGTTCAGTAAACCAAAAAGGACAAATTCAACCAATTGGTGGAGTTAATGAAAAAATAGAAGGATATTTCCAAATTTGTAAAATGCGTGGATTAGATGGTTCACATGGTGTTATGATACCAGTTCAAAATGTTGAGAATTTACAATTAAATGATGATGTTGTTGAAGCAGTAAAAAATAATTTATTCCATATATATGCTGTTTCTACGATAGATGAAGGTATTGAAGTTTTAACAGGTGTTCCAGCAGGAAAGAAAGATAAAGATGGAAAATTCCCAGCAGGTACAGTAAATTATTTAGCTTATGAAAAATTGAAAAAATATGCTAAAATTTGTGAGAAATAGTTAAATGAAAAAAATATTAGTTTTGATAATAAGGGGTCTATAATTATAGATTCCTTATTCTATTGACATAGAGCCATAAAGAAAATGTGGGATATTCTCCCACATTCGTCTTTAAACTCCTTGATTTTCCCACCTTAACTTTCGTAGTTCGTAACATATATTGATTAGCTTGTCTTTTTGAACTTGAAAATAATTATCAGTCATAGCAATCCAACCAAGTTTATCATAGTATTCTAATGCTTCTTTAGCTAGTTTTTCGAGTTCGATGCTAGCTTCATTAACATTACCAAATTTTAATTTACATTTACCATATGATATTTTTATTTCTCCTTTTTGTGGAAGATCATCAAATTTTAATAATATTTTTAAGAGAGAAAATAAATGGATTACATTATCTGCGCTTTCCATAAACCGCCACATTGGAAGTATTATTGTAATGATTATAATAGCAATTAAAAGGATGATAAAAGTAATAAAGAATACCAAGAAGTGTTGCAACATAAAATAACCTCCTCAAATATTGAGCTCAATTTAATATTAAATACGTGATAATAATATTATACATGACTTTTAATAAATTTGCAATGAAGATGTTGAAAAATTAATTCAAATGAACTAAAATATAAAAGTGGAGGAAAATATGCAAGAACAAGAATATAAAATAGAAAATATAAAATCATTTGAATTAGCAGATATATTTGATTGTGGCCAATGTTTTAGATGGAATAAACAAGATGATGGAAGTTATACAGGAGTATTTAAAGAAAATGTAATGAATGTCCAAAAAAATGGGGACACTGTAATATTTAAAGGAATATGTAATGGTGATATAAAAGAAATTGTACAAGATTATTTTGATCTAAATCGTAATTATGAAGAAATAAAAGAAACTTTATCCAAAATAGATGATAATGTAAAAACAAGTATACAATATGGACAAGGAATTAGAATTTTAAATCAAGATTTATGGGAAATGATAATATCTTACATTATTTCAGCAAATAATAATATTCCAAGAATAAAAGGGATAATTGAAAGACTATCTAAAACATATGGAAAAGAAATAGAATGGAACGGAGAAAAATATTACGCTTTTCCTACAGTAGAAGAATTAAAAGATGTAACAGTAGAAGATTATAGGAAACTTGGAACAGGTTTTAGAGATATAAGATTATATGAGACTGTACATATGATATTAGATAAAAGAGTAGATTTAGAACAAATGCAAAATAATCCAAATACAATGGAAGTTAGAGAACAATTATTAACATTATCAGGAGTTGGTCCTAAAGTAGCAGACTGTATTTTATTATTTTCAACTTTAAAAAGATTTGAAGTTTTCCCAATTGATGTATGGGTTAGAAGAGTTATGAACGAACTTTATATAAAAAATGAAGATGAAACAAAAGTTAACAAAAAAGAATTAGAGAAACTTGCACATGAAAAATTTGGGAATTTAGCTGGTATTGCTCAACAATATTTATTTTATTGGAAGAGAGAAGCATAAAGAAACTTAAGAGGAGGAAAAATGAACGAAAAGGATATATTAAAACAAAGCTTAAAAGAAATAGAGGAACAATTGAATTCATTAGGAATACCTAGTGAAGAATTGAAAAATATATTTGATGAGATATTTAGAAAACTCGAAATGCAGATGAATCAAATTGGAGTCTCAAATAGAAATTTACATGATGGAATAGAAGAAATTAAAAATAGTTTTACTAAAGAAGTAGAAATGTTATATAAAAAGGCACAAGAAAATAATCCAGTTAAAAATTATGTACAATATGCAAAGATATGGATACAGCAAGATTCTAAAACAAGTGTGGTAAAAAATAATATAGAGCAAATACCTAAAGAATTAAAAGTAAGTTCTTATGAAGAAAAGCTAACAGATGTATTAATGCAGGTATTTGAAGCATATGGAAAGGTTCTAAAAAATCAATATACACCAGATTTATCAAGCTTTAGGACAGTTAATAATTCATTAGGAATATATAATTCAATGAGAGGGCCATCTCCAAAAGATATGGACATGGTAATAAGTAATTTAAAAAGACAATATGAATTTCAAATTTATCAAAGAATCAAAATAGACAAAGAATCAGTTGTAGAAAAAATAGATGGTAAAGTAGAATCAATGAATAAAAATTTAGCAGGAGAAAAAAGTGCTGAACAACTTGATGAAGATGTAAAAAGAGTTATAGATGAAGAAAAGCAGGAATTAAGAGATACTGAAGCAGCTGTTAGTCCAATTAAATCTAGACTTAATATAGAAATGACGAAGCAATCAATAAGAAAGGCAAATGAAGCTATTGCTCAAATGCATCAAAAGAGTAATGAATTGGAAGAAAAATTAAAAGATAAAGTACAAGAAGATACAAATCCACAAGACATAACAATGACATTGGAAAATGGTGATGTTGTTGAATTAGGAATAGAGACATCTGTAATAATATCAAAAGATGGAAAAAGAACACAAATATCAACTCAAGAATTGAAAAAGCAGCCAATATTTGTTGAAGTTGATGGGGGAAAAATAGTAATAAATCCAGATAAGAGTATGGAAATTATTATGATTAATGGAAATGAAACAGTAAGAATGTCATTTCCAAAAGAAAAATTACAAGATTTGCTAATGGGAAATATTAAATTAAATAATGAGAAAAGAGAAGTAAAAGGAATTACAGAAAAAGGTATAGAAAAGATGATATCAGGGTCTGGTGCTACAATAAAATCTGTAGACGAAGAAACTAAAGAGGTAAAAGATAGTGTTAGACAAGAAAGAGGAGATCTTACACCAGAAGAATTTTCAAAACTTTCACCAGGAGAAAAAGATGAATATAGAAAAGAGTTCCCAGAAAAAGCAAGGAAATTATTTGAAAATGAAAGAAGAAATACACAAAGCTTATTTCAATCATAATAAGAAAAAGGGGAAAAATAATGAAAATACAAGTAAAAAAAGAGAGTGAGAGAGCGTATGTTGAAGTATTAGAAACTATAAAACATATGGATTCAGATTTAGTAAAAAAAATACCACAAAAATTAATACAATTTTTTGAAGAACATAAAGATAAAAATTACCAATTCAAATTTGATGAAAATATAGATATTGAAAATCAAAAAATATCAATAGAAGCTGGAAGTATATTAGCAATGTTAATGTTAAATTATATTGCAAATGAACAAGAAAAAAATGAAATAAATAATATTTTAGCAGAAAATGAGAAAAAGTATGAAGAAGAACTCAGAGAAAAGTATAATCCAGATAATTTATTTAAAAAGAAAGAAAATAAGCAGGAAGAAAAGGTAGAAGAACAACATAGTTTGATGGTTGTAGAAAATAAAACTTGGTATAAGAAAATCTTTGAAAAAATAAAGAATATATTTAAGAAAAAAGAGATGTGATTTAATCACATCTCTTTTAATTTATTTTACAACAACATTGAAAATTTTATTTTTTACATAAATTTCTTTAACAATAGATTTTCCATCAAGTTTTCCTTCTAAAGCAGAATGAACTTTTTCTTTAATAGAAGATTCATCTTCATCTAAATTAATAGTAATAGTTGTTTTTAATTTACCATTAACTTGAACTGGAATTTCTATTTCGTCATCAATTGTTTTACTTTCATCATATTTAGGCCAATCACAAGATGAAATAGGCTTATCAAATCCAGTAATTTCATTTAACTCTTCAGTTATATGAGGAGCAAAAGGATTTAATAATATTAAAAATGTTTTGAATTCAGCTTTATTAATTTTCTTTAATTTAGTAAATTCATTCATCATTGTCATGAATGTAGAAACACATGTATTAAATTTCATTTCTTCAATATCTTGTGAAACTTTTTTGATAGCTTTATTCATCATTTTTTCAGCTTCTTTTGAATATGTATCACCATCGACTAAAATATCTTGTAAGTTCCAAACTCTGTCAAGGAATTTGAAGCAACCTCTAATACTATCCATAGACCAACTTGCTGTTTGATCAAATGGTCCCATAAACATTTCATAAACTCTAAAAGCATCAGCACCAAATTCATTTACAATATCATCAGGATTTATAACATTTCCTTTTGATTTAGACATTTTCTCTCCATTTGAACCTAAAATCATACCATGTGATGTACGTTTTGCATAAGGTTCTTTTGTTGGAACAACTCCAATATCATATAAGAATTTATGCCAGAATCTTGAATATAATAAGTGAAGTGTAGTATGTTCCATACCACCATTATACCAGTCAACAGGTGACCAATATTCAAGAGCTTCTTTTGATGCAAGAGCATCATGATTATGTGGATCCATGTATCTTAAGAAATACCATGATGAGCCAGCCCATTGAGGCATTGTATCTGTTTCTCTTTTTGCAGGTTTACCACAGTGTGGACATGTTGTGTTAATCCATTCTGTATGTCTTGCAAGAGGTGATTCTCCATCTTCTCCAGGTAAGAAGTCTTTTACATCTGGTAATGTTAAAGGTAAATCTTTTTCATCAACTGGAACCCAACCACAATCATCACAATATACCATTGGAATTG
>OIZX01001680.1_pt1 | contig 10979 bp, 10 predicted proteins | sample 1588621 | NCBI WGS metagenome assembly OIZX01 (sample SAMN03283276) | human gut metagenome | biome: human-associated habitat; material: feces | host: Homo sapiens | place: Peru | collected 2012
AGCCTTCATAGCAGCGCAGATGTCTTCCTTGGTAGCCGGCTTAGCCAGGTTGCAGGTCAGGTCAACTACGGAAACGTCCAGGGTCGGTACACGCATGGAGATACCGGTCAGCTTGCCGTTCAGCTTCGGGTAAACCTTGCCTACTGCCTTTGCAGCCTCAACGGTGCCGGGAGTGTTGAGACGGATATCAATGCCGAGGTCGGCAGCCTCAATACCGAGAGTCTCGATGAACTCACCGATAAGACCCTTGCAGGGAGGAACAGCAGCGAGGTTCATGTTGCCGCCGATGCGGTCGGACTTTTCAAACACAACGACCTTGAAGCCGCGCTTTGCAAGAGTAATGGCAGCCTGCAGACCGGAGGGGCCTGCGCCGATGACTGCAACGGTCCTGCCGTCGCCGTTCTTTATGAGCTTGTCGTCTCCACGGTAGGTCTCGCGGCCGAGCACGGGGTTGACGGCGCATTTGCGGATGTGCGCGTGGAAAGGAGTATAGTGCGCAGGACCGTATGCACAGGGGACGCAGGTGCCGCAGCGCAGGCAGGGGACGATCTCATCTTCGTGGCCATGGTAGGCCTTGTCGACCCAGCTCGGGTCGGCAAAGAATGCACGACCGGCGGCGACCATATCAACTTCGCCGCGGGCGATGGCCTCGTCAGCCTGCTTGAGGTCGCTGATACGACCAACAGTACAGACGGGCGTCTTGACAGCGGCCTTGATGGAGGCAGCAAGGGGGATATTGACGCCGCGCTCGGTAAACATGCTGGGGAAGAGCTTGCCGCAGGAGGGATCGAAGAACGAGGACGAGGTGATGTGGATCAGATCAACCTTGCCGTCGAGCATCTTGGCAAATTCAATGCCCTCTTCGGGGCCGAAGCCGCCTTCCATGAAGTCGTTTGCGGAGAAACGGTATTCGATGGGTAGCTTAGGGCAGCGCTTGCGGATGGCGTCCACGATCATCAACGGGAAGCGGGCGCGGTTTTCAAGGCTGCCGCCGTATTTGTCAAAGTGGTGGCGGACGCTACCCGCAGTGCGGTTGCGGTTGTCGGTCATCGTCTCGACGATGACGGCGACGCCGCAGGGGCCGTGGCCCTCGTAGGTGATGGTTTCGTAGTTGTCGCCGCTGCCGGACGCCGCTGCTTTTTCCAGCACGCGCTTGATGTTGTCGTTCGGCATATTGGCGGCCTTGGCCTTGGTGATGACGGTCGCGAGGCGGGAGTTATACGCGGGGTCGGCGATGCCGCCGCCCTCTTTGACGGCTACAATCATTTCCTTGGAGATCTTCGTAAAGGCAGCCGCGCGCTTTGCATCCTGCGCACCCTTGGTTTTCTGAATGTTATGCCACTTGGAATGTCCGGACATGAGGTGTTCTTCCCTTCGTTACAAGATATCTCTTGTCATTTTATCACAGATCACGGGCAGAGGTCAACTGTTTCATAGAAATTGCGTCTCATCTTTGTGCGCTTTTGCCCGCAGAACGGTCAGCTCCGGCAGCGCTTCGCGCAGAATGCGCTCCAGAACGGTGCAGACGGGGTTCTCCGTCTCAAAATGACCCGCGTCGATGAGATTCAGCCCGCGATATTTTGCCTCTTCAAAGTGGTTATACTTGAGGTCTGCCGTCACGAGCGTATCACAGCCTGCGGCCAGCACGTCGTCAATCGCGCCGCCGCAGCTTCCGCCGCCGACAGCCACACGCCGCACGGGCTTTCCCGCGTCCGCGAACCGCAGGCCGGGACAGGAAAGCGCCGACTTTACGAACGCGGCGAATTCGGCAAGCGGCTGCTCCGCTGCCCTGCCGGTACGGATGAGGCCGTAGGGCCTGCCCTGCGCGTCCGTTCCGGCAGGGTTCAGAACCGACACGTCCGTCAGTCCCAGCGCTTCGGCCAGCACGTCGTTCACCCCGCCGGGGCAGACGTCGAGATTTGTGTGCAGGTTGATGGCGGCGATTCTTGCCTCGGCCAGCGCCAGAATGCAGCGGCCTTCGTAGCTTTCGTCGTTGACGGCTCTGGGCGCGTCAAAAAACAGCGGGTGGTGCGTCACGATGCACTGTGCGCCGACCGCCTTCGCCTCGTTGATCACATCCGGCATCGGGTCGAGCGCGACAAGGACAGTATCGACCGGCGCGTCAAACCGCCCGCAGAGCAGGCCGACGTTGTCCCAGTCCATTTTCATGGACGCGGGCGCAAAGGCAAACAGGGCGTTATAAATGTCACGAACAGTCGTCATGGTGCTTCCTCATTTCTCTGATTTCCGCAAGCGCGGTTTCATAATAGCGGAGCTTTTCCGGCTCGTCTGCCCTTTGCAGACCCAGAACCGTGCCCGCAAGGGCCGTTTCTAGCCGGGCCAGATACGGCCCCAGAAGCGGCCCGCCCTCGCGCAGCAGCTGCGGCGAGGCGTATTGCTGTCCCGGCGTCAATGGGGACATATGTCCCTTTCTTGCACACAGGACGGTATAGAAAAAGTGGCCGTCCTTCGCAAGCGCCTCGCGCTTGATCGCAAAGCCGTGCTCCGCCAGATACTGCCGCAGCGCCTGCCCGGCGCTCTGCGGCTGCAAGATGAGCGTACAGCGGTCATCGCAGACCCACGGCGCAGCCTCCAAAATGCGCACCATCAGATCGCCGCCCATTCCGGCCATGATGATCGTATCCGCCGCATCGGGCGGGATGCTCTGCAGGCCGTCGGACAGGAAAAACTGTATGTTTTCAAGCACACCGAAGCGTGCGGCGTTTTCGCGGGCCTTCTGCAGCGGCTGCTCGCGCAGGTCTGCCGCCGTGACGAACGGGCAGATACCCTCGCGCAGCAAATACACGGCCAGATACCCGTGATCCGTGCCGATATCGGCGGCGCGGGACCCGCGCGGGACAAATTCGGCGCACAGCAGCAGCCGGTTGGAGATCGGAACCTTCATCGTTTCACGCAAAAGGGCGGCCGACGGGCCGCCCTTTCCTTTCGGTTTTGTTACTTGGCCTTCTCGGCTTCCTCGGAAGCCTCGATGAAGCGGTTGACCTGCGCCAGGAACGCGTCGGCGTCAACGCCGTGCACCATGCAGGCTTCCTCGACCGTCTCGCCGCGCGAGGACGGGCAGCCCAGGCAGTGCATACCGATGGCCATGAACAGCGGAGCAGTCTCAGGCGCGATATCCAGAACATCGCCGATGATAGTGGTCTTTTCGATCTTTGCAGCCATAAAAATGACCTCCTGTGTATATTTTATAGTCGTATTATACCCAAATATATTGTACTTTGCAACAGAAATTATAGCGACGCGGCCAGCTGTGCGGCCTCCTGCATGGCGCGGCGCAAGGACGCCTCCGCGTCAAAGCCCGCGACGTTCATGCCGTCGGCGGCGATGCAGGTATACTTGCCGATGCCGAAGAACGTGTGCAGCGCGTCAAGATACCGGCTGCCCATCTCCATGGCGCCCCCGGTATAGAACCCGCCGCGCGTGGTGAGGAAGACCAGATGCGAGGCCCGGCAGAGGCCCTTGAGCCCTTCCTCCGTCGAGCCGAACGTAATCCCGTCGACGGATACCTGCTCAATATAGACCTTCAAAAGCGCCGGGAAGGACAGGTCCCAGAACGGCGCGGCGATTACAATCCGGTCGGCCTGCGCAAACTGGTGCGCATACCGGAAGCGCGGATGGTTGCGCCGGTTTTCTGCCAGCAGCGCCTCGCGCTGGTCAAAATAGCTGTCCTTGAAATAGGAAAGCTCCTCCGCCATCAGATCCAGCCGCGTCACGGCGCAGTCTTGGGGCAGCGCGGTCAGAAACGCGTCGGCCAGCTTTTTCGTGTTGGACGCGCCTCGGCGGATGCAGCAGTCGACAAACAGAACGTTTTTCATCGTGCCCGCTCCTGTTCCAGCCGGTAAAAGGCTTCGAGCGCGGTCAGAATTTCATTGCGCTCGCCGACAGCGGTCAGGCTTTCGCCGTTGACATAGCCGCCGATAGCGTTCGCCGTATCCTCGCCGTAAACGACGACGTTATTGAGAATGGACGCGGTCTTCATTCCGCGCAGACGGCCGATGGTAAACAGGGCCGCAGATTCCATATCCGCGCCCAGCGCACCCTTGCGCGACCAGTAGGCGCTCTCGGCTTCGTTTTCCTCGTGATAAAAGCTCTCATGGCTGTGAATGATGCCGACGTGGTACGGGCAGCCGAGCGTCTTCGCAGCCTCGACGCACAGCCCCAGCAGCTGATAATCGGCGACCGCCGGGTATTCCGTATGGACATACGCCCTGGAGGCTCCGTCGTCGCGAATCGCGCCGCAGCCGAGAATGAGGTCGCCCAGCGCAATGCCTTTTTGCAGGGCCCCGCAGGAGCCGATGCGGATGGCGGCCTCTACGCCGATGTTGTGCAGCTCCTCCACGCAGATCCCGGCGGACGAGCCGCCGATGCCCGTGGAGACGGCCAGAACGGGCACGCCCTTATAGGTGCCGGTTAGACTGCGGAACTCGCGGTTGTACGCAAGCTCCCGCACAGATTCCAGCTGCGCCGCCACGCGGTCGAGCCGGGCCGGGTCGCCGGGCAGGATTGCGTAACGCACGCCAAGCGTTTCGTCCAGACAAATATGCGCCTGTTTCATCTGTGTTCGCTCCTTATTTCTATTTAAATCGTCTGAATTTCAATGTGATAGCGGTTCCGGCTGCAAAGCGCGTGCTCAACCTCGACGCGGTAATGCAAATCGAGAACGCCGCCGTGCTCGTTGAGCAGGATGGTCATCTCCTCCGTCACAACGCTGATCATCATCGCGCCGAAGCCGACGTCATAAAGCGATTCATGCGCCTGCCGGCGGTCAAAGACCATCTCAGCATTGACCTTGCCGCTGCGCCGCAGCGTGACGGTCTTCCCGTCCTCAATTTGAAAGGAGGTCACAACGCCCGCAAGCCCGGTCATTTCCGACTCAACATAGGATACCAGCGCGAACCCCGGCTCATAGCAGTACGAGCCGTCCGTCACCAGTTCGAGCGTCTGCGGCCCGGAATCCTCCATGGACTGCGTGCCGGTGATGGCAATTCTTGCGGCCTGTACCATCACGCCTCCAGCGCAAGCGCGATCAGATCGTCCAGAAGCTCACTGTAGGGGATGCCGCTGGCCTCGAAGAGCTTGGGGTACATGGAAATGGACGTGAAGCCCGGAATGGTGTTGATCTCGTTGAAGACGACCTCGCCGTCTTCCTTTACAAAGAAGTCGACGCGGGAGAGCCCGCAGCAGCCCATGGCCTTGTAAACACGGACGGCAAGCTCACGCACCTGCTCGGCAGTCTGCTCGCAAAGGCGGGCCGGGATGTAAAGGCGGGCGCAGTCGGAGATATATTTTGCATCGTAATCATAGAATTCCGCGCCGGAATCAATTTCGCCGCAGACGGAGGCAAACGGATTGTCGTTGCCGAGCACGGCGACCTCGACCTCCTGCCCGCGGATGAATTCCTCGACCAGAACCTTGCGGTCGTATTTCAGCGCCGCTTCGATTGCCGCCTCCAGTGCAGCACGTCCGGCTGCCTTTGCAACGCCGACGGACGAGCCGGTTCCGGCGGGCTTGACGAAAACGGGATAGGCAAACCGCGCCTCGACGGCGGTCAGCGCAGCCTCCCGGCTGCGGGCAAAGCCCTCGCGCGTGACGAGCTGCCACGCCGCCTGCCGCACGCCTGCGGCGTCGGCGATCAGCTTCGTGGTGGTCTTATCCATGCAGGCGGCAGAGGCCGCGATATGCGGGCCGACATAGGGAATGCCCGCGATTTGCAGCAAGCCCTGAATCGCGCCGTCCTCGCAGTTTTCGCCGTGCATCACAGGGAAGACCACATCGATGCGCTCACGCACGACGCAGTCGTTTTCAAAGCTCAAAAGCCCCTGTCCGCGCACGGGGGAAAGCGCCGCGCGGCGGTTTTCCTCGCAGTTCTGCCACGTTCCGGCGGGAAGCATGCCGTAATCCTTTCCGCCAAACAGGATCCAGTCGCCGTCCTTCGTGATGCCGACCGGGAAGATGTGATATTTATCCTTGTCCAGCTGGTTCAGCACGGATTCGGCTGACCGCAGCGAGACCTCATGCTCCGACGAAACGCCGCCGAAGAGCACACAAACGCTCAGTTTTTTCAAAACAGGCTCCTCTTTTCCGCCGCCGCAGATCAAAAACGCGGTCGGCACTCCTATCATATGCGAAACCGACGCAGAACACAAGTATCTTTTTCCGAAATCCGGCGTTTTTGCCGTCTGCACCTTTGACTTCTCCGCACCGGGCGGATAAAATAAGAGCAGAAACGGAGGGAGATCCTATGCAGGAGCGTGTACGCATCTGTGATATCGCGGAGGAGCTGGGGCTGAGCACGGCGACCGTCTCCAACGTAATCCACGGGAAGACAAATAAAGTCTCGGACGAGACGGTGCAGCGCGTGACGGCGCTGCTCGAAGAGCGGCGGTACATCCCCAGCATGGCGGGCATTCTGCTGGCCCGGAACAGCTCCGGGATCATCGGCGTGTTCGTCAACGACCATCCGAAATACGCGGGACACCCGCTGCGCGACGGCTTTCTCGCGTCCGCGCTGGATGCGCTGTCCACCGAAATTGAGCGCGGCGGGCAGTTCATGCTGGTAAAAAAGGCCCGGTGCGCCGAGGATGTGATTCAATTCGCGTCCATGTGGAACATGGACGGGCTTGTCATGCTCGGCTTCTGCGAGCAGGATTATATGGACCTGCGCAGGCATATCCGCATTCCCATCGCCGTCTACGACGGTCTGTGCGGGAATCTGGAGCGGATGCTGAACCTCTCCATCGACAATTACGGCGGCGGATATCTGGTCGGCTGCCACCTCCGTGAACTGGGGCACAGGCGGCTTCTGTGCGTCTCGGACAACGAGACGGGCATTGACCGGGCGCGTATCGAGGGCTTCCGCCATGGCGCTGCGCCCGGAACGGCCGGGCTGCTGCTCGTGCCCATGCAGAAAGAAGACCGCTGGGCATATTACCTGCAGCAGCTGGAGCAGCTGCGGCAGGCGACCGCCGTGTTTGCCGTCTCGGACTTTTACGCGCTCGACCTGATGTGCTTTCTTGCAGAGCAGGGACTTATCGTGCCGGACGATATTTCCGTCGCAGGCTTTGACGATACGCCCATGTGCGAGCTGGTGCGTCCCGCTTTAACAACAGTCCGGCAGGATGCAGCGCTGCGTGCGCAGCTTGCCGTCGAAAAGCTGCGGGAGCTGCGGGCGGGAAAGCCGGTGCAGCCGGAGTATCTGCTGCCTGTTTCTCTTGTCGTGCGCGGCAGCACAGGGCCGTGCCGTTTGTCAGACTGCACAAACTTGCAGGCTTAATTTTGTGATACGTTATGCGTTTAACCTTTGAAAACGCACCTCCCGGCGGCTACAATAGAGCCAACCAAGCCGGGAGGTGCGCTGCGTTATTATGAAGAAACCGGACACATTTTTCAGAAGCGTATGCCGTCTGGCCGTCCCTGCCGCGCTGCATTCCATGCTGCAGTCGTCGTTCAGCATGGTCGACCAGATTATGATCGGTCAGCTGGGCGAAACCTGCGTGGCGGGCGTCGGGCTGGCAGGAAAATTTGCGTCCATGTACTCCGTTGTAATCGCCGCCGTCGGCGCGGCGGCCGGGATCATGCTTTCGCAGTATCTGGGGCAGAAAAACAGCGCGGAGGCGCGGAGGAGCTTTTTCCGGAACCTGCTGCTCGGTCTGGGCGTCGCCGCGCTGTTTACCGCGGTCTGTGCGCTGCTTCCGGGGCCGGTCATGCGCATTTATACGAAGGATGCCCAGACCCGGCAGGCAGCGGCGGAGTATCTGGCGCTGCTGTCCGGCACGTTTTTGCCCATGGCAGGCTCCACGCTCCTGTCCACCGCATTCCGCTGTGCAGAAAAGCCGGGACTGCCGCTGTACGCGGGCATTGCGTCCGCCGTTCTGAACACCGGGCTGAACGATCTTCTGATTTTCGGAAAGCTCGGCCTGCCCGCCATGGGTGCAGCCGGTGCGGCTATCGCGACAGTGGCCGCGCAGTGCGTCAATTTCCTGCTGCTCCTTCTGGCCGCAAAGCAGCTGGCCTTCCTGCGCGTAAAAGACGCGCCGCGCGGCGCGGCGCGGCTGCACTGGAGCAGGTTCCTGTCCGTACTGCTGCCGCTGCTGCTGTGCGAGGCGAGCTGGAGTCTGGGCGAAAACGTCTACGCGGCCATCTATGGCCGCATGGGCACGGAGCAAAGCGCCGCCATGACGCTGACCGCGCCCATACAGGGGCTGGTGATCGGTGCGCTGTGCGGCCTGTCGCAGGCGGCGGGCGTGATCGTCGGAAAGCGTCTGGGCGGCGGGGATTACGACGGGGCTTACCGGGCGGCGAAGCGGCTGATGGTCTATGGCGCGATTGGAGCCGCCGTGCTCTGCGCCGTGGTGGTACTGACAAGCGGGGCGTATGTGAAGATCTATCAGGTCAGCCGCACCGTCAGGCTGTTGACGCGGCAGATTCTGTTTGTCTACGCGCTGGCCGCGCCGTTCAAGGTGCTCAATATGATCCTCGGCGGCGGCATTCTCCGCAGCGGCGGGCGGACAGCCTATGTCATGGGCATCGATATGCTCGGCACATGGGTCTTCGGCGTCCCGCTGGGCCTTCTGGGCGCGTTCGTCTGGAGACTGCCCATCGCGTCCGTGTATCTCCTCCTGTCGCTGGAGGAATGCGTCCGCTTCGTAATCTCCATCGCTGTGTTCCGCCGCAAGCACTGGATGCGGCGGCTTGGGTAACCGCTGATTCAATCGGCAAGCGTTGTCAGCGAGAGATTTTGACACAAATGAAAGTAGCGTCAGCTGACGGGAGCTGCCCGTCACGCTTCGGCCTGCGCCGCGAGGTGCCGCGCGACATAGACGCCGCTGGCGGAGGCATGGGAGAGGGAGTGCGTAATGCCGCTGCCGTCGCCGATGATGAACAGGCCCCGATGCGCCGTTTCCAGATTCTCGTCGACGGAGACTTCCATGTTATAGAATTTGACCTCAACGCCGTAAAGGAGCGTATCGTCGTTCGCCGTGCCGGGGGCGATCTTGTCGAGCGCGTAGATCATTTCAATGATACCGTCGAGAATGCGCTTCGGGATGACCAGCGACAGATCGCCCGGCGTGGCCGTCAGGGTGGGGGTGACGAAGGATTTGTCGATGCGCTTCTGCGTCGACCGCTGGCCGCGGATGAGATCGCCGAAGCGCTGCACCATCACGCCGCCGCCCAGCATGTTGGAAAGCCGCGCAATGGACTCGCCGTAGCCGTTGGAATCCTTGAAGGGCTCGGTAAAGTGCTTGGAGACGAGCAGGGCGAAGTTCGTGTTCTCCGTCTGCTTGTCGGCGCCCTCATAGCTGTGCCCGTTTACGGTAACGATTCCATTCGTGTTCTCATTTACCACGATACCATGTGGATTCATACAGAAGGTCCGGACCGCATCCTCAAACTTTTCAGTACGGTACACGATCTTGCTCTCATAAAGCTCATCCGTCAGATGGGAAAAAATAACTGCCGGAAGTTCAACACGCACACCGATATCGACACGGTTCGACTTGGTATTGATCTGTAAATCTTTACATATCTGCTCCATCCACTTACTTCCGCTTCGTCCTACAGATACGATACATTTCTCACAATCATCAAAATCATCCCCACAGAATACTCGATATCCGCCTTCGATTGCTTCCAGATGATCTACCGGATACTCAAAACGGAATTCCACTTTATCTTTCAATTCTGCATAAATATTTTCCAATACAACATAGTTGATATCTGTTCCAAGATGGCGGACAGATGCATCCAGAAGATTCAGCTTATTCTGCATACAGAGCTTCTTGATATGTGTTCCTGATGTAGAATACATTTTTGTACCCTCACCACCGAATTTCACATTGATTTCATCAACATAATTCATCAAATCGATTGCTGTTTCTTTTCCAATGTACTCATACAATGTTCCACCAAAATTGTTCGTGATATTGTATTTTCCATCTGAAAATGCTCCTGCTCCGCCGAATCCACTCATAATCGCGCATGTCTTGCAGTTCACGCAGCTCTTAATCTTCTTTCCGTCGATCGGGCATTTTCTCTTCTCCAGTGGATTGCCGGCCTCAAACACCGCCACCTTCAGTTCCGGTGCTTTCTCTGCCAACTCGTAAGCTGCAAAGATTCCCCCAGGTCCTGCACCGATAATAATTACATCATAATTGCTCATATATTTTTCTCCTTTCAATTACTTTCTAGTACCTTTTTGTCTCATTATTCCTCATCTCTTAATTTCAAAATTCCAACAATAAGAGTCTTTATATCGTCAAAAATATAATCAAATGCCCCTGCCTGACACATATTTATAATTACCATGCCGACCGGAACAGCAAGAATCATCCAGATCACTCCACCGATCCGATATCCGATATAAATCAAAAGCAGTGTAACCAGCGGATTTAATCCAACACTGTCTCCGACAAGTTTCGGCTGGATTAACTGTCTGACAATCTGTGTGATCGCATAAACCACAACAAGTACCACAGCGCGCTTATAATCCCCCATAAAAACCGCATATATAGCCCACGGAATCATCGCAGTTCCCGTTCCAAAAAACGGTAGAAAATCAAGAAATGCAATCAAAAATGCAGACAATACAAAGTAATGGACTCTCAAAAATCCAAGTCCTACAGCCAGAATCAGAAATACAATTCCCATGATCTTAAACTGTGCTTTAAAATATCCACCAACTGCATATTTCAGATTATCGATCACCATAGTCATTCGTTCGGTAATTGATTTTGGCGCAATCTGTTTGACCCATGTCACAACTTCTTCTCGCTCTGAGATAAAGAAATAGGAAGACATGACCGCAACGATTGTTGATACCAGATAACTTGGCACACGCTTTGCAATATTTCCTGCTGCACTTACCGTTGGTTCACTGATTTTTCCCATCAGACTGCCCATCGTATCATCCAGATTCGTCACTGCCGTTGTCCATCCATTCTGAATTCCATCCGGCAGTT
>OIZX01001682.1_pt1 | contig 10958 bp, 13 predicted proteins | sample 1588621 | NCBI WGS metagenome assembly OIZX01 (sample SAMN03283276) | human gut metagenome | biome: human-associated habitat; material: feces | host: Homo sapiens | place: Peru | collected 2012
TCCTGGGACATTACAACAAGCACAAGAAATCGCCTTTCGAAACATTCTACGTGGGCGGCGACGGTATGTCGGGATACTCCTCAGGATACGCCACCGAGACAATCGGCCTGCGCGGTTACGAAAACGGCTGCCTCACTCCCTCGCTCAACTATGAGGGCTACGCATATTCGCGCCTCACGCTCGAGCTGCGCTACCCGCTCATGCTCAAAGGCTCCACAAACATCTATGCCCTGGCCTTTGCCGAAGGCGGCAACGCATGGAACGACATAAAGAAGTTCAACCCCTTCGACATGAAACGCTCTGCCGGAGTAGGTGTGCGCGTGTTCCTCCCGATGATAGGCCTCATGGGTCTCGACTGGGCATACGGTTTCGACAAAGTGTTCGGAACGAAGAGCAACAGCGGCTCGCACATACACTTCATCATAGGACAGGAATTCTGATACCCCTGCTTTCGGCCTGAAAGCCCGGCCGGCAGGACGGCAACACACATAAACAAACCCAAAAAACAAATACTATTATGAAACCTATCCGTAACGTCATCATCGCGATAGCTGTCGCAATGTCTGCGGCAACCGGTGCGCAGGCGCAAAAATTCGCACTTGTCGATATGGAATACATACTCAAGAACATTCCGGCCTACGAGCGCGCCAGCGAACAGCTCAACCAGCAATCAAAGAAATGGCAGGCCGAAGTGGAAGCCATACAGAACGAAGCGCAGACGCTATACAAAAACTACCAGAACGAAGTGGTGTTCCTCTCACAGGAGCAGAAGAAGGCTAAGCAGGATGCCATCATGCAGAAAGAGAAGGAAGCCAGCGACCTGAAAAAGAAATATTTCGGGGCTGAAGGCGAACTTTATAAAAAGCGTGAGGCACTGATGGGACCTATCCAGGAAGAGATTTACAATGCCGTAAAGGAAATCTCTGACCTGCGTGGTTATTCACTGGTCATAGACCGTGCCAGCAACAATGGCATCATTTTTGCTTCGCCAAAGGTAGATATTAGTAATGAAGTGCTCCAAAAATTAGGTTATTCCAAATAATAATTGTATATTTGCAGCCGATAGTGAACGTATGGCGCCAGCTGGCGTCATGGGAACATAAATTAGAATTAATAATCAAAAAGAAATAAAACAATGAAAAAGCTTATTTTAATGTTGATGCTTTGTGCACCAATGACAATGATGGCACAGAAGTTTGGCAAGGTAAATACACAGCAGATTATGCAGTCTCTGCCAGATGTTGCTAAGGCTAACGGCGAGATGGAAGCTCTCCAGAAGCAGAAGGAGAACGACCTCAAGGCTATGCAGGACGAGTTCCAGCGCAAGGCTGATGAATACCAGAAGGGCCAGAGCACAATGAACGCTACTGCCAAGCAGCAGAAGGAGACTGAACTGCAGGGTCTTCAGCAGAAGATTCAGCAGGCTTACCAGGACGGACAGCAGGAGTTGCAGAAGAAGAGCAGCGAGCTCATGCAGCCTATCGTAGCTAAGGTTCGTACTGCTATCGAGGCAGTAGGTAAGGCTGGTAACTATACTTACATCTTTGAGGAAGGTGCTGCTGTTTATACAGGTACCAACGTGGTTGATGTAACCAAGGAGGTTCAGGCTAAGATTAAATAATCAATCGGTTCATTCGATAGTAAGCTGAGGGCAGGCACAAGTGCCTGCCCTTATTTATCATCCAGTATATTCATATATATATAATATAATAAGGTATCACGCATCATGAAAAAGAATCTCTTATTTTTGGCTTTCGCTCTCGTTGCACTCTCGGCTTCTGCCCAGCAGACCCCGACAGTAGAGGCACATTCTGCGACTACTGCTGCCCAGCCAGCATTGCGATTTGGCTACTTCAGTTTTGAGCAGGTTTTTCATACCATGCCTGGCTATGCCATAGCCAAGCATAATATGGACGAACTCCGTGGCAAATATGATGAAGAAACCAAGCGTGTTGAGACTGAGTTTAACAGCAAGTATGAGGAATTTCTTGATGGCCAGCGCTCTTATGCCAAGTCTATCTTAGAGAAAAGACAGGCTGAGCTGCGTGAGTTGATGGAGAAGAATATTGCCTTTAAGGCTGAGGCTGCCCGCCTTCTGAAAAAGGCAGAGGAGGAGGCTTATGCTCCATTAAAGGCAAAGATGAATGAGGCCTTACAGCAGATAGGTAAGGAGAATGGATTTGCTTTCATTCTCAATACTGATAACAACGCCACTCCTTATCTGAGTGCTGAGATGGGGGTGGATATTACAGAAGCACTAAAGAAGAAAATGAAATGATGTTGCCATCTAATCCGGGACCTATCGGTATCTTCGATTCGGGCTATGGCGGTCTTACTATCCTGCATGGATTGCGCCAGCTCTTGCCTCAGTATGACTATATGTACTTGGGCGATAATGCCCGTGCCCCTTACGGTTCCCGTTCCTTCGAGGTTGTATACAAATTTACCCGCCAGGCGGTTATCAAGTTGTTCTCCATGGGGTGTCATCTGGTTATCCTGGGTTGCAATACTGCATCTGCGAAAGCCCTGCGTTCCATCCAGCAGAGGGATATTCCGGAATTGGATCCGGATCGCCGCGTACTGGGTATTATCCGGCCTACTGCAGAGGTGATAGGTGAACTCACCAAGAGCCGCCATGTGGGTATCCTTGCCACAGAAGGTACCATCAAGAGTGAGAGCTACAAGATGGAAATAGGTAAGCTGTGGCCAGATATAGAGGTAAGCGGTGTGTCTTGTCCTCTCTGGGCTGCCATCGTAGAAGCTAATGAAGCGGATAGTCCTGGTGCTGATTACTTCGTCAAGAAACGCATCGATCAGTTGATGCGAAAGGATGCTGATATTGATACCATCATCTTGGGTTGTACCCATTATCCGCTGCTCATGAGCAGCATCGTGAAGAATATTCCTGACGGGGTGAGGGTTGTGCCCCAGGGACAGTATGTGGCAAATAGCCTGAAGGATTATCTGAAGCGCCATCCAAACATGGAACAGATGGTTACGAAGGGGGGAACCTGCCAGTATCTGACTACTGAAAGTGAGGAAAAGTTCAAAGAGTCTGCGTTGATCTTCCTGCATGAGCAGGTAAGTGTTACTCACGTAGACCTGGAATAATTTATAATTTATAATTAATAGTTAAGAATTATGCAAGAAACAAGACAAAACCGTATATCAAGACTTCTCCAGAAGGAGTTGAGTCTTATCTTCCAGTCACAGACCCGCATGATGCACGGTGTGATGGTAAGTGTAACAAAGGTAAGAGTGAGTCCGGATCTCAGCATCTGTACTGCTTACCTCAGTGTGTTCCCATCAGAGAAGGGTGAGGAGATATTGAAGAATATCAATGCCAACGAGAAGACTATCCGTTTCGATTTGGGTAGAAAGGTGAGAAACCAGTTGCGTATCATTCCTGAACTCCGCTTCTTCCTGGATGATAGTCTGGACTATCTGGAGCATATTGACGAACTCTTGAAAAAGTAAAAGAGTAAAGAAGTAAAAAGGTAAAAAGACAAATGAATTTTCCATTCTTTATAGCTCGTAGGTATCTTTTCTCAAAGAAGAGCACGCACGTTATCAACGTGATCAGTTCTATCTCTGTGATTGGTGTGGCTGTGGCTACGATGGCTTTGGTTATCGTATTGAGCGTGTTTAACGGTTTCCATGACCTGGTAGCATCGCTCTTTACGAGCTTTGATCCACAGCTCAAGGTGGTGCCTGTTGAGGGAAAGACTGCCCCTTCTGATGATCCTATTCTAACCCAGATACGCTTGTTGCCTGAAGTGGATGTGGCTACAGAAACCGTAGAGGATCAGGCGCTTGCCATCTATGACGGCAAGCAGGCTATGGTTAAGATTAAGGGTGTGGATGATAACTTTGCTGAGTTGTCGCACATTACTGATATCTTGTATGGTGATGGTTCTTTCTCTCTTCATGCGGCAAACCTGGAGTATGGTATCTTGGGTATCAGACTGGCACAGACCTTGGGTATAGGAGCTCAATGGGATGGTTATCTCAAGATTTATGCTCCACAGAAAGAAGGACAGTTGGATTTGTCTAACCCAGGAGAGGGCTTTGTTGCTGACTCGCTCAATTCGCCTGGCGTGCTTTTCTCGGTAAGACAGTCGAAATATGATAAGAATTACATCGTTACTTCCATCGCTTTCGCACGCAATCTCTTTGGACAGCAAGGAATGCTCTCCGATCTGGAAATACGTTTGAAGGAAGGAAGCGATTTGAATGCCGTCAAGGCTGAGATGCAGAAGATTGCCGGTACCAAGTATAAGGTGCTCGACCGCTTTGAGCAGCAGGAAGATACTTTTAAAATTATGTCAATCGAAAAATTGATGGCATATATCTTCCTGACCTTTATCTTGGTGGTGGCTTGCTTCAATATCATCGGTTCGTTGTCGATGCTTATCATTGACAAGAAGAATGATGTGGTGACGTTGAGGAATCTGGGTGCCAATGATAAGCAGATAACGCGAGTCTTCCTTTTTGAAGGACGTATGATTGCCGTGATTGGTGCCGTGATAGGTATCGGATTGGGATTGTTGCTTTGTCTCTTACAGCAGCAGTATGGTTTCGTTCGCCTGGGTGAATCTGAAGGCTCGTTTATCGTGGATGCTTATCCGGTCAGCGTACATTATACAGATGTGGCTATCATCTTTGTTACGGTCATCGCCGTGGGATGGCTTGCCGTATGGTATCCGGTACGGGCATTGAGTAAAAGACTTTTGAGTTAATAGAAGAAAATAAGCATAAGAAATCCTGCTTGTGTATGATCAACGCAAGCAGGATTTCTTATGCTTATTTCTTTCTGATGAGGGTAAGCCCATCGCGTAATGGCAAGATAACCACTTCTACACGAGGATCGTTGGCAATCAGATCGTTGAAGGCACGGATGCCCTTGGTCTGATGGTCACGGTCGTAGGCAGGATCAATAACATGCCCATCCCATAATGTGTTATCTGCAAGGATATATCCACCAGGGTTCAGAATCTTCATCACCATTTCGTAGGTCTCAATATAGGTGCGCTTGTCGCCATCCACAAAAGCCATGTCGAACATCACTCCCAGCTTGGGTGCTTCAACATTGGCATCACCGATGCGAAAGTCTATCTTGTCGGCAACATCTGAGCCTTCTATCCAGGGACGGGTGAAATCTTCCATCTCGTCGTTGATTTCGAAAGTGTATAGCTTACCACCTTCCTGCAGTCCCTGCGCCAGGCAGATAGCACTATAGCCGCTGAACGTGCCTACTTCCAGAATATTTTCAGGACGTATCATCTGTACAAGCATCTTGAGTAGGCGCCCCTGAATATGACCACTTGCCATACGGCCGTGAATGGTATGGATATTCGTGGCTCTGTAAAGACGATATAGATAATCGCCTTCGGACTCAATATGCTGGCAGATGTATTTGTCGATAAGTTCTGTCTCAGTCATATTTATTGGTTGGCTAGGATTCCTGCAATGGCAAGGTCGTAAGAAGCCAGACCGAAACCGCAGATGACTCCGAGGCAAGCGCAGGAAATATAAGAATGATGGCGGAATTCTTCGCGTTTATGCACATTGGAGATGTGAACCTCAACGCAAGGACATTTCAAGCTCCGAATGCAGTCTTGCAGGGCAATGCTTGTATGGGTATAGGCACCTGCATTGAGAACTACTCCATCGTAAGAGAATCCCACTTCCTGTAATTTGTTGATAAGTTCACCCTCGATATTGCTCTGATAGTAATCTATCTCAACATCAGGATATTTAGCCTTTAATTGAGGTAAGTAACTCTCGAAAGAATTGCTGCCATAAATACCTGGTTCACGAACACCTAAAAGGTTCAGGTTCGGACCATTGATGATTTGTATTTTCATAAACAATCGATTTTTATTTTCTAAATCAATATTTTTTTGTATCTTTGCGGCAGAGAGCAGACGCTGTGTCTTGAATGAAGAAAAAGACAAAGAGCATCAATTCTCTGCTTTCAGATGCAAAGGTAAGAATAAAAATGGAAACAGACAAGAAAATTGGTAATGATTTTATAAGGAACTATATGAGATACCTCAAGTTGGAGCGCAGCTACTCGCTCAATACGCTTGAGGCGTACCGTCATGATTTGCAATTCCTGATAGAATATGGAGAAAAGAATGACAAGTCGCTCCTGGAAATGAAATTGGAAGATTTGGAAAACTTTTCTGCCAGCTTGCATGATAAGAAGATTGTAGCCCGTTCGCAAGCCCGTATTCTGAGCGGAGTGCGTTCATTTTATCGCTTTCTGGTACTTGACGGTTATATAAAGGATGATCCGACAGAACTCTTGCCCTCTCCGCAAATAGGACAGCACTTGCCAGAGTATCTTTCGGTGGAAGAAGTGGATGCCCTGGAAGGGGCTATAGACTTATCCAAATGGGAAGGACAGCGCAACAAGGCGATTATCGAAACGCTCTTCTCTTGTGGACTTCGGGTTTCAGAGTTGGTTAACCTCAAGAAAAGTAACTTGTTTGAGGAAGAAAAGTTTATCCGGGTACTTGGAAAAGGAAGTAAGGAACGACTTGTGCCAATCTCGGGCAAAGCATTGAAGGAAATCAACTTATGGTATATAGACCGGAATCTCATGAAAATAAAACCAGGTGAAGAAGACTATGTGTTCCTGAATCGTAGAGGAGCTCATCTGACACGCAATATGATTCTTATCATGATCAAGCAGACTGCCCAAGATGCTGGTATTAAAAAAACAATCTCTCCTCATACTCTGAGACACAGTTTTGCCACAGCTCTGTTGAAGGGAGGGGCTGATCTTAGAGTTATACAGGACTTGCTTGGACATGAGGATATCGGGACAACAGAAGTCTATACTCATATAGAAACTTCCGACCTTCGCGAAGCTATTTTGAATCATCATCCACGCAATATCAAGAAGTAAATCGGGCATTCTGAGGAAAATGTAGCCACATGGTCCTCGGAATGCTCGTTTTTTCTATAGAAAATAGCAGAATCTGAAAAAAAATGCGTAACTTTGCAGCCGCAAATGAATGAATATCAATAATTAATAGAAAATAAAGAAGAAAATATGGCATATTTGTTTTCATCAGAATCAGTTTCTGAAGGACATCCAGATAAAGTATCTGATCAGATTTCAGACGCATTGCTAGACCAGTTCCTGGCATACGATGACCATTCTCACTGTGCAATAGAGACTTTTTGTACTACCGGTCAGGTTGTCATCATGGGCGAGGTGCGTTCTAATGTATACGTAGACTTGCAGAACATTGCACGTAAGACTATCAAGAAGATTGGTTATACCAAGAGCGAGTATCAGTTTGATGGTGATTCTTGTGGTATTCTTACTGCAATTCATGAGCAGAGCGATGACATCAACCGTGGCGTAAGTCGTGAGGAAGATGAGAATCAGGGTGCTGGTGACCAGGGTATGATGTTCGGTTATGCTACTAATGAAACCGAAAACTACATGCCTGTATCACTTGACTTGGCACAGCTCGTCATGCGAGTACTTGCAGATATCCGTAAGGAAGGCAAGGTGATGACTTATCTTCGCCCAGACTCAAAGAGTCAGGTGACTATCGAGTACTCTGATGATAATATTCCACAGCGCATCGATACCATCGTCGTTTCTACCCAGCATGATGATTTCATCAAGAAGGCAAATGGTGAGGATGATGACGAGGCTATGTTGGCAAAGATTCGTGAGGATGTACTCAATATCTTGATTCCACGTGTCAAGACACACTTGAGCGACAAGGTTTTGGCTCTCTTCAACGATGATATCAAATATTTTGTAAACCCAACAGGTAAGTTCGTTATTGGTGGTCCTCATGGAGATACTGGTCTTACAGGTCGTAAGATTATCGTAGATACCTATGGCGGTAAGGGTGCTCATGGTGGTGGTGCCTTCTCTGGTAAGGACTCTAGTAAGGTAGACCGTTCTGCTGCTTATGCAGCTCGTTATATCGCCAAGAATATGGTAGCAGCTGGTGTTGCAGACGAAATGTTGGTACAGGTAAGTTATGCTATCGGCGTGGCAGAACCTGTAAGCATCTATGTGAACACTTATGGTAGAAGTCATGTGAATATGACTGATGGAGAAATTGCAACGAAGATAGCTGAGATGTTCGACCTCCGTCCAAAGGCTATTGAGCGCCAATTGAAATTGCGCCAGCCAATGTTCTTTGAGACTGCAGCTTATGGACACATGGGACGTAAGAACGAAGTAGTAGAGAAGACCTTTACCAGCCGTTACCATGAGGCAAAGACCATGAAGGTTGAACTTTTCACATGGGAGAAACTTGACAAGGTAAACGAAATAAAGAAAGCATTCGGACTATAAGAAAAGAATAAAATAAAGAATGGTGCAACAAGCAGATTCGATATTGACAGCAGAAACAGCACTTGAGGCTGCAGAACAGCAGCAGGTGTTGAAGCAACATGGCAGCCAACTCACACCCAAACAGGTGTTGAGTTGGCTGCCAAAGAATGCAACCCCTGCTCAGCAAGATTCAATGATACGCGCGCACATTAAACCTAGTGAAATACACTGGAGTGAAATGCCCGACACGTTGCATCTACCAGGACATAAACCAGGAAAGAGTTTTCGAGATGTCAGTTTACCACAGTATTATCGCGAATCATTCTTTTCTAAGGATTCATTGTTTCACCCAGAACTGAAAGGTGGCCGATTAGGTGTTGCCGGAGATCCTTTGCCCTATACGGTGGCAGGAGATAATTTCATCACCTCACTCTTGTTGCTCTGTTTTGTGTTGGCTTGTGTGGCATTCGCCAAAACCAAACAACTCATTCTGCGACAGGCAAAGACTTTCTTCCGTACTCCGTCGTTGGGAACAACTGAGATATCGGAGACAAGTAATGAAATCAGATTTCAGTTCTTCTTCGTGTTACAGACGTGTCTCCTGATAGCTATAGGATATTTCATTTATTCCAAGGCTTCTATCAGCGATACTTTTACCATCGAGCAATATCAGGTAATAAGTATATATGCAGGATGCGTGGGAGGATATTTCCTAATGAAGGCAATCCTCTATTGTATATCGGGATGGGTGTTCTTTGATAAGAAAAAAAATGTACAATGGCTCAAGGCTTATCTCTTTCTGATATCCTGTGAAGGGGTAGCTTTATTCCCTATGGTGATGCTGCTGTCATATTTTGATTTGTCACTCCAAGTGGCTGTCATTTATACGCTAGTAGTACTAGGAATAGTTAAAATATTATCGTTTTACAAGACATATCTAATCTTTTTTAAAAGAAATGGTGTGTTTTTGCAAATATTTTTGTACTTTTGTGCCCTCGAAGTGGTACCGTTGTTTGCCCTATGGGGTGGACTCATATTGATAAGTCATTATCTGAAAATAAACTTTTAAGACAAAATGGTAAAGAAGATTTTAGTTTCTCAACCCAAACCAGCAAGTGAGAAGTCTCCTTATTTTGATATTGAAAAAGAATTCGGAGTGGAATGTGTTTTCCGCCCATTCTTTAAGGTTGAGGGACTTACAGCTAAGGAATTCCGTCAGCAGAAGATTAATCTGTTAGACTATACTGCTGTGGTATTTACATCACGTCATGCAGTAGACAACTATTTTAAGTTGGCAAAAGAAATGCGCATTACCATCCCTGAAGACATGAAATACTTTTGTGTCATCGAGACGATTGCGCTCTACATCCAGAAGTATGTGCAGTATCGTAAGCGCAAGGTTTTCTTTGGCGATACAGGTAAGATTGATGGTTTGATGGCACAGATGGCTCGTCATAAGACTGAAAAGTATCTCGTTCCATTGAGCTGCGTTCATAATGATGATATCAAGGACTTGCTTGATGAGAAGAAGTTGAAACACACTGAGTGTGTGATGTATCGTACTGTAAGTAATGATTTTACAGAAGAGGAGATAAAGAACTTCGACTATGACATGATGGTTTTCTTCAGTCCAACAGGCGTAAAGGCTCTTAAGAAGAATTTCCCAAAGTTTGAACAGGGCAATATTGCTTTGGCTGCTTTTGGACCAGCTACAGCCAAGACTGTGGCAGATGAGAATCTTCGCCTTGACTTAGAGGCTCCTACTAAGGAATTCCCTTCTATGACTGGAGCGCTGAAAGATTATCTGAAACGTCATAATAAATAGAATATTAGAGAATTATAAATATGTCAGACCAAAGAGTATACACATTCGGAAAAAACGAGCATCTATGCAAGCATTTGCTGATAGATCAGCTCTTTAAGGGACATGCCAAGGCTATGACGGCATGGCCTATACGAATGGTATATTTACTGGTTGACAAAAATGAAGAGCAGGAGCAGTCGGTGCAGGTGCTGATCAGTGTTTCCAAACGCTTTTTTAAGCGAGCTGTGAAACGTAATAGGGTGAAGCGACAAATTAGGGAAGCTTTTCGCTATAACAAGATAGCTTTGGAATCACAGATGAGGGAACTGCCGGGTAAGCAATTGCTTGTGGCTTTCATTTGGCAAGATAGCAAATTGCATGAATCGGCTGAAATCAATGCCAAAATGCAACAGCAGATGAAGCGATTGGCTGAGAAATTGCAAAATGAAATGGAAGTGACGGAATCATCTTTTGTTGAGCCAAGTTTATGAGAAAGTTGTTGCATTCTTTAATGTTTGGAATAAAAAAAGCATTGATGTGGGGATTGTTGCTACCAATCATCTTCTATCAGAAGTGCATAACCCCTTATACGCCACCATCATGCCGCTTTCAGCCCACTTGCTCAGAATATGCGAGACAAGCCATTCTGAAGCATGGTCCGTTCAAAGGACTTGCTTTGGCTATATGGCGTATCTTGAGATGCAACCCTTGGGGTGGCTCGGGCTATGATCCCGTGCCGTAAGTTTCCAACTGTATCGTTGGGCCCCATATACATATTGTAGAATATATAAAGAAATCACATTCGATGGCAAAAAATTTTGTTGAAGAATTGAAATG
>OIZX01001684.1_pt1 | contig 10954 bp, 8 predicted proteins | sample 1588621 | NCBI WGS metagenome assembly OIZX01 (sample SAMN03283276) | human gut metagenome | biome: human-associated habitat; material: feces | host: Homo sapiens | place: Peru | collected 2012
TATCACCAGGAAACATATTTTGGCTGGTTACTTTAGTACCATCTGAAATAATAATATCTTTAACAGTGTCAGAACCTATGACTGTACTTCCTTTATTACCACCATTAAAATCATTTGTTACTTTGATAGAAAAATACGCATATGATACTGAATACATTAAACAGAATAATATCATATTTGCTATTATTCATGGCTTTTTCAAGCTTTTCATAGCTTGTCGCGATTGAGATATCCAGTTCACTGTATTCCTGAAGCTTATCAATAAGCCTGTCAAGGTACTCCTTAGATTGGTCAGCAATCAAAATCTTAATGTTCATAAGTCTCTTCCTCATTAATCTGTGGTTTTGAATAAAATGTATTGCATTCATTCCGTTATCATGGTAATAATATCGCTTTCAATCCTATGTGTCAATCAAAATATCGCTTTCATTCCGTTATAATGTCAACAGTGTTGGATATAATATTGGATTGAGGTGGTTTTAATGCATGATGAAACTTTGTACGATGAGAAGTTCGTAAAGAGAATGACACAGCTTCGTATGGAAAAAGGTGTATCGGCGCGCGACATGAGTCTTTCAATCGGACAGAATCCGGGATATATCAACAACATTGAATCTGGGAAGGCACTTCCGTCTATGGCTAATTTCTTCTATATATGTGAATATCTGGATATCTCTCCCATGAAATTTTTCGATTTTGATTCTAATATTGATGTTCAGGATGTCGATAAGCTGTACGGCGCAATGAAAAAGCTGACACCTTCGCAATTTAAGAATATACAAGAGATAATATATGATTTGACAAACTGCAAATAAAAAAGGGGCTGTAAAAAAACACCTTTAATAGAAAAAATGGCTATGGGCTCGCGCCCATAGCCATTTTTTGGTATAATGAATTTATGCTACTAAATACAAAAACCAATAATAATTATACAGCACGTCAGTTGAAATTACCATTAGAAATTGAAAAAATTATTGATATTTCTGATCCGGTATATACTTTTTGCGAAGTTATGGATCACATTGACCTATCAGGATATTTTGTGGAAAAGAAAGGCTGCAAAACAGGTCGCCCAAGATGTGATGCAGAAAAGTTACTCAAAGTAATACTCTTCGCTTTTATGGAGCAGGGTTTCTGTTCACTTCGTGAAATTGAGAAGCTGTGCAGGACAGATATCCGATACATGTATCTTCTTGATGACATGAAAGCGCCATCCTTTGCTACGTTCGGAAACTTTATCCGTAATGAACTTACAACTGCAATTGAAAAAATATTTATTGATGTTAATTCTTACATTTTTAAAGCAGACAATGTTGATTTGGAACACGCATATATTGATGGTACAAAAATTGAAGCCAATGCAAACAAGTACACATGGGTATGGAAGAAATCCTGTATGACGAACAGAGACAAAATGTTTACCAAAATCACAGCACTTATTAACGCCATGAACAACGATGTTTTATATCTTTTAGGGGTAAAATTTGAAACCCGTGAAGAGTATGCAATTGAGTATTTAGAGACACTCATTGAAAAATACTCTGATATAGTCGGCCTTGATAACTCGACATTTGTTAATGGCAAGGGCCACCGCAGGAGCATTCACCAGAAACAATATGAAGAAATGGCAGGTTATATAAGCCGGTTAAAGAATTATGCCCATCATATAGAAATATGTGGTGAATCAAGAAACAGTTATTCAAAGACAGATCATGATGCAACCTTTATGAGAATCAAAACTGACTACATGGGAAATGACCGGCTTCTTCCGGCTTACAACATGCAAACCGCTATATGCGACGAATACATAGCAGCAGTTGATGCCAAACCTTATGCTTCAGATATGGAGTGCTTTGTTCCGTTAATGGAAAAGTTTCATGATCTCTATGGACATTATCCAAAGTATCCTGTAGCCGATGCCGGATATGGTTCTTATAATAATTATCTCTACTGCGAAGAACATGGCATGGAAAAGTTTATGAAGTTCACCATGTTTGAAAAAGAAACTAAAGATGACAAATATCACAATAATCCTTACCGAATCAGTAACTTCAGGCAGGATGAATCAGGTAATTTGATCTGTCCAAGCGGAAGGCGTTTCATCTACAAATATGATAGACATGTAAAAGGTAACAGGTATGGCAGGACAGAAGAAATTTATGAATGTGAAGATTGTACCGGCTGTCCGTATAAAGACGATTGCTGCAGGAAAGCCAGTGGAAACCGAACTGCCCACTTGAACAGAGAATTAACGGCTATACATCGTGAAGTAATAGATAACCTTGAGTCAATACATGGAGCTCTGCTGAGAATGAATCGAAGTATTCAAGCAGAAGGAACCTTTGGAACAATCAAATGGAACAGAACCTACAAAAGATTGTTTAGAAGAGGTGAGAAAGCTGTACTTTTGGAGTTTACCTTAATTTCTTGTGGTTTCAACCTGTACAAGTATCACAATAAGAAAAACCGCCTGATACGAGCAGCCTAATAAATTTAAAGTGAATATATAAAAACAGCTCATATTTCGATGGGCTTATTAAAGTACCCTAAAAACAGAATAAAATAACATAAACGAGGCACTTGCCAACGAATGTGGGTAAGTGCCTCATTTCAACGCTGTTTTTTTACAGCCCCTTTTGCAGCCTTACGGTTGCCCTGCACACCCGAATCTGTCAGCCAACAGTAAAAATTAGAATTACTTCCTTATCACTGTTAAGCCAATGCTTTCGTGAGCCTTTTTGCGATATTTACTGCTTGCCGCCGCCAAATATCGAAATTTGACTCTCATCGCTCTGGCTGTGCATCTCGGCGATGACGGCAAGACTTTCTTCGCTCGCGCCGCCGGGTTCGACCTGCGGCATCGCGAGGAAGAAGCCCTGCAGAAGGTCGACGCCGAGCGACAGCACGGTGCGTACCTCGTCCGCGGTCTCAAGGCCCTCGGCCACGACCTTCATGCCGCGCTGGTGCGCGTAGGATACGGTGTTCGACACGATCTGGCGCTTGTTGGCGTCGGTGTCGATGCTGCGGATGATGGAAAGGTCGATCTTGATGTAGTTGGGCGAGAGCTCGAGAAGGCTGCGCTCGTTGCTGTAGCCGCTGCCGTAGTCGTCGAGCGCGAACGCACCAGAGCTGCCACGGATCGTCTGCTTGATGCGCAGCGCCTTGGGGTCGAGGCACTCTTCCTCCGTGATCTCAATGACGATGCGCGGCAGGATCGAGGCGTAGCGCGCGGAGTATTCCGAAAGCTCATCGGGCGTTAGATACTGGCTTGCAATCGAATTGACGAACAGCAGCGCGCTGGGCACGACCTTACCGGCGTTTTCAAGCGCCTGATATGCACTTGACGCACAGAAGAACGTGATGCGCTCGACCTCGTGCAGGCAGTTTTCCTCGCGCGCGAGGCGCAGCACGTCCGTCGGGGAGCGCAGCATGGGCAGGTCCACGCGCATGAGCGCTTCATAGGCGAAGACGCTGCCGTCTTTTGCGTCGATAATGGGCTGGAAGCGGTAGGTGATAAGCTCCTCGTTGATGAGACGGCGGAACTCCTCATGGCAGCGTCTTTCCTGCAGGCTGGTGCGGTAGACCTCAGGGTCGAATTCCAGCAGCTCGCCCTTGCGCGAGTGCTTGACCTGATACATGGCAAAGTCCGCGTATTTGCGCAGTGTGATGAGATTTGTGCTGCTCTCGGGATACCACGCGATACCGCCGGAGACGCTCACGCGCAGCTCACGTCCGCTGGGAAGCTGGACGACAGAATGCTCAAGGGCGGCTTTCAGCGCGCGGATGTCGGCGCGCAGCGTATCCTGATCGTTGTAGCCGTAGAAGAGCGCATTGAACTCATCGCCGCTGATGCGCGCGCAGACGGTACGCGCGGGAGCGTTCTTGGCAAAGCATTCGCCTGTGCGGCGGATGTACTCGTCGCCCCAGTCGTGGCCGAATGTGTCGTTTATTTGCTTGAGGTTGTCGAGGTCGAACATCAAAAGCGCCGCGTGGCCGAGCTTTTCGGGTGAGCAGAAGAACTCGGCGCAGATGCGGTGGAAGGCACGGCGGTTGTAGAGGTCTGTGAGCGTGTCATAGTCGCACTCGTGCTCAATGCGCAGCTTTTCAAGCGTGTTGGCGGTCGCATCCTCGGCAAGGCCGACCTGCGTGCTGTCCTCGTGCGTCGTCTCGATGCGAAGGTAGCGCTCTTTGCCGCTTGGCAGACGGATGTGGTAGAGCATCGCGCCGTCGGGCGCGGGGGAGTGGGGGCACGAGCGCTCAAAGCGCTGCAAAAGCTCGCGGAAACTCTGCGCTGTTAAGTCGTCTGCGTCAACGCCGGGCATGCCGAGAAGGTCGAAGAAATTGTCGGTGACATAGATGCTGTCGGGAGCGGAGCGCAGCTCATAGCCGCCGAGCTCCACGCTTGCCATGTCCATGATGCGCAGAAACTTGGTCGAAGTATCGAGTACCTCGCGTCCGAGCTGCGTGAACGCGGAGGAGAACCGGTCGAGCTCGATGATGCCGGTGGCGGAGAGCATGGGGATGGAGCTGCGGCTTTCACGCGCGTGCGCGACCTCGTCGGAAAGGCGCGAAATCGGGCGCGAGAGCTTGCGCGCCAGCACAAGGCTGCTGAAAAGTCCTGCAGTGAGCACGACGAGGACCGCGATGATCAAAAACCGCAGCACATAGCCTGAAAAGGCGTAAAGCGCCGATACCGGCACCGAGCCGATAAGCAGCATCTGCTCATTGGAAAACGGCGCGTTGCGGTTGTAGAGCGTCAGCGGTGCCACGGCGGCGTGACAAAGGCCGAGGGGGGAGTCACTCTGGTAGCCACCGCGCTTTGACGGCTTGAGCAGCAGCGTCTGGTCATAGGATTGCTGCGGCGCATTTGCAGCGGGGGAGGCGGAGATGACGCTGACGGTAAGGTCGTCTTTTCCGATGGCGGAATTCGATGCGACGCCGAGAAGATAGGTGCCCGAGCTGTCGTTCTGCAGCTCGGTGCCCGGCAGCAGGGCTTGCAGGTAGCTTTCAAGAATTTCAACGCCGAGCACGCCGTAGACCGTGCCGTCATCTAAAATAAGCGGGATGGTGTAGGCGATGGCGGAGTGATCGTCGCCGGAGAGCGTGTAGGGCGAGGACGTCCAGTGGCCGTAGTCCGCGGCGTCCAGTTCGCCGTTTCCGTGGTAGGCTGCCTGAAAGACGGGATAGAGAAAGCCACTGCTGCCGTTGGCCCCATAGTTGATCGAGGGCATCCAGCTCGTGTCGGTCGCAATGTAGAGTGACTGTACGACCTGTGCGGGTGCGCGCACGAGCATAAGATCAGAATTGCGCTGCGAGGGGGAGGAATTCGGGTCAAGGTCGCGCAGATAAAGGCAGGGCAGCGGCTCGCCCTTTTTGCGTGTGTCGAGATCGTGCGTGTTGAGCACGACAAAAATGCCGGTGACGGGGCGATGGCGCATCGAGGAGATCAGGCTGTCGCCGATCGAGAGCAGCAGGGGGGATGCGGCGTCGCTGCCGCTGTCGAGCGTGTCGAGGCTGATCTCGCCGTCGTCGAGCATGGCCTGCGTCACGGCGTTGATCTTGCCCGCAAGCGACGAGAGGTCCTGCGCGTCGAGCATCTGGCCTTGCAGATAGTTTTGGCGGTTTTCCGTCTGTATCTGCAAGATGTCGACAGCATTCTGCTCAAGGCTCGTGTTGATGCGGCAGAGATAGAGAATGCCGACAAGCATCGCGATCTCGATGAACAGGATCCAGAGCATGGAGCGCAGGATCGTATGGAAGATGGTGACATGCGGCACATGATCCGATGGTTTGCGAAAGAACATAAAACGGCCCCTTTTTTGTCATTGAACAGTCACTCAGCCCTGAAAGGCCTCAAGCGATGCAAGCGTATCCTGATACCAGGCTTCAAAGCATTCGTCGGAAAGGAACTGCGCCGAGGCCTCTTCAAAGCTCTGTCCCTGCGCCATTGCCTCTTTGACCGCAGCGCGGTCAGCGCTTGCCTTATCGCTCATGGAATATTCAAGAATGGCGCGGGCGTTCGTGCCGCCGGAGAAGGTGTGGGGCGTGTAGAGATGGTTTTCGTTGACCGTGTCGACTGCGGCGGAGAGGACTTCGTCCATCTCATCGCTGAGGGCAAGACCGCTTGCGCGGATCGCGTCGATGGAGTTGCCCTCGTGCGTGACGGGGAGGTAGCCTGAGTCGACAGAGAACGTGATGTTGTGCTCGGGTGAGGTGAACCATTTGAGGAACACGAGGCTTGCCTGAATCTCGGCATCGCTCGCCTTCGTCACGACCATGCCCGCGCCCTGCTGCACGGCGTAGTCCTCGCCGTTCGCAAACTTCGGGCTTTCAAGCGCCTTGCGCGTGATGTCGTGGCTGTCCATGTCGTCGGCGATGACCTGCGTGGGGAAGAACGTCGCGCTCGAGGAGGAGCCGACGTAGGCGATGATATTGCCGGTCTTCACATCATCGCTGCGGAAGCGGCCGCTTGCGGAAAAGTAGCCCTTGATGAAGGGTACATAGTAGTTATCCCAGAGGGTGTGCACGACGTCGTGGTCAAAGTTCAGCGTCATGCTGCCGTCCTGTGCGTCGAAGATCGTGCAGCCAAGCTGCTTGGCGCCGATGAGCATGTAGTTCGCCATCGCGTCGCGGCCGAAGAACGCGCGTCCATCGTTCGGGATGCCGGGCGTCTGCGCGTCGGTCCACTCGTAGTAGCGTTCGGCGACGGAGACGAGGCCTTCGATCGTGGCCAAGTCGTCATAGGTTGCGCCTGTGGCGGCGGCGAACGGCTCCCAGTCCGTTTCATTGAGAAACAGCAGCTCCGCCGACTTGGCGACGGGGAAGATCTTGATACTGCCCGAGCCGGAGAAGTCGCCTTCGCTCAGATAGTCCTCAATAAAGGCGGCGCGGTCCTCTTCGCTTAGATAATCGCTCAGATCGGCAATTTGACCCATCTCATCGAGCGCGTAGGCAGTGTCGGCGTAGGCGGAGAAGATGTTGGGCATCGCCTCGGCACCGACCTTGCCCTCGGCAGAAGCGAGCACGTTGTTCTCAAGATCGGTCACGCTGCCGTGGCTGGAGCTCTCAACCGTGATGCCCTGTTCCTTGCCGACGGTCGAGTTGAACTCGTCGACGAGCGCGTTGAACGCTTCGAGCTGTTCACCGTTGTAGTACGTCCAGATCGTGATATTGACAGGGTTCGCCGGGGAAAATCCGGGGTCTGCCTTGCTGCTGCAGCCTGCGAGCAGCATCATCGCCGCCGCTGCGGCGAGCACGCGAGGGAGAAATTTGTTGTGAGCCATGATGCTTCCTTTCTATTTTGCGCGCCGTTCCAAAGGAAGCGGCGTGATCGGTCAATGCCCGCCGCCTTCGGGCCTGAACTGTCCGAGCGCGTAGGAATATCCGCCGTCGCCTAGCAGCCAGACCGTGCGCACGGTGAGCGCATAGGGCTTATCCTCGCCGGCAATGTGCAGCGTGGCGGGTATGGTGACGTCGAGCTGGGCGGGCGAGGTCTGCCGCACCTGCTTTACGAGCACATCGTGAATCTCGCGGTCGAGGAGGTTGACGGTGTCGCCCTCGTTTAAGTAGAGCGTCTGCTGGCGGTGCGCTTTGTCGGCGTCCCAGTTCGTGTAAGTAACCTTGTTCATCCAGCGGTCGTAGACGAATTGGAGACCGCCGCTCTGTTCGGCGAAAAACACAGCGTTTGCGCGCGCAAGCGGCAAAAGCTGCAATTCGCGGTTGTCGGTCGGCAGCGAATGCTGCTCGAGCATTTCGGCCGAAAGGCGGTGGGATTCGAGCCGGTAGTCGAATTCGCTCGGCTCGTGCTGCAAATGTTCGTGCAGCGTGGCTCCGACGGCGGAGAAGCATTCGAGCAGCAGCGGGTTGAATGCGCCGCACTCGCCGTTTAAGATCATCTGCAAGGCCGTTTCGTGCGAAAAGGCCTTTTTGTAGCAGCGGTCACTCGTGAGCGCGTCGTAGACGTCCGCGAGCGCGACGACCTGCGCCGAAACGGGGATCTCGTCGCCCTTGAGTCCGTCGGGATAGCCGCGGCCATCCCAGCGCTCGTGGTGCCAGCGGCAGATCTCGTGCGCCGTGCGCATGAGCGGGTCGTCGTGCGAGACGGGCATGTCCTGCAAAAGCTCGTCGCCCGCGGTGGTGTGGGTCTTCATGATCTCGAATTCTTCGCGCGTGAACTTGCCGGGCTTGTTTAGGATTTCGGCGGGAATGCTGATCTTGCCGATGTCGTGCAGGGCGGAGAGCGTGCTGATCATCGAGATATCCGCCTGCGAGAGCGGGCAGCGGTTCGTCGCCGCCACGAGCTGGCGCAGCAGAATATCCGTGATGGCGCGCACATGCAGAATGTGCGTGCCGGATTCGAAGTTGCGCGACTCGACGATGTGGCTCAGAATGTTGATGATGGCGCTGTTCGTCTTCTCGTGCTCGTAAACCTGCTCTTCGGCCAGGTGGACAAGGTGCTTCTGGCGCGCGTAGAGCGTGAGTGCGTTGCTCACGCGCCGCTGCGTGACCGTCAGGTTGAACGGGCGGCGGATGTAATCCGTTACGCCGAGCTCGTAGGCCTTCTGGATGAACGACTCGTCATCCTCGGACGAGGTGATGATGACGGGGATCTCCTGCAGTCAGTTGCGCTGCTTCATCACCTCGAGCACGCCGAAGCCGTCGAGGCGGGGCATGTTGATGTCGAGCAGCAGCAGGTCGATGTCGAACTCGGAGTGCAGCAGCTCGAGCGCCTGCATGCCGTCGTCGGCATAAGGTATTCGTAGCGGCTGCCGAGGATTTCGGAAAGGATCTGCTGGTTCATTTTCGAATCGTCCGCGATCAGGATTTTGGCTTCGACCATAGTGTAGACCTCATACGCATTTTAGGGCGCGCTCTTTTGTAGAAATGCCGCCGCGGGGCGGGCGGACAAGAAAATAGGCACCGGAAAAGCCAGTGCCAAACAGAAACTGTTTATGCGTGTTTTTTAGAAACATTTGATACTTAATGTAAACTTAGCACAGAACCACGGAACATTCAAGGGAAATTTTCCCGGTTTTTCCTGCCGTTTTGCCAGAAATGATTGAAAAAAGAGCGGAAAGGGCGAAGCGTTTCCGCAAAAAAACGGGAGAGCCGTCAGCGGACGGTAAAAAATGCACGATAAATTTGAGGAAAAAAGAAATATGGATTGTAAAATATGTGCGAAATGGGGAGAAATACTGAAGATTATTGACAATTTTTAGAAAAAGTTTATAGCAATAGCGCATTTTTCCTGATATACAACGCCGGCTTTATCACAGAGCAGCAGCTCATCGAGGCGCTGGAGATGCAGCTCGGCGTCGAGTTCGTCGACCTGACGGCGGTGTCCATCCCCGTGGAGCTTGCAAGCTATGTGCCGAAGAATATCGTCAAGAAGTTCTGCGTCGTGCCGGTCAAGCTCGTCAAGGGTACGCTGTACCTCGCTATGAGCGACCCGCTCGACTTCGTCGCGCAGGCGGAGGTCAAAGTTGCCTCGCGCAAGCGTGTGATCCCGATGATCGCGACCCGCCGCACGACCGAGCACGCCATCAGCCTGCTCTACGGCAGCGAGGGCACGGCCGGCGTCATCGAGGAGATGAAGCGCGAGGCGGGCTCTTCGACGCCGGACATCGTCCCCGTGCAGGTCTCACAGGAGGCGATGGACTCCGGCGACAGCGCGCCGACGATCCGCTTTGTCAGCAGCCTCATTGAACGCGCGTTTTCCGAGCGCGCGAGCGATATCCACTTGGAGCCGCAGGACGGCGAAATGGTCGTGCGTATGCGTATCGACGGTCTTTTGCGCCGCGTGCTTACGGTCCCCTCCGAATTGCAGAGCATCGTCATCTCGCGCCTCAAGATCATGGGCGGCATGAACATTGCCGAGCATATCGCCGCATCTTTGACATTGCGCGGCTGGTCGCCCCCGACGATCTGTGTGGAGCTGACGAAAACGGATGAGGGCTACACGCTTAAAAAGAGCGAGCACTGCTGCGCGGTGTGGAAAAAGAAGCGCCGCTGTGAAAACTGCATTTCGCAGGAGGTGCTGCGCACGCATAAGCCACAGACGAAGATCGAAACGCGCGAGAGCGATATCTATTATGTGCTCGCGTCGTTCATCGAGGTGGACGGCAGGCCGTATTCGCTCGAGCTGGTCAAGCGCATCAAGAGCGACGACATGTTCGAGCGCGAAAATGTGCTCAACCAGCTGCTCGTGCGCAACCGGCAGGTGTATATGGACTCGGTCACCAAGGTCGACAACCGCCGCTATTACGACGAGCGGCTCAAGAATCTGGAGGGCCGGTTCTCGTTCGCCATGATCGACATGGACAACTTCAAGCACATCAACGACCGCTTCGGCCATCAGGCGGGCGACACGACTACGGCGTTCCGCGCGGTGCACACGCTCAAGGGCGTGGCGCAGAACCTCGGCTTTGACGGGCTGTACCGCGCCGCGTTCGCGCTGACGGAAGAAATGCGCGGGGGCAAGCCGCTGACGGATACTGCCCTCTACGACGCCGTGACGCGGCAGCAGCAGATTGTGCTGGACGCCGTGCGGCAGCTGGCATAAGGGCAAAAAACATGCGTGAAAAGAAGTGGAATCTTGGGCGGTTTATCGGGAGGAGCAGTGCGCTGCTTCTCCTGTTTGCGCTGCTCTTCCTGCCGTCGGCGCGGGCGGAGGAAGGGGAGAATCTGCCGAAAATAATCATCGGCAGCGACGAATATCAGCCGTACAGCTACTACAACGTGGATGGCTCGCCGCTGGGCGTGGATGTTGAAATGGCGCGCGAAGCCTTCCGGCGCATGGGGTATGCGCCTGTCTTCCGCCATGTGGTGTGGGAGGATAGGGACGAAGCGCTGGCAGACGGCACGGTGGACTGCCTGTGGAGCGGGTTCATGATGAACAATTGCGAGGACAAGTACACATGGGCGCGACTCAACCTGTTCAGCCGTCTGGTGGCGG
>OIZX01001685.1_pt1 | contig 10940 bp, 11 predicted proteins | sample 1588621 | NCBI WGS metagenome assembly OIZX01 (sample SAMN03283276) | human gut metagenome | biome: human-associated habitat; material: feces | host: Homo sapiens | place: Peru | collected 2012
AGCCATAGTCCTTTTCCGGATGGCACACCGCCATATTGTAGGTCTGCTCCCAGAGCCGATCCAGCTCCCGGATGGGTCCCCGCAAATCGCTGCCCAGCTCTGCCAGGACACTCACGGTCTCCGCCTTCCGGGGCGACAGCAGCCCCAGGTCCACCGTGACAAAGCTCCGATTCACGCAATTCTCGTAGCCAAATTTCCGGTAATAGGCCGTGGAAAAGGGATAGAGATAAGAAAAGTCATAGCCGTTTTCATACATATCCGCCAGGGCCGCCTGAAAGATCCCGCGGATGCCGCCCTTTCTGCGGTGGCTGGGCAAAGTTGCCACGCCGCCGATTCCGCCCATTTTCACTTGATTTCCATCAAAAAATTGGGTAAAATCCGTCACGGCAAAGGTGCTGAACATGGTGTCCTCTTCAAAGGCTCCCCAGTTGGTCACCCCGGGCTCCTCTCCGGGACCGTTCTCCATGGGCTGCTCAAAGGCAATGGCAAACAGGGTGTTTACCCGTTTTCCTTCCTCAGGTCTCGTCTTGCGAATGATCATCGTTTTCCTCCTCCAAATACGGGGCAAATACTCTTTTCAGAAGCAGACAGTTGCAGTAGGCCGCTGCGGAGAACCAGATAATCAGCCAGGCAAAGCCCGCCTTCAGGAAGGTCAGCAGATCCACGGCCAACAGCACAAAGGGGAACAGATTGATGGCTCCTATTATAATGGACCTGGGCAGATAGCCAAGGCTCAACAGGACAGCATTTTTCAGCGTGGTGGACGTCCTGTTCTCAAAGCGACTGAGCAGTGGGAAGACATAGCTGGCCACCAGCACCACCACGATAAACAGGACTGCAAAGGGTACGAAAAGACAGTGCATCCACCCGGCCATGAAACAGAAGATCACCGCAGCGCCGCCGGTTCCCATCAGCCACAGCAGCAGCAGGAGAAACAGCGACGTAGCCTGGCGAAAGTTTTCCTTGAAGGCCGCGAAGTAATCCCGGAAGGTGCTGCCTTCCCGGTCCGTCCCCAGCCGGAAGCACACGGAGTACAGCGCCGTCAGGGACGCACCAATGGTGAAGATGGGGATGGATGTGAGCAAAAACAGCAGGTTCAAAATCATAAGGTCCGCCAATCGGTTCAAATACCGCATAAACCGGGAATCCGGTGCAAAAAGTCCATTCATTCTGTCTGATTCTCCTTCTTTTCTTTCTGTGCGGGAGGCATACAGCTCTCCCGGATGATGAGCTCCGGGTCATAGTGCAGAAGCACATTTTCCCGGCCGCCCTCCATGGCGGACAGCAGCGCTTTGATGACGAACTGCCCGAAGAGCGCATTGTGCTGGTCCACGCTGCTGAGCCTGGGGACCATGTATTCCGCCGTGAAAAACTGGTCGCAGCTGATAACGGATACATCCCGGGGAATCTCCAGCCCCGCATCCGCCAGCGCCCGATAAACGCCTACAGCCACATTGTCATTCATGGCCAGGATCGCCGTAAAATCCGTTCCCCGGGACAGCAGCCGGTTTGCCGCCGCAAAGCCGTCCGGCGCATAATAGTCGGACAGGGCCACCAGTTCCTCGTCGGTATGGCGCGCCTTGCGCTGGCGGATGTGCTGGCGCAGCGACTTCTTGGACAGAGCGCTGGTCTCCCTGTCTTTTCCCTCTATGTTTTGATCTTCCATGCTTTTGTAATCTGTGCTTTTATCCTCTGTTTTTCAGTCCTACACACCTTCTATCTCCTGGGTTCCATCTCGCTGGTGGCGCGGCGGGGCTTGGCCGCGGCGGCCTTCTTGGGGAAGGCCTCGTGGCGCTTGATGACGCCGATGGCGGCCTCGACCACGGGGTCGTCCTGGTTGAGATACTCCATGAGGGCCTGCTCGTCGAGCATGTTGTAGATGACGCGGCTGCTGATGAAGCGGTCGAGCAGGTGGTAGGAGCGACGGATCATGAGGTTGCGCCGCGGCAGGCCGTTGTGGGTGCCGAAGGTGGCAAACTGATCGACGAGGCCCTGGCCCTGCAGATAGTTGGCCAGGTCGATGACCTCGGTGAGCGTGCGCAGGTGGGGGCGGTTGGCGTCGGTGTAGTTGAAGGCAAACTGGAGGATCAGTCCGCTCATGACGGCCTGCTTGTAATAGGAGGTGATGTCGGTCGTGTCCTCGGCCACGAAGATGTCGGGCGTGATGCCGCCACCGCCATAGACCACGCGTCCGATATGGGTGTGATAAGCCGGACCGGTGTGCTTGATGCTGTCCTGCGAGAAGAACTCGCCGTGCTGATAGCGGGTGAGGAGGTCTTGCTCGTAATCCTTGTCATCACCCAGGGTGTATGGCTTCTGGATGCATCTGCCCGATGGCGTATAGTAGCGGGCGATGGTGAGGCGGATGAGGCTGTGGTCAGGGAACTCAATCTGCTGCTGAACCAGACCCTTACCAAACGATCGGCGGCCGATGATGGTAGCACGGTCGTTGTCCTGCATGGCACCTGCAAAGATTTCGGCAGAAGATGCAGAACCCTCGTTGATGAGCACCACCAGTGGAATCTTCTGATAAGCACCCTTGCCGTCGCTCGGATATTCCTGGCGTGGCGACTTTCTGCCTTCGGTATAGAGAATCAGCTTCTTGGCTGGCAGAAACTCGTTTGCCATGTTGACAGCGGCAGTAAGATAACCGCCCGAGTTATCGCGCAGGTCGATGCAGAGATTAGAGAATCCCTGCTGCGAGAGCTTTGCCAGGGCGATGAGCATCTCAGGATAGGTGTTCTCGCCGAAGTTCTTGATGCGGATATATCCGGTGTTGTCATCGAGCATATAGGCAGCGGTGACACTCTTGGTAGGTATCTCGCCACGGGTGACGGTGAAGGTCTGCACCTTCTTGCTGCCATAGCGGATAACGCCAATCTTCACTTTGGTATCCTTAGGACCCTTGAGGCGGTGCATCGCTTCCTGATTGGTGACAATCTTGCCCACGAAAGGCTTGCCATCTACGGCAACAATCTTATCACCTGCCAACAATCCAGCCTTTTCGGCTGGTCCGTTCTGAATCACATTCTGCACATGGATGGTGTCCTGGCGGATGACAAACTCGATGCCTACGCCCGAGAACGAACCCTTGAGGTCGTCGGTGGCGGCTGCTGCATCCTTCGCACTGATATAGACAGAGTGAGGATCCAGCTCGGCAAGAATCTGAGGAATCGCCTTATCGACCAGCGAATCGATGTTCACGGCATCTACATACTGGTCATCGATGAGGTGGAGCAGGTTGTTCAGACGGTTGCTTCCACTGTTGATGACATTGAGTCGGTTGCCGGCGAAATGATTCGAAAAGAATGTGCCGATGATGATGCCCAGCACAACGCAGAGCGCCATGATGAAGGGCATATACCGATTGGTCTTATTCTTATTCATATTCATAACTAACTAATTTAATATACTAACGTTTCTTTCTCTCTTTTTCTCTCTCTTTAATCCTGTGAAGCTTCTTCTTCATCCGGATTCATGTATTCTACCACCACTCCTGCACGCTTCAGAAGATCCACACCGTCGGTGAGGCGGTATTTCTCAGCATAGACCACACGCTTGATGCCCGACTGGATAATGAGCTTGGAGCATTCGATGCAGGGAGAGGCAGTGACGTAGAGTGTACTGCCCTCGCTGTTGTTGCTGCTGCGTGCCAGCTTGGTGATGGCGTTGGCCTCGGCATGCAGAACGTATGGCTTGGTTACATTGTTCTCCTCGCAGATGTTCTCGAATCCGCTGGGAGTACCATTGTATCCATCGCTGATGATCATCTTGTCCTTCACCACCAGCGCTCCTACCTGGCGGCGCTTGCAGTAGCTGTTCTCTGCCCAGATGCGAGCCATGCGCAGATAGCGCAGGTCGAGCTTCTTCTGTTTAGAAAGTTGATTTTCCATCCTTCAACATTTTCTATTTAGATTCAACATTTTCTATATAGATTCTACTTTAGATACTACATATCTTATTTAGATTCTACATTCTTCTTGATCTCATTGCGTTCGAGCAGGGCATCGATGGTTGGCTCCTGTCCGCGGAATCGCTTGTAGAGAGTCATCGGATGCTCGGTGCCTCCCTTCGAAAGGATATTGTCACGGAAGCTCTGGGCGGTAGCCTGATCGAAGATGCCGTTCTTCTTGAATACGCTGAAGGCATCGGCATCGAGCACCTCTGCCCACTTGTAGCTGTAGTAACCAGCCGCATATCCACCTGCCATGATATGAGAGAACTGTACGGTCATACAGGTATCAGGCAGCTGCGGGAAGATCATCGCCTTTTTCCATGCCTCCTTCTCAAATGGGATGATATCTTCTGTGAAGGCTTCCTTCTTGGTATAGTATGCCATATCCAGCAATCCGAAACTTACCTGGCGCAGGCAGGCATAGGCTGTCATGAAGTTGCGGCTCTTTACGATGCGCTCGATGAGATCATCCGGCAATGGTTCGCCTGTCTCGTAATGGAAGGCGAAGGTGCGCAGGAAATCCTTCTCTACCGCATAGTTTTCCATAAACTGGGATGGCAACTCTACGAAGTCCCACCATACATTGGTGCCCGAAAGACTCTCGAAACGGGTGTTGGCAAACATACCGTGGAGGCTGTGACCAAACTCGTGGAGGAAGGTTTCTACCTCGCCCAGAGTCAGGAGGGCTGGCTTCTCGGCGGTAGGCTTGGTGAAGTTCATCACCACGCTGACATGAGGGCGCACATTGGTGCCCTTGTAATCTATCCACTGTCCCTGGAACTCTGTCATCCAGGCACCTCCCTGCTTGCCCTTGCGAGGGAAGAAGTCGGCATAAAAGACTGCCAGATAGCTGCCATCCTTATCGAATACCTCGTATGCCTTGACATCAGGATGATAGACTGGGATGTCCTTGTTTTCCTGGAAGGTGATGCCATAGAGCTTGTTGGCAAGACCGAATACGCCATCGATCACCTTGTCGAGCTGGAAGTAAGGACGAAGCATCTCTGCATCGAGATTGTACTTCTCCATCTGGAGCTTGTGAGAATAGAATCCGAAATCCCATGGCTGCATCTCGAAATCATCGCCCTCCAGTTTCTTGGCGAGCGCCTCTACCTCTGCTACCTCGTGGATGGCGGTTGGCTTGTAGGCATCGATGAGATCGTTCAGAAGCTTATACACATTCTCGGTGGTGCTTGCCATGCGATGACGGAGTACGTAATCGGCATAGGTCTCGAAGCCCAGAAGCTGTGCCAGCTCTCTGCGCAGGTTGACCAGTCGCTGACAGATCTGCAGGTTGTTCTGCTCATTGTCGTGGGTACAGACGGTATTTCTCGCCATGTACATCTGCTTGCGGAGTTCGCGCTGGGTAGAGTAGGTCATGAAAGGAGAGTAGCTAGGGAAGTCGAGGGTGAAGATCCATCCCTCTTCGTTCTTCTCCTTGGCATTATGGGCAGCGGCTGCGATGGCGGTCTCTGGGAGTCCGTCGAGCTGAGCCTTGTCGGTGATATGCAGGGTGTAAGCCTTGTTTTCCTTCAGCAGATTCTGCGAGAACTGGAGGGTGAGCATGCTTGCCTCCTCGGTGAGCTTGCGCAGCTGCTCCTTGCCTTCCTCATCGAGCAGGGCACCGCTGCGCACGAATCCGTCGTAACTGGTGTCGAGGAGCATCTGTTCCTCGGCATTGAGCTCACGGTTTGGATGATCGTGAACGAACTTGATGCGCTCGAAGAGCTTCTTGTTCAGGGTGATATCGTTGGCATGCTTGGTGAGGATCGGACTCAGCTTCTGTGCCAGTTCTTCCATCTCATCGCAGGTTTCTGCACTCATCATGCAAGAGAATACATTGGAAACACGACTCAGGAGATCGTAATAATGTTCGCCCTTCTCGGTATCTACGCGGGCAATGGTATTCTCGAAGGTAGGCTCTGCCGGGTCATTGATAATCTTATCAGTGGCCTCGTCATCGCGTCGGATACCTTCCATGAAAGCCTCTTCGTAATCACCGAGCTGGATGCGGTGGAAAGGGACTGTATAATGTGGGGTGCCATAGGGCAGGAAGAAAGGATTCTCTCTCTTCTGGGTTTCGTTATTCTTTGTGGAATTATTATCTTGCATAATTTTAATTGTTATCTATTGATTAATTTCTCGAGTGAATGTTATCTATTGATTAATTTCTCGAGTGCAGGGATGCTGATTTTGCCGCGATGGAGTTGGATCAGCCCCTGGTTTTCCAGTTCGTTGAGCGCCACTGATACCTTGAGTCGCTTGACATTCAGTTCCTGTGCCAGGCGATCCATCTTGATGTGGAAGTTTTTTTCGCCTGCCGGGCGTAGGCAATGATTCTCGAAGAATCGGATGATGCTGTCGCTGAGTGTCTTTGGGGGTACCCTGAAGAGTCGGCGATTGCTTCTCTGTGCCTGGGTGGAGATGAGGTTGAGCAGATTGATGTGGAAGATTTCGTATTGTTTGGCGAGTCGCAGCACTTCTTTCTTGCTGATGCTCATCAGGCTGCAGTCATTTCTCGCCACATAGTGATGGGGCGAGTGCTGGTCGTATCCGAAGAGGCGTTCTATCATGAATACCTCCGGCGCCTTGATGGTCTCTACGATTCTATACCCACGGTCGTCTGCCATGGTCTCTACTGCCACTTCTCCGGAAAGGAGAAAGAGCAACCGGTGATAGGGTTCACCTATCTCGGTTAAAGTCTCACCTGCTTCTATCTTCTGGAAATCGAACTTGGTATGGCCGGCAATCTGAAGAAGGTCGGCGCGGCTCATTCCGAGAAACAGAGGCAGATTCAAGAGGGTATCGTATAACTTATCTTCCTGCATCGTTCTTTATTTTTCTTACTTTTTCAGAAGCTTTATTTTCCTAACTTCTTCTGAAGGGATGGAGAATACCAGATCTGGTTGCTGCCCTTCTGGTCAGAATAAATCAGGTAGGCACAAAGCTCCGGATGTTTCTCCAGAATCTTCTTGGCTCCATCCAATCCCAGTACCATGAACGAGGTGGCATAGGCATCGGCGGTGGCACAGTCATCTGCAAATACGGTGGCAGAAAGGATGTTGTGCTGTACAGGATAACCTGTCTTCGGGTCGATGGTGTGGGCATACTTCTTTCCGTTCTTATAGTAGAAGTTGCGGTAGTTGCCGCTGGTGGCCATCGCGATATTGCTTACGCTGACTACATCCTGAATAGCCTGACTGGTATTGAGTGAATCATCTGTCGGCTTGTTGATTCCGATGCGCCAAGGCTGCAGTTTCTCGCTGTTGCCGTTTACCACGATCTCACCGCCTATCTCTACCATGAAGTTCTGTACGCCTTTCTTCTTGAGGAATCTCGCTACCACATCGGTACCATATCCCTTGGCTATGGCAGAGCAGTCGAGCATCGTCTTCGGATTCTTCTTGATGACGTAACCATCCTGCAGGGAAACGGTGTGGAATCCCACGATGGCGCGCAGGCTGTCGATGGTCTGCTTGGTTGGAGGGTTACCGGTCTTGAAACCGAATCCCCAGGCATTCACCATCGGTGCTACGGTGATATCGAAAGCTCCGTCTGTATCTCCGGAAATCTTCTCGGCGAGTTGGAATACCTCGCAGAACATCTCATCTACCTTCACCTTTTCATTGCGGTTGACGCGGGAGATGATGGAGGTCTTGTTGAAAGGGGAGAGTGAATTATCCACCTTCTGCAACTCTGCCTCTATCTCTTTCTGATAGTTGGTGTCACTCTGGTAAGTGATGTGATAGATGGTGCCGAACACCATACCCTCATCTTTCTGGAATGGGGTGTTGCGCTGCTGGCGTATCACGAAGATACTGCCTATGATCAGAATGAGCAGAAAAGGTATCTGCCAAATCAGTTTCTTTTTTTTCATTGTCTTGCTTACTGAATTTCTGCTTTTACGAAATTAGAATGAACAATCTATATCTCGGATTATATCTCGAGTGTAACGTTAAAGGTGCCGCCTAATCGGGAACCGCCTTGCTTTCCGAAGCCCGGCACATAGTAGCAGTTGCCTATTTCGCCATCCTTCTTAGCCAACCGGCGCTTGTATCGGAAGCTCCATCCCATACGGACAGGTCCCCAGATCTTGGCATCAACTCCGAAGACTCCTTCCAGCCAGTGATAGTTGCTCTTCACGCCTTCGGCTCCATAAGGAACATCGCCACCCCATACCGGGTCCTGGATAGGAGGAGAGGTAACATCGTATTTGAAGAAGGTGAAACCATAGCGGAAACCGCCAAACAGACGGTAATCGTCGTGCTTGTTCTTCAGCAGGTTCCAGTCTATACCGATACGGGCATAGGGAGCGCTGGTCTTGTAATTGAGCTTCGTGCTCTCGTCGCTGGCATCAGCCTTGCCATATCCCAGTTCGAAAACCGGATAGTACTTGTCCTTGAGATTGATACGGAGGGATGCCTCGTACTGACCGTAATCGCTGACCATCAACTGAACCGGTCCGATGACATCTACTCCCACTGCCATTCCACGGAAGAACGGGATGGTATCCTTCTCTACAGTAGCCATCTTCTTCTTCTGGTTCTGTGCATTCGCAGGAGCGCCTCCCAGCATCAGAAGACAAGCCAGAAGGAAAGCTCCTTTCTCTACAGCTTTTGTCATCTCCATAGAAGCTGCTTTGGCTATCCCCATGGATGCTGCCTTAGTGGCGATTGCCGAAATAGATATAGAAATGCGCTTTAGATGCATCATAATTTACCTCTTTATTGTTGATGACTATCGAGTCGATGTAGTTGTGGGTGGTCTTCACCTCCGTAATGGTATGGAAGAATGATGGACCGCAATCCACAGACTCGAAATGCGAATAATTCTCCTTCTTCACGGTCACCGTGTCTTTCCACACCTGATGATCGCGGTTGCGAATCTCGAAGTAGAAAACATCCTCCGGCTGATGATAACTCATCGGAAGAATGAAACTATCTACTTTCACATCCTTGTTGATGAGCACGCTGTCGGTGCCCGCAGTCTTGGTGGTCGAGATGGTCATGGTGTCCTGCAGGGTCTTGATGTTGCCCATCAACTTGTACTTGGTGTAAGTCGTGTTGTTGAGCGGGCAATCGAGGGTGGAACATCCCACCACCGTCAGTATCATCATCAGGATGACCATTGGTATTATTTTCCGCATCTTATTTCCTTTTCTATTTGATAATCGTTACGGTTTGGATTCTGACGGCTGATCAGGTCGCCCAGGAATCCGGCAAGGAAGAACTGACTACCCAGTACCATGGCGATGAGCGCAATGTAGAAGTATGGGGAGTCGGTGATGAGATGACCATATACGCCATGGTAGAGGTCGATGCTCTTGTCGATGCCCAAGCCGATGAGCGAGAGGAAGCCGATGAAGAACACAAGACTGCCCAGGAATCCGAATACGTGCATAGGCTTCTTGCCGAAGTTGCTGAGGAACCAGAGGGTCATCAGGTCGAGATAGCCGTTTACGAAACGGTTCCAGCCCATGAACTTGGAGGTTCCGAACTTGCGTGCCTGATGGTGAACAGGTTTTTCGCCAATCTTGGCAAAGCCGGCGTTCTTGGCAAGATATGGGATGTAGCGATGCATCTCGCCATATACCTCGATGTTCTTGACTACTTCGCGGCGATAAGCCTTCAGACCGCAGTTGAAGTCATGGAGATTATGGATTCCGCTTACCTTGCGGGCTGTAGCATTGAACAGCTTGGTAGGGATGGTCTTGCTGAGAGGGTCGCCCTGCTTGCGGTTCTGCTTGTAACCTGAAACGAGGTCGTAGCCTTCCTTGGTAATCATCTGGTAAAGCCCCGGAATCTCGTCAGGAGAATCCTGTAGGTCTGCATCCATGGTGATGACAACATCTCCCTGTGCCTCCTTGAATCCGCAATAAAGTGCCGGACTCTTTCCGTAGTTGCGGCGGAACTTGATGCCCTTTACCTGCTCGAACTTCTCGGCAAGCTCTTCTATGACATTCCATGAACGGTCGGTAGAACCGTCGTTCACGAAGATAACTTCGTATGTGAAATCGTTAGCGTCCATCACTCGCTTGATCCAAGCAAAGAGTTCTGGCAATGATTCTTCCTCGTTGAAAAGAGGAACTATAACTGAAATATCCATTTTCTTATGTTATGTTTTAAGATTTTCTAATTTGCCGGTTATTACTGGCTGATTCGCTTCTTTGAATAGATGGCAGCGAGAATCGGACTGAGTACTGCGCCTGCTACCAGGTCGGTGATCATGAACATGGATGCCCATGCGATAGGTTTCATCATCGTGATGGCATCGAAGAGGGCTTTGGTTTCCTCTGCAGTCAACTGATAAGCCTGGGCTATCATCTGGTAGTTGGTCTGGAGCTGGGTCATAAACATGCCGGTATTCATGAATCGGAACCAGAGATACTGTATGATGGTGAGCAGCAAGGTGGCATAGAAGAATGTCTGGACACAGTAATACAATCCGTGCTTGAAGGAGATATGACCTTCTCTTACCACATCACGGAAATATTTCAAACGCTTTGCCACCACAAATGGAGTGGAGAGGATGAGGAGATTGGAAAACAATCCCAGCATCTGGTATTCCGGGTCGGCTGCCAGCATGGTACAAACGAAACTAGCTACCCATACGATACCAAGCAGGGTACCGTCTTGACGGGCAAAAGCCTTGGTCTGTTTAATCTTTCCTGTATCAATCACAAAGATCTTGAGCTTCTGATCAGGGTTATTGAACTTTGCCTGGCTCTGTTCGTCGTTCTTCTTTTCTTCTTGCTTCTCTTTATTTTCTGTATTCATTGTCTTAATGTATTTCTACGAATGTAACATATCAATTTGCAAAAATACAACTTTTTTATTATATAAGGTGTAAAGGGGGAGAATATTTATAGATAATTAAAGATAGAATGGTTTTGAAAACAAAAAAAGGAACCTTCTGAAAGAAGATTCCTTTTTTGAGCCTCTTGTCGGATTCGAACCAACGACCCCGAGATTACAAATCACGTGCT
>OIZX01001687.1_pt1 | contig 10939 bp, 10 predicted proteins | sample 1588621 | NCBI WGS metagenome assembly OIZX01 (sample SAMN03283276) | human gut metagenome | biome: human-associated habitat; material: feces | host: Homo sapiens | place: Peru | collected 2012
GATGGTCGTTATTGACCGCGTATCCGACGATCCGTACATGAGTGCGGCTGGCATTTATGATGTCCACAAGATCGCAAACAACGAAAAAACGGTTCCGAGAGCATGGCTCAACGAAACAGCAGATTATGTGACAGAAGAATTTATTAATTACATTGAACCGCTGATCCAGGGAGATTATCCGCCATTTATGGTAAATGGTCTTCCACAGCATCTTGTTCTGAAAAAATAACAAAAAAACTTCTTTTTTTGTGGACAATAGCTTGACTGAGAACAGATTTATGTTAGAATATTACTGTATGAAAGTTAAAAAGTTCTGACTGAACTGTATACAATTACTTTTGAGGAGGAAATAACACAATGGCAACAAAATGGGTTTATATGTTCAAGGAAGGCGACGCCACCATGAGAAACCTGCTGGGTGGAAAAGGTGCCAACCTTGCTGAAATGACTAACCTTGGTCTGCCGGTACCACAGGGCTTCACAATCACAACAGAAGCTTGTACACAGTACTATGAAGACGGTAGAAAGATTAACGACGAAATTATGGCTCAGGCTATGGAAGGCGTTAAGTGGATGGAAGAAGTAAACGGAAAGAAATTCGGTGATCTTAAGAACCCTCTTCTCGTTTCAGTTCGTTCAGGTGCCAGAGCATCTATGCCTGGTATGATGGATACAATTCTTAACCTTGGTCTTAATGACGAAGTAGTAGAAGCAATGATCGCTAACAACCCAGATCCTTCATTTGCTCGTTTCGTATATGACTCATACAGAAGATTTATCCAGATGTTCTCTGATGTAGTTATGGAGGTTGGTAAGAAATATTTTGAACAGCTTATCGACGCAATGAAAGAAAAGAAGGGTGTTAAGTTCGATGTAGAACTTACAGCTGAAGATCTTAAAGAACTTGCAGCTCAGTTCAAGGCTGAATACAAGAATCAGTTAGGTCAGGATTTCCCTTCAGATCCAGTAGAGCAGTTAAAGCTTGCTATCGAAGCAGTATTCAAGTCATGGGATAACCCTCGTGCTAATGTTTACAGAAGAGATAATGATATTCCTTACTCATGGGGTACAGCTGTAAATGTAATGCCTATGGTATTCGGTAACTTAAATAATGAATCTGGTACAGGTGTTGCTTTCACAAGAGATCCTGCTACAGGTGAAAATAAACTTATGGGTGAATTCCTTATTAACGCTCAGGGTGAAGATGTTGTTGCTGGTGTTCGTACACCAATGCCAATCGCTCAGATGGAACAGGAATTCCCAGAAGCATATGCTGAATTCATTAAGGTTTGTGATATTCTTGAAAATCACTACCATGATATGCAGGATATGGAATTTACAGTAGAAAACAAGAAGTTATATATGCTTCAGTGTCGTAATGGTAAGAGAACAGCTCCAGCTGCTCTTAAGATTGCTTGTGACCTTGTTGATGAAGGACATAAGACAGAAGAAGAAGCTGTTATGATGATTGACCCTCGTAACCTTGATACACTTCTTCACCCACAGTTTGATGCTGCTGCTCTTAAGGCTGCTACACCAATGGGTAAAGGTCTTGGTGCATCTCCAGGTGCTGCTTGTGGTAAGGTTGTATTCACAGCTGATGATGCTGTTGAATGGGCTGCAAGAGGAGAAAAGGTAGTTCTTGTTCGTCTTGAAACATCTCCAGAAGATATTACAGGTATGAAGGCTGCTCAGGGTATCCTTACAGTTCGTGGTGGTATGACATCACACGCTGCTGTTGTTGCTCGTGGTATGGGTACTTGCTGTGTATCTGGTTGTGGCGACATCAATATGGACGAAGAAAACAAGAAGTTCACATTAGCTGGACAGACATTTACAGAAGGTTCAGAAATTTCTATCGATGGTACAACAGGTAACATCTATGCTGGTATTATCCCAACAGTTGATGCTCAGATTGCTGGTACATTCGGAAGAGTTATGGCTTGGGCTGATAAGTTTAGAACATTAAAGGTTAGAACAAATGCTGATACACCAGCAGATGCTAAGAAGGCTCGTGAGCTCGGTGCAGAAGGTATCGGTCTTTGCCGTACAGAGCATATGTTCTTTGAAGAAGATAGAATTGCAGCATTCAGAGAAATGATTTGTGCTGATACAGTAGAAGAAAGAGAAGCAGCTCTTGAAAAGATTCTTCCATATCAGCAGGGAGATTTCAAGGCTCTTTACGAAGCACTTGAAGGCAACCCAGTTACAATCAGATTCCTTGATCCACCTCTTCATGAATTCGTTCCAACAGAAGAAGAAGACATCAAGAAGCTTGCTGATGCTCAGGGCAAATCTGTTGAAGCTATTAAGGCTATTATCGCTTCATTACATGAATTCAACCCTATGATGGGTCACAGAGGATGCCGTCTTGCTGTAACATATCCAGAAATCGCTAAGATGCAGACAAAGGCTGTTATCCGTGCAGCTATCGAAGTTAAGAAAGCTCATCCAGATTGGAATGTTAAGCCAGAAATTATGATTCCTCTTGTATGTGAAGTTAAGGAATTAAAATTCGTTAAGAAGACAGTTGTTGAAACAGCAGACGCTGAAATCGCAGCAGCAGGTGTTGAACTTGAGTACGAAGTTGGTACAATGATCGAAATCCCAAGAGCAGCTCTTACAGCTGATGAAATCGCTAAGGAAGCTGACTTCTTCTGCTTCGGTACAAACGACTTAACACAGATGACATTCGGTTTCTCAAGAGATGATGCTGGTAAGTTCTTAGATGCTTACTATGATGCTAAGATATTTGAAAACGATCCATTTGCTAAGCTTGACCAGACAGGTGTTGGCAAGTTAATGGAAACAGCTATTAAGCTTGGTAAGCCAGTAAACAACAAGCTTCATGTTGGTATCTGTGGCGAGCACGGTGGAGATCCTTCATCAGTTGAATTCTGCCATAGAATTGGTCTTGATTATGTATCATGCTCACCATTTAGAGTACCAATCGCTAGATTAGCAGCAGCTCAGGCAGCTATCTCTAACAAATAAGACAATTTAAAACTTAATATAGCAAATATATTAGTTTAATAAACTCCAGACTATGCGTAAAAGTGTAGTCTGGGGTTTTTGTTATCTATTGGTGTAGATAATTATAAAATTTGAGCAAGATATAGTTTTTGATAAAGGTAAAAATATGATGTTACCAAATATCTGCATATAAGATACGATGTGAAACTGAGGATATATAGAAAGGGAGAAAGTAGTGTTGGAAATAATTGACGATATTTTATCGATAATTGGTATAATAAGCTTGATTATTCCACAAAATACTATTATACGGAAGTTGGTTATAAAAAAGACCAGCATAGAAAGTATTAGAAGAGGAGAACATAAATTTAGTGAGATTAAGGTTTACAAGTTTATAACACCAGAAACACCAATGTGTTTAGTTATACCAAAACATAATGCTGAACCTTTGTATATGGTTGAGTGGAGTATAGATTATGGAGCTAAAGCATGTTACTATTTTTGTGATAATATGGGGTATGGTAAAAAGCAGTTGGATGGGATTTGTTACAAGAAAAATTTTATATATAAGTTAAGAAAAATTCTAGAATTAAAATGACATACTTAGGCATAGGTATAAAAAAATACTTGAAAAACATCTATATATGCTATAATATCAATTTGTAACAGATAACAACCATATTTTGAAAGGATGATATTAATGGAAACAGCTAAAGCAGTTAGACAACAAGATGACACATATTCAATGGATAATGCAATTAATATCTTATATTCTAAGTTAGATGAGGCAATCGATGATATAGAGAATGGTCGTGTAATCTCAGAAGAAGAAATGTGGACAGAGCTTGATAATATATAAGAGATTTGCCTATGGGATTAAAGACATATAAGATAAAGTATACTAATAGTAGTAGATGTGATATGCAAGAAATGAAGATGTATATTTTAGAGAAATTCAAATATCGGGAGTTGGGGGAAAACTATACAAGGAAGATGAAAAAAGCAGTAGATAGTTTGAAAATAATGCCAACGGGTTTTGATACGATTGGTATAAAATATAGAGGTTATGAAATTTACTTAAAACCATATAAAACATATTTGCTTTTTTATATTGTAAGCGAGAAAAATAAAACAGTTACAATACTTAGAGTGTTACAGGATAGGATGAATTGGGAGTTCGTTTTGAAAAAGTGGTTAGAAAATAATCAGTAAAAATCTATTGTTCAAATCTATGCCAAAACAATATGAGGCAGTATTCACCAACAAATATATTTAAAAATTAAATAATAAATTAATAAATAAATTAATAAATTAATAAATGATATATCATATATGTTAGTCTAAAAAGTAGTGTATGCTTGTGATGTAATAAACTGATACAGGTAGTGAAAAAATGTAGACATATGCAAATATTATTAAAAATACATATTATCCTAAATATCTCCTTGATTTTATTATTTTAACAGTTAAAATTAATATTAAACAATACACTAAAGCGAGGAAAATATGGAAATTTTAGACATATGTGATGAAAACGGAGTACCTACAGGCAAAACCGTTGAGCGAAATGTTGCACATACAGAGGGAATAAATCATAGGACCGCACATGTTTGGATAGTAAGTATGAATAATGGACAGCCACAGGTGCTTTTACAAAAGCGAGCTATGAATAAGGATTCATTTCCGGGAAGGTTTGACACATCCTCAGCAGGACATATTCAAGCAGGTGATGAGCCGCTAGAGTCAGCAATCCGTGAACTAGAGGAAGAGTTGGGAATTAAAGCAACAGCTAATGACCTAGAATTTATTGGGAAATTTAATGTTGAATTTGATAAGGTGTTTAGGGAAAAACTTTTTAAGGATAGAGAAACTGCATTTGTATATGTATATAAGGAAAATGTAGACATTGAAAAGCTTGTGCTTCAAAAGGAAGAAATAATGGATGTACAGTGGTTTGATGTTAAGCAACTTGATGAGGCACTAAAAAACAGAGATACAAATTTTTGTGTTCCAAGAAAAGGCTTTGAACTGATAAAAGGGTGGATAGAGAAAAATTAGGTATATAAATTAATGGACAAGGAATTAAAAACAAAAAAATAAAAAAGTGGAGGTTACAAAAGTGGAAGCAAACAATAAAATAAACAACGATATATTAATCCGACTTGCAAAGGAGAGCGATATTCCAGATATAGACAAGCTATTGTATCAGGTTCACAAAGTGCATAGCGATGCAAGACCAGATTTATTTAAGCAAGGGGCAAAAAAGTACAATGATGATGAAATAAGACAGATTATTTCAAACGAAAAAACACCAGTATTTGTAGCTGATTTTAACGGAAAAGTAGTTGGCTATGCTTTTTGTGTGAAAAAGCAGTATATTAATGATAATAATATGACAGATATTTTAACCCTGTATATTGATGATTTGTGCGTTGATGAAAATATGAGGGGGTATCACATAGGCACAAGACTTTATGAATATGTAGTTGGCTATGCTAAAAATAATGGATTTTATAATCTTACATTAAATGTGTGGGCTGATAATAAAAAGGCTGTAGGCTTTTATGAAAAAATCGGACTTAAAATTCAAAAAATTGGTATGGAAAAAATATTAAATTAAGAGTGTAAAAATTATAGAGTATGGTTTAAGTAACGGATATTGAAAAATACATTATTAAGAAACTAAAATTTAACAGTTTATTAAAAATTATAAACTTGCTTTATAAATGGAATTAGACTATAATTGTGGCGTCTTGGGGAGAAACAAAAAAATAAAATACCAGACGGAAAATTATGGCATGATGTGGAGTTGCAGCGGGGTTGAAAACAAATGGGAAAAATTTAAAAGAAAAGTAAAATGTGAGAAAGGACGAAGTATTATGGCTAGTAAAAGAAGAAAGAAAAAGAGAGTTAATCCTGCACTTGTGCGATTAATAGTATTATGTGTAGTGATAGTTATACTTCTTGTAATTCTTATTGGAATGCTTGCAGGAGAAAAGAAGAATGACAAACAGACAGAAACAACTGCAAATAATAATGCAGCAAATAATAATCCTACAACAATAGAGGAAACCACTACGGACAATAGTCAGAATGAAACTACTGCCGACCCAAGCCTTCCAGAGCAGACCTTTGGAAAGTGGGATTTGTCAACACTTCCAAATGATAAAACTCCATATGGAAATAATCAGGATGATGTGACAGCAGACGGTATTCCATCAGGTGTATTCTGGTATACATCAAAGTGGAGCAAGTACAATGCTGATTTTATATCTGATATTGGTATAAAGTGTAACAAAGGAGAAGGCACAGAAAAAATCATATATTTGACTATGGATTGCGGCTTTGATAATGAAGAAACAGGACCAATTCTTGATATATTAAAAGAAAAAAATGTAAAGGCTACCTTCTTTGTGACATCAATGTTTTATGATGCACGCCCAGACTTGATAAAGCGAATGATAGATGAAGGACACAGAATTGGAAGCCATACAATAAACCATTTAGATATGCCAACTCTTTCCCTTGATAAGCAGAAGGAAGAAATAATGGATGTTGTAAACAAATTAAAGAAGGATTACAACTATGACTGTAGATTATTTAGATTTCCAGAAGGAAGCTTTTCAGACCAGTCCTTAGCACTTGTAAATAATCTTGGACTTAAATCAGTATTCTGGTCATATGCGTACAACGATTATTCCTCAACACAGCCAGAGGTTCAGCCTTCCTATGAAAGAGCAGTTAAGTATGTTCACCCAGGAGCAATATACTTGTTACACGCAAGCTCATCAACAAACAGAGCCTTTCTTGGTGACTGGATAGATGCTGTTAGAGAAAAGGGCTACGAATTTGGAGGAGTTTATCCTGTAGATTAAGGTTAGCAGATATAACAAAACATTAGGTAGAAAAAGTATAATATATAAAAGACAAACTGATTACAAATATACATCATAAAAGTACAACTATAAGAGGATAAAAAATGAATACAAGTATAGATTTAGTCAGAGGAAAGGTTTTGAAATCCTTAGTGTTATTTTCACTGCCTTTTCTGTTTTCAAATATATTTCAGCAATTATATAATACGATTGATACTTATATAGTAGGTAATACCTTAGACGAAACTGCATTAGCGGCAATAGGTGCCTGTGGGGCAATTTATGAGCTGTTAGTAGGTTTTGCTGTAGGTGTAGGAAATGGCTTTAGTGTTGTAGTAGCCAGATTTTTTGGAGAGGGTAATGAAAAACAGGTGAGAAAGTCAGTTGCGGCATCAATAGTAATAAGCATAATAATTACAGTTGTTATGATGATTTTTTCAGCGTTTTTACTTAGACCTATGCTGGAGCTTTTAAATACACCGGCAGAAATCATAGATGACGCATATTCCTATATAGGCATTATTGGAATATTTATAGGTGTAATGTTTGCCTACAATCTATTGGCAGGCTTTTTAAAGGCAATAGGCAATAGCTTTATGCCATTAGTATTTTTAATTATTTCTACCATAGTAAATGTGATTTTGGATTATGTATTTATAGCAATGATGAATACAGGCATAAAGGGTGCTGCTATTGCTACAGTTATTGCACAGCTGGTTTCTGCTGTTTTGTGTGCAATATATATATGGAAGAAATATCCGGATATACTTCCAAAAAAGGAAGATATGAAGGCAGAAAAAAACTTGTACAACGAGCTATGGGCGCAGGGCTTGTCAATGGGCTTTATGTCATCAATAGTATCAATGGGTACAGTTATTTTACAATATTCAATAAATGGTCTTGGAACTATGATTATAGCAGGGCATACAGCAGCAAGAAAAATAATGGCATTTTCAACATTGCCGATTACAACCTTAGGTCTGTCCATTACAACCTATGCCTCACAAAATAAAGGGGCTGGCAAGAAGGACAGGATACTTAAGGGTGTAAGATATGCAAATATTATGACTACTGTATGGAGCATAATAGCAGCTATTATACTAATACCATTGTCAAAGCCATTAGTAGAGCTTTTATCAGGCTCTACGGATGCAGTAGTGCTGACTAATGGAGCAAATTATTTAAAGTTCAATGTGCTGTTTTATATACCTTTAGGAATTCTTATTAATATGAGATGTTCACTGCAAGGAATTGGCTATAAAATATTGCCGCTTATTTCAAGTGTAATTGAACTTTTAGGAAAAATCGTATTTACATTTTTGTTAATACCAACACTAAAATATACAGGTGTTATTATATGTGAGCCGGTTGTATGGTGCCTTATGGCAATACAGCTTGTAATATCCTTCTATAGAAATAAATATATTAGAGAAGGATAGATAAAGATAACCATTGGGCATTTTCAATAATGCACCAATGGTTTTTTGTATGTATTGTACAAAAAAATGTTTTTTAAATATAATTTAGTAGAAAAAGTGCAAAAAAGGGTTGAATTTTCAAAAAATGGTATTATAATATCCTTAATGGTAACTTGATTACTAAAAAATTCTATGAAAAGGAAGGAATTTAAAAATGAGAAAGATTTTTAAGAAATTCGCTGCTTTAGTTGCTACAGCAGCAATGACAATGGCTATGTGTGCTACAGCATTTGCAGCAGACACATACAATGTAGCAGGTGCAGAGGGCTTATGTGGTGTAGATTGGAAGCCAGCAGAAAACCAGATGACACAGGGTGCTGATGGCGTTTGGACAAAAGAGTTCACAAATATCGCAGCAGGTACATATGAGTTCAAGATTGCTACAAACGGTGCTTGGGACAATGGCGAGTACAACCTTGAAGGAGATGCTTCAAGTGGTGGCTCAAATGCTTCAGTTACAGTTGACAAAGATGGTTCTACAGTAGTTGTTTCATTTGATGGTACAAAGGCTTCAGTTGAAGTTAAGGCAGCAGCTGGTTCTACAGACAGTACACCAGCAGCTCCAGCAGATACAACACCTTCAGCTCCACAGACAGCTGATTCTACACCAGTAGTTGCAGCAGTAGTTGCTATGTTAGCTATGGGTTGTGCAGTAGTTGCATTAAACGCAAAGAAATCTAGATAATAAAACAAACTTTAAAAGAATCAGTCTTGTGCTGATTCTTTTTTTGTGCATTTATATCAAAAATATTAAAATAATATCAAAATATTTAGAAACTTTTAAAACTTATTGAAAAAAATAATAATATTGCTATAATAAATAGCATAGATTATTGCGTGATAGTAATAGTCAATCAAACGACAACAACAAAACAAAAAAATAGATATGAAGAATGTTTTCAGCAAACTGGCCGTGGTGGCAATAGCCGCGACGGCGCTCATGTCGTGCAACAACCAGCCGAAGCAGAACGACTCCAAGGCTGAGCCCGCGACACAGAAAGAGGCCCAGGCCGGAGGCCAGCAGATCGCCTACGTGGAGATCGACTCCATCATGAGCCAATACACCTACTGGAAAGAGGTGACGAAGATCATGAAGGCCAAGGAGGCCAACATCAGCAAGACGCTCAACGGCAAGCAGCAGCAGCTGCAACAGGCCGCCGCCAACTTCCAGCAGAACGTCCAGGCCAACAAATACACGCAGGCCCAGGCACAGCAGATACAGGCCAGCATACAGAAGCAGGCCCAGGACGCCGAGGCCCTGCAGCAGCGTCTCGGAGCGGAGTATCAGAACGAGGTGGCCAAGTATAACAAGGCCCTCGCCGACAGCGTCCACAACTACCTCGCTCAGTTCAACAAGGACAAGAAGTATGCCATGATCCTGGCCAAGAGCGGCGACAACATCCTCTACGCCGACAAGTCGCTCGACATCACCAACGAGGTGATCAAGGGCATGAACAAGGCCTACAAGGGCATGAAGAAATAAGGATCACGCCGATCCGCCTCTACACAAGACACCCACGATAGCCAAATGGCCGTCGTGGGTGTCTTGTTTTATAGTTGTCGATCGCAGCTTCACCCACAGGGGCTGGCTACTGCACGATCTTGAAGCGGACACGAAACTCGCGCTTCTCCTCGTTCCAGTTGGTGCCCAAGAGTTCGAAGCGGCCTATCTGCGCCGTGGACCGCACGTGCTTGCCGATGCAGGGGCAGACGTCATAGTCGCCGATGCGCACCAGGCGGATGGCCTCGGAGGCATTGGCCGGCAGGCGGTCCTTTTTAGCGCGCAGATCAACCGTTCCGCACGGTCATGAACAGGCTCTCCATCTCCCGGGAGGTTTCCTCGGGCAGGAAGTCGAAGGAGGTGGCGTTGCGCAGCTGCTCCTCACTGGGATAGGCCACGTCATTGGCAACCAATTCGGCATCCAGGTACTGCTTGGCCTCGGTTTCCGGCACGGAGTAGCCCAGGAAGTCCAGGTTCTGGGCGCAGATCTCGGGGTCGATCAGGAAGTTGATGAAGGTCTCGGCAGCTTCCTTCTCCTTGGCGCAGGTGGGGATGCAGATGCCGTCCACAAACAGATTGAAGCCCTGGTCCTCTGGGCGGAAGAACTTCAGGTCCGGGTTCTCCTCCACCATGGTCAGGTAGTCGCCGGCGTAGTAGGGGGCGATCCAGGCCTCCTCGTTCTCCATGGCGTCGAAGATCTGGTCCATGACGTACTGCTGCACAACAGGCTTCTGCTCGGCCAGCTTGTCGGCGCAGGCCTGAAGCTCGGCGGAGTCGGTGGTGTTCACGGAGTAGCCCAGCAGATACTCGGCAATGCCGAAGGCATCCCGGGAGTTGTCGAACATCAGGATCTTCCCGGCGTACTTTTCATTCCACAGCAGTTCCCAGCCGGTGACATCGGCCTCGTCCACGTACTTGCTGTTGTAGATGATGCCGGTGGTGCCCCAGGTATAGGGCACGGAATACTTGTCCTCGGGGTCAAAGGCCATGCCCCGGTAGCTGGCGTCGATGAACTTGGCGTTGGGGATATTATCGTAGTTCAGTTCCTGAAGCATACCCTCCTGGCGCATCCGGCCGATCATATAGTCGGAGGGGATGACCACGTCCACGGT